>ERZ1292633.889-Hain-H41-02um-R1-889-length-33326-cov-6_pt1 | contig 33326 bp, 36 predicted proteins | sample MGYA00564406_ERZ1292633 | MGnify/ENA primary metagenome ERZ1292633 (study PRJEB36523, sample SAMEA6512639) | groundwater metagenome | collected 2019-01-08 | study: AquaDiva: Metagenomics assemblies of 32 groundwater samples
TACCGCCTGCGGCCAACTGCCTACCGCCCACCGCCTACCGCCCACCGCCTACCGCCTACCGCCTACCGCCCACCGCCCCCGCGATCAGTATCTCCGCAGTACCCCGACCACGACGCCTTCGATGCGAATGTCGTCCGTGCGGTCGAAGTACATCGGCGACAACGTGGCATTGGCGGGCTGCAAGCGCACGCGCCCGTCGCGCTCGCGATAGAATCGCTTGACCGTGGCCGCCGATCCGTTGAGCATGGCGATGACCATCTCGCCGTTGTCGGCCGTATGGCGCTCGTTGACCACCACCAGGTCGCCATCGGCAATCTGGTCGTCGATCATGGAGTTGCCGCGTACGCGCAGGACGTAGTGACTGCCGCCGCGCCGTACGAAGTTCTCGGGCACCGCGACGGTCTCGCCGCTGGTGGAGTGCTCGATGGCCACGCCGGCGGCCACGGCGCCGAGCAGGGGGAGCTCGACCGACTGCGGATACGCCTCGGACGGGAGTATCTCGATGGCGCGGCTCTCGTTGTAGCTGCGCTTGATGTAGCCCTTGCGTTCGAGGTTGGTCAGGTGTTCGTGGACCGTCGCCAGCGAGTTATAGTTGAAGTGCGCGGCGATCTCCTCGAAGCTCGGCGCGTACCCTTGGTCACCCTGGTAACCCTGCAGGAAGTCGAGGATCTGGCGCTGGCGCTTGGTGAGCGGCATGGCGGCGGTTCCTGTGTAATGGTTGCGGTGTGGCGGTGCTGCACCGCGAAGACGAGCGAATAAACCCCGAAGTAACGGTAGCCGAACATTGACCGAAGTGCAACAGGCGGGATGGGTGGCGCCCGAGGGACCGCTGGGGCGGCTGTCGGCGCTGGCGCGGGAACGTGCCGCGCTGGCGCAGGGGACGCGGCGCACGCTGGAGCGGCAGCTGGTTGGCCTCGACGCCGCGCCGTCTTTCATCGGAGCGCTCTCACGCCCCGACGTGGCGGTGATCGCCGAACTGAAGCGACGCTCGCCCAGCAAGGGCGTGCTCGATGCGGCACTGAATGCCGCCAGCCGCGCAACCGTGTACGCGCGAGGCGGCGCGGCGGCGCTGTCGATCCTCACGGAGCCGTCGGAGTTTGGAGGCTCGCTCGCCGACCTCGACGCGGCCCGGAGCTCCGTCGCAATTCCACTGTTGCGAAAGGACTTCATCGTCGACGAAATCCAATTGCTCGAGGCCCGCGTCACGGGGGCGAGCGCCGTGCTCCTGATCGCGCGCGCGCTCCCGGCCGGCCGATTCGTTGAGCTGACCCATGAGGCGCGTTCGCTCGGCCTGGACGTGCTGCTCGAAGTGCGCGACGAGCGGGAACTCGAACGCGCGCTCGCTGTGCCGGAGGGGGTGATCGGCGTGAACAACCGGAACCTCGAGTCGTTGCAGCTCGACGACGCCGTGTCCGAACGGCTGCTGCGGCTCATTCCCGGAACGCGCATCGCCGTCTACGAAAGTGGAGTTCGCGACGTCGACGGCGTGCGTCGCGCCGCCGCGCTGGGTGCCGATGCGGTGCTCGTCGGGTCGTCGCTGTCGGTGGCCGCTGCGCCGGAGGCGGCGGTGCGCGCGCTCGTCGGCGTGCCACGGAGCGCGCGTGGCTGAGGTGAAATTCTGCGGGCTGACGCGAGCAGCGGACGCCGCCTTCGGATCGTCGATCGGCGCCGCGTTCGTGGGCGCCATCTTTGCCGGTGGGCCGCGCCTGCTCACGGCGGCGGGGGCGCGCACGGTGTTCGAGGCGGCGGCGAGCGCCGGGCGGGCGCGGCGCGTGGGAGTCTTCGGGTCGCAGGGAGTGGAGGAGATGCTGGCGGTAGCCCTGGAGACCGGCCTGGATGTCGTGCAGCTGCACGGAACCTCTCAACCCGCGGTGGTAAGGCAGCTTCGACGCCACTTCGGCGGTGAGGTGTGGCGCGTGCTGCGCCTGCGCGGCGAACTTCGTGAGCAGGACTTGGCATTGGCCGCGGAGGACGTCGACGCCCTGGTGGTGGACGCCTTTGTCGGGGACATGCTGGGTGGCACGGGGGTGCCGGTGGACTGGGATTCGCTGGCGCTGACGCTCGAACGCTCGGGTCGCCCACCGCGGCTGGTGCTGGCCGGCGGTCTGAGGCCGGACAACGTCGCACGGGCGATTGAACTGGTCGCGCCCGATGTGGTGGATGTATCATCCGGGGTCGAGTCGGCCCCCGGGATCAAGGATCAGGCATTGATGCGCGCCTTCGCTGAAGCGGCGCGCGGGGGACGGTGAACATGGCAATGCGGGCCACGATGGATGACCGGTTCGGCGCGTTCGGTGGGCGCTACGTCCCCGAGACGCTGGTTCCGGCGCTCGACGAACTCGATCAGGCGTTGGATTCGGCGATGGCCGATCCGACGTTTCACGCCGAGCTGGCGGGATTGCTCGAACACTACGTGGGACGTCCGTCCGCGCTCTGTGACGCGCCGCGGTTCTCGGAGCTCGTGGGCGCCCCGGTCTGGCTGAAGCGCGAGGACCTCAACCACACCGGTGCCCACAAGATCAACAACGCGTTGCCGCAGGCGCTGCTTGCCCGCCGCATGGGGAAGCGCCGGATCATCGCCGAGACCGGGGCGGGGCAACACGGCGTGGCCACCGCCACCGTCTGTGCGCGCCTTGGCCTCGAGTGCGTGGTGTACATGGGCGAGGAGGACATGCGCCGGCAGGAGCTCAACGTCTATCGCATGCGGCTGATGGGCGCCACCGTCGTTCCCGTCACCGCCGGCACGCGCACGCTCAAGGACGCGACGACCGAGGCGATTCGCGACTGGGTGACCACCTGCCCGACGAGCCATTACATCATTGGATCGGTCGTCGGTCCGGCGCCGTATCCGCGGATGGTGCGGGATTTCCAGGCGATCATCGGCCGTGAGGCACGCGCGCAGATGCTCGCGCGCGCCGGCCGACTGCCGCGCAGCGTCGTCGCCTGCGTCGGTGGCGGCTCGAACGCGATGGGGATCTTCCACGCGTTCGTGGCCGACACCGAAGTCGAACTGGTGGGTGTCGAGGCGGCGGGGCACGGTCTCGACAGCGGCCAGCACTCCGCCAGCCTCACGCGCGGTACGCCGGGCGTGCTGCACGGTGCCCTCAGCTACCTGCTGCAGGATGCGCACGGCCAGGTGCATCCGGCGCACTCGATCTCCGCGGGACTGGACTATCCCGGCGTCGGTCCCGAGCACGCATTCCTCAAGGACTCGGGGCGCGCGACGTACGTGTCGGTCACCGACGACGAGGCGTTGCAGGGGTTCGCGCTGCTCGGGCGCCTCGAAGGCATCATCCCCGCGCTGGAGACGGCGCACGCCGTGGCGTGGATCGCCGCGCAGCGTGGCCGTTGGGGCGCCCAGGAACCCGTGCTGCTCTGCGTCAGCGGTCGCGGCGACAAGGATGTGGCGCAGGTCAGCGCAATGCGTATCTTGGGTGCATGAGCGTGACGTCGGCGCCCGTTTCGGACCAGGGACCGGAAGGTCTCGAGCCGCCGTTTTCCCCGACGCTTGTCGAGGAAATGCTTGGCCAGCTCGACCGGACCATCCGGGCGCACCTGCTGTACCTCAACAACCACAACAACCCGAGTTACGTCCGGTCGCTGGAGCAGGCGCGCTCGGCCTTCGCGGCGCTCTGGGCAGCGACGGACGCGATAACGCTGCTCGTCACGGACGTTGCGCTGTTCTGGTACGGACGTCGGGTATTCGAGGAACCCACCAAGGCGACTGACTCGCTGCCGTGGATGCTCTTCAAGGACGGATTGCGCGAGTTGACGCTGCGGCAGGGGTTCGAGGAGCGGGAACTGAGCGATTTCCTCGCGATCATCCCTCGGGTGCGCCGGGGTCCGTCGAGCCAGGACGACATTCTCACGCTGTTCTGGGAAGCCGAGTTCACGGCGCTGCAGTACCGCTACGTGGAAGTGTCGGACGAGGAGGGTGAGACACTCGAGACCTCCCCGCAGCCGGGCAAGTGGCCGAAGGGCGACGGTACGCCGGCCGAAGATCCAAAGAACGCGATCACCGAAGCCAGGGCGGAAATGGCGGAAGTGGCGGACGCGGTCGCCGACGACGGCACAGGTGAGGGTGAGGGCGCAGCCCAGGATCCGCGGCGCGCGGGCATCGTCCGCATGGAGGACTTCGACAGCACGCTGTACTTCCTCGATCCGAAAGAAGTGGAGTACCTGCGCCAGGAGACGATGCGTGAGTATGCCGTCGACCTGCGGCAGGTCGTGCTCGACTCGCTGCTCGACATCTTCGAGTTCCAGCTCGACCCGCTGGTGCGCGCCGAGGTGCTGTCGCACCTCGAGGCGCTGATGCTCCACCTGCTGTCGGCGGGGCAGTTCACCAATGTGGCCTACCTGCTGCGCGAATCGACGCTCACGCTGGAGCGCGCCCGCGAGGTGCAGCCAGAGACGAAGGAGCGACTCGGCTCGCTCGCCGCACGCCTCAGCGAGCCGGCGGCGCTGGAGCAGCTGCTCGAAGCCATGGACGTCGCGCCGACGCTGCCGTCGCCGGCCGATCTCAACGAGCTGTTCGTCCAGCTCCACCCGTCGGCGCTCGCCACCATCTTCGCCTGGCTGCCGCGCACACAGAACAACGGGCTGCGCCCGCTGCTGGAGGGAGCCGCGACGAGAATCGCCGAGTCCGCCACCGGCGAGCTGGTGAAGCTGATTGCCAATCCTTCGCTCGACGTCGCGCTGGAGGCCATCCGGCGCTGTGGCGCCATGCGCACCGCCGCCGGCGTGCCGGCGATGTCGCGCGTGCTCGATCAGGGCGAACGCGAACTTCGTCTCGCGGCGGTGTCGTCGCTCAGCGACATCGGATCGCCCGGTGCCCTGCAGGCGATGGAGCGCGCGCTGCAGGACGGCGACCGGGACGTTCGCGTGGTCGTGGCGCGCGCGCTGATGACGCGGCAGCACCGCCCGGCGCTGGTCAAGGTCGAGGCCGTGGTGAAGGGCAAGGACATCCAGAAGGCCGATCGCACGGAGCGCCTGGTGTTCTTCGAACTCTACGGCACGCTGTGCGGCGATGCGGGAATCCCGTTCCTCGACGGCCTGCTGACGGCCAAGGGTGGGCTGTTTGCCCGGAAGGAAGATCCCGAAATGCGCGCCTGTGCCGCCGTCGCGCTTGGTCGCGTCGGGTCGGCTGCGGCAAGAGATGCCCTCCAGCGCGCCGATGGCGACAAGGAAGTGATCGTGCGGAACGCCGTGGCACGCGCGCTGCGCGGCGGCGCCCAGTGACCACGCCCACCCCTCCGCGCGCGTCGGTCTCGATGCGTGGCTCCGTGTCGCTGCAGGCCATGAGCGAAGCCACGGGTGAAGCCTACGTGCGGGTGGCGAGCCGTGCCTTCATCCTCGCGTTCTACGGCACCATGCGGAACCTCAAGTTGTATCCCTTCGAGAACGCCGTCGTGCAGCAGTCGCTGCAGGAACTGTCGATGATCACCGGCGATCTCATTGCGCACGAGAAGGAATGCGAGTTCCGGGTGGCTGGCGAGTTCATCTTCGTCAACAGCACGCGCCTGCGCCTCGATCTCGACAACTACTCGAGTTTCAGCGCCCTGTTGACGCAATTCCGGCAGAACGGCATCGGCACGCTGCGGACGCGGCGCGTGCCGACCATCCGCGACTGGACGATCGTGCTCGGCTTCCTGATGAACCCGCAGGGCGCGGACGCGACGGAGCGCTACGACGCGCTGCTGCGCCGCCTCGAGGAGACCGGCGTCGACGTCTTCGAGCTGGCCCCGTTGGTGGAGTCGGACGAGGACCATGGCGGCCAGGTGGTGGAGGCCAAGGAGAAGGCCAAGCGCACGTACACACGGTCGGTGGAGGCCACCAAGGACGTCATCAACTCGGTCCGGATGGGGCAGAGCGCGAACATCGGCAAGATCAAGCGCGTGGTGCAGGGCATCGTCGACCAGATTCTCTCCGACGAAACCTCGTTGGTCGGGCTGACCACCATTCGCGACTACGACGACTACACGTTCACGCACTCGGTGAACGTCTGCATCTTTTCCATCGCACTCGGCCGGCGACTCGCGCTCACGCGCCTGCAGTTGTATGACCTGGGCATGGCCGCGCTCTTCCACGATATCGGCAAGTCGCGCGTGCCGCTGGACGTCATCAACAAGGCTGACGTCCTCACCGACGACGAGTGGCGGATGATCGCGGCGCACCCGTGGCTGGGCGTGCTGGCGCTCTTTTCGGTGCGCGACCAGCAGGAGTTCCCCTATCGCTCCATGCTGGTGGCCTTTCAGCACCACATGAAGCGGGACCTCACCGGGTACCCGCGCAGCCTCCGCACCAAGGACCTGACGTTCTACTCCAAGATCGTCGCGGTCGCCGACGGCTTCGACGCGGCCACCTCGCGCCGCAGCTACCAGACGACGCCCATGGCGCCGTCGGCGGTGCTGCAGGAGATGCGGGACAATGCCCGGCGCGGCATGGACCCGGTGATCGTCAAGGCCTTCATCAACATGCTGGGCATCTATCCCGTGGGAACGTTCCTCGTGCTCGACACCTTCGAACTGGCCATCGTGCACGCGGCGAATACCGATCCCGACATGCTCTCGCGCCCGGTCGTCCGCGTCGTGAGCGACGACCTCGGCAACGTGCAGTATCCCGGCGAGTTGGTCGACCTGACCGAGCGCACCGAGTCCGGCGACTTCCGCCGGACCATCATCAAGACCGCGGACCCCGATCGCTACGGTATTCGCGTCGGCGACTACTTCGTCTGATCCTGCCGTGCTGACTGCCCGCTTTGACGCGCTCCGCACGCACGGACGCCGCGCACTCGTCTGCTACGCCACCGCGGGGCACCCCGATCCCGAGCGCAGCATCGCGCTCTGGCAGGGACTTGAAGCCGCGGGGGCGGACGTTCTCGAAGTCGGCGTCCCGTTCTCCGATCCCATGGCCGACGGCCCGATCATCCAGGCCAGCTCGCAGATGGCGCTGTCGCACGGCGTGCACCTCGACGGCGCACTCGAACTGGTGTCGCGCGCACGGCTGGGCATTCCCGTGGTCCTCTTCAGTTATCTCAATCCGCTGATCGCCGCCGGACCCGCGGTGCTGCAGCGCGCGGCCGACGCCGGCGTGCACGGCGTCCTGGTGACCGATCTCCCGGTGGGCAGTGATCCCGGGCGCGAGGCGTGGCTCGGCGGCGGGCCGCTCGACCTGGTGCGCCTCGTCGCGCCCACCACGCCCCTCGACCGCATGGCGAGCATCGCGCGGCACGGGCGCGGCTTCGTGTATCTCATCTCGCGCCTCGGCGTCACCGGCGTGACCGACGAGCTTCCGCCGGACCTGCCCCGGACCATCGCCACGCTGCGTTCGGTCTGCGCGCTGCCCATCTGCGTGGGATTCGGCATTTCCCGCCCGGAGCATGCGCGAGCCGTCGGCGCGCTCGCCGACGGCATCGTCGTGGGAAGCGCGATCGTCCGGGCCGCTGGCCAGTCCGTGCAGGCGGCCGTGACCCTCGCAGGGGAACTCCGGGCCGCGCTCGACGAGTGTGCCGCGTGAACACCCTCCGGCGCCTGCAACGGCGGCTGATTCCGATCACGGGCACGGTGCTGGTCTTTGCCCTTTCCTGGTATGACCCGGCCTGGAGCCTGCACCTCGGCGTGTTGTTCCTGCTCGCGGTGGCCACGCTGCTGCTGCGCAGCTTCCAGCTGCCGCTCACCAAGTATACCGCGCTGAACCTCCTGGGCATGGTGGCAGTGGGCGGCTCGTTGCTGGCCGGCCCATCCACGGCCGCGTTCGCGCTGGCGCTCGGGACGTTCTTCGGCGACTGGCTGTCCCTGCGCAAGAGCATCAGCGTCGCGTGGATCAACGCCGGGCGCGAGGTCGTTGCTCTCGTTGCCGCCTACGGCGTCTTTGCCGCCGCGGCCGTCACCGCCAATTCGAGCGCGCATTCCGGGCTGGTCGGTGAAAACCTGCCGGGCATCGCCGCGTTCTTCCTTGCGCATTTCGCCTTCAGCCGCGGCCTGCTCTATTTCTCGCTGCTCCTTCGCGACAAGCTGCTGCCCGAGGAACGGTCGCTGATCCTGCGGTACGAGCTCATCACCTTCGGCGCGGGCGCCATTGGCGCGATCGTGGTCTTGCTGGGCGTCCAGTCGCTGGGCGGCATGGGGAGCCTGCTCGTCGTCGTCGTGCTGATCTTCTCGGGACTGCTCGTCCGTCGCATCCTCGAAGAGTCCATTGCGGCTGAGGAGCTGAACATCATCCTCGCCATGGAGCAGGTGGTGTCGTCGGCAGTGTCGCTGGGCGAGAGCTTTCGCCGCATCGAGGCGCTGGCGCACCGGCTCGTGGACTGGACCGACCTGCGCATCTACCGGTACGACGGGGCGTCGCTGACGGACATCTATCACGGCGGGCACGGGCTGCTGGAGCCAGGCCGTCCGGAAGGCGAGGATGGCCGAACGCTGCGCGCCCTCGCGCTGACCACCGGTGACCTGCAGATCGTGCGTGACACGGCCAACGACGAGCGCGTCGAGCAGTTCCTGCGCGACGTGCGCACGATCGCCGTCGTGCCGCTGCGCTTCGGCGAACGGAGCCTCGGCGTCGTGGAGCTGGAACACCGCAAGCCCAACATGTACGGGGCCAAGGCGGCGATGCTCATCAAGCGCTTTGCGTCGCAGGTGGCGACCACGCTGCAGATTCACGACCTGCGCCTGCCGATGCTCGAATTGCTCGATCGCCTGGGCAAGGAAATCGAGACGCTCACTGAATCGGCGCGGACGCTGCGCGCGCGTGGCGAGCAGGTGGCCCGCACGGGCAGCGACATCACGCGCGCGCTGGCCGAGGAAGGGGAGCAGGTCGCGCGCAGCCTCGAGGCCACCGACGCCCTGTTCGCCGCCACCGAGCACGTGGTGCGCGACGGCGGGGAGGCCGAACAGGCCAGTCGGCGCGCCACCGAGATCGCCCGCGAGCACCGTGATACCATCGGCACCACCATCGGGCGCCTCGAGCTCGTGCAGTCCTTCGTCGGCGAGAGCTCCGGGCAGATCGATGGGCTGCGCGTCGCCACCGTGGAGATCACGGCGTTCATTCACACCATTCGCGAGCTGGCCGAGCAAACCAACCTGCTGGCCCTCAACGCCGCCATCGAGGCGGCGCGCGCCGGCGATCAGGGTCGCGGCTTCGCGGTGGTGGCCGACGAGGTGCGCAAGCTCGCCGAGGAAAGTCGCGCCGCCTCCGACGAAGCCGGCGACCTGCTGCATGGGTTCGAGTCGCAAATGCGCGTGGTCGGCACGCAGATGGAGGCGGGACGGGAGATCGTGCGTGACGTCGAGGCGCTGTCGAGTTCGGCGCGTGGCGCCCTCGATGCCATCGTGAGTGCCACCGCGACGGGTGCCGATCGCGCGCAGCGCATCGCCCGCACGTCGCGCGAGCAGGAGGCCGAATTCCGGCACCTGCGCGAGCGGGTGGCGCGCGTGGCCGAGATCTCCAGCCGCAACCGGCTTGGCGCCGAGCACGTGGCGTCGTCGGCCGCCGATCAGGCGGCTGCGTTGCGGGAACTCGAGGGCGCCACGCACGCGCTGCGGGGCGTCGCGGCCAACCTCGGCGATCTCGCGCGCAAGCTGGCAAGCGCGCAGTGATCACGCCGGTGCTTCCGGAGTGGGCCGTCGTCGGCGAAAAGCGCCGCGCCCACATCACCCGCGTCACCGGGCTGCTCGATGAGTGGGCGGAGAAGATGCGACTCGACGCCGCCGTCGCGCAGGCGTGGCACGATGCCGGCCGTTGGCACGACGCGCTTCGCGACGCTTCGCCCGAGGTGCTGCGGCCGATGGTGGGGGATCCCGACATGCCCGACGCGCTGCTGCACGGTCCGGCGGCGGCCGCGCGACTGGCCCTCGAGGGCGAATCGCGTCGCACCGTGCTCGACGCCGTCCGCTGGCACTCGGTCGGCTCGCCGCAGTGGGACCGCACCGGTCGGGCGCTGTTCATGGCGGACTTCCTCGAGCCGGGGCGCCGCTTCATGCACGCCGATCGCGCATTCCTCGCCGCCCAGCTTCCGCACAACTTCGACGGCGTCTTTCGGCAGGCCGTTCGCATGCGTCTCGAGTGGACGCTGCGCGAAGGGAACCGGATCTTTCCCGCCACGGTTGAACTGTGGAACTCGGTTCGGTAGCGCCGCCCGGGGACGCGGCGAGGCAGGCCCGTCGTCGCCGTCGCTTGCGCCTGCTGGCCGTCGTGCTCATTGCCGGCTTGGCGACCGGCTGGTTCACCCTGCGTGGTCGAGGCAATCCCGCGTCCGGGGAAGCCACCGTCGCGTCGGCGAATGATGCGCGCGCGGATCGCCCGGTGCGGGTCGTCCCCGAGAGCCTGCGCATTACCGTCGAGGTCGTGAATGCCACGGTGGTGCGCGGACTCGGGCGTCAGGCCACCGCCTGGCTGCGCGACGCCGGCTTCGACGTGGTGAACACCACCACGGCTCCGGCGAAGGACCGGCGCGACAGTTCGCTGGTGCTCTACGGATCGGGGCATCCTGAGTGGGCGGCCCTGGCGGCCAAGGCCATCGGGGGCGCGCGCATCGAAGCGCGCCCCGACTCGTTACGCTTCCTCGACCTCACCGTGCTCCTCGGGCGATCGTGGCGGCCGCCGCCGCAGACGCTCTACCCGTAGCTGACCACAGGCTGCGGCGATGTCCGTGCCGCGGCTCTTGCGCACGGCCACCTGCACGCCCAGCCGGGTGAGCGCCTGCGAAAACCGCGTGATCCCGGCCCCCGAGGTGGGCGTGAAGTTGCCGGCGCCGCCCGCGTGCAATGGGATGAGGTTCACGAAGGCCCCGCACCGCTTGGCGAGGCGCGCCAGTTCTTCGGCTTGTTCCGGCTGGTCGTTGACGCCGCCGAGCATCACGTACTCGAACGTCACGCGCCGGTCGAATGCCGCGGCTGCGTCGATCACCGACGACAGGGGGAACTTGGTGTTGACCGGCATGAGCCGGCGGCGCAGTTCGTCATTCGGGGCGTGCACCGAGATGGCCAGCCGGAACTGCTCCTTGCGCTGGGCCAGGGCTTCAATGCCCGGCAGCACGCCGACCGTGGACACGGTGATGTGCCGCGCTCCGACGCCGAATCCCTTCGGGTCATTGAGGATGCTCAGCACCACATCCACCGACTTCCAGTTCATCATCGGCTCGCCCATGCCCATGAAGACGATGTTGGTCGGCTGGAGCGGCTCGTCCAGCAGGGCGAGTTCTCGCACCTGGCCGGCGATCTCCGACGGCAGCAGGTTGCGCGCGAAACCCATCAGCCCGGTGGCGCAGAACGAGCATTGCAGCGCGCACCCGGCCTGCGATGAAATGCAGAAGGTCACGCGCTTGCCATCGGGAATCGAGACGGTCTCGATCGTCTGGCCATCATGCATTCGAAAGAGGAACTTGCGCGTGCCGTCCGTCGATCGCTGTTCGGCCGCAAGCTCCAGGCGGGGCAGGCGGAACTGCGCCTCAAGTTCGGCGCGAAACGCCAGCGGCAGGTCGGTCATCTCCGAGAAGCTCGCCACCGGCGTCGTCCACAGGTGACGCGCCGCCTGGCTGCCACGGTACGCCCCGACGCCTCGCGACTCGGCGAACTCCCGAAGCGCCGCCTCGGCGGCTGCGGGGTCCAGGTCGAGCAGGTTCACCTTCGCGGTCGCCGGACTCATCGCAGCAGCGAACTCACCGAAAACTGGTAGGTCGCCGACAGGTTTCCGGCGCTTTCTTCACGGGCTATGCCGATGGCGTAGCCCTGATGGTGAAACGCGATGCCGAGCCGGGCGCGCCAGTTCGTGCGCCCGTACGCCTGGGTGCGCGCCCCGCCCACGCGCCCCTCGAGGCGCCCCCAGCGTGCGCCGACAAATCCGTATTCCTCCCGGGACAGTCCGTCGGCGACCATCACGCTCACTCCGCCGCGGCTCGTGCGCAGCGAGTCGAAGCCGGCGAGCCGCACATCCACCGCCGCCAACAGCGCCATGCGTTCCTGCCTGCGGCCGGCCGGACTGGCCAGAAACGTCGAAGCCGCCAGGCGAACGTCTCGCCGGCCGAGCCCTCGCGATGTCGCGCCAACGTCCACCGACACGGCGCTTCTCCGCTCGCTGTCGGAATGCCCGGTGCGAAGACGCAGCGCCGCCCCAACGGTGACGCCGCGCACCTCGCGCGCCGCCAGCGCCGACAGAAGCATGGTGGAGTAGGGAATCTCGTCCCCGATCGACTGCGGATCGCTTTCGGTGCGGACGAGGTCGGCAACCGAGGCGCTGACCACACTCAGGCCTATCGTGGTGCCGTCACCCAGCCGCGCCGCTACCGTGGCCAGCTGGGCCGAGACCGCGAGGTCTACCGGGGCGCTCATCGTCCCGACGGCCATGCGCAGCCGACTGCCGACGGGAATGGCGACGCTCGCGGCGTTCCAGATGCCGAAGCCGGCGGTGGTCCCCAGCGCCGGCGCCTCGGCCGTGAGGCCAAGCGGGAACGCCAGCAGGTCGCGGCCAGGCACCAGTTGAGCCGCCAGCGGGCGTGCCGTTAGCGCAAGGGTGGCCGAGAGAACCGCGAGACGCCGCATCATCGCAGGATACCCGGCACGCAGGGTACGGTCAAGCGCTCGAACGCTACCACCAAGTGTCGTTGGCCGTTAGATTTACACGTTTCCATCCCGGCGGAGATTCGGTTGCTCATCGAGCTGCTTCCCACCGAACGCATTCGCGTTCCTCTGGGCAGCCATTCACGACACGCCCTCCTGCGCGAACTGGTGGAGATGGCGCTCCCGGACGCCGACCCGGCGACCGTCGAGACCGTCTTCCAGAGCGTGCTGTCCCGCGAGGCGCTCGCCAGCACGGCGATGGGTGAAGGCCTGGCCGTTCCTCATGGGCGAACCGAGGCCGTGGGGGAGCTTCGTATGGCGGCCGGAATCGCCGAGTCGGTGGATGACTACGAGTCCCCGGATGGTGTGCCGGTGCGCGCCTGCTTTCTGTTGCTCACTCCGACCGCCGATGGTGGGGTGCACCTGAAGGTGCTCGGGCGGCTTGCCCGGTTGATGCGTCGGGATGACCTGCGCACGGCGCTCTATACGGCCCCGGACGCGGCGGGCTTCGCGGCGGTGTTGCGGCGCGCGGAGGCCACGTGATGGCACCGCGGTGGCGCGCGAGCGCGGCCTGGGCCCTGCTCATCGAGGCGCTGATCCTCTGGCCGAACCCGCCTCAGGTTCCGCCAGGCTGGACGCTCGACTGGTTCGGTTGGGTGACGCTCGACAAGCTGGCGCACGCCAGCCTGTTCGCGGTGCTGTCGGTGCTGATCGTGCGGGCGCTCGTGGTTGAGGCCCGACCGTGGTGGATGGCGTTTGCCGGCGCTGCGGCGTTTGGCGCCTTTACCGAGATTCAGCAGCAGTTCATCCCCAGCCGGTCCATGGAGCTCGGGGACTTTCTTGCGGATGTCGCGGGGGCCGCGGTCGGACTCGCCGCATTCGTCGTCATGGCGCGTACGCGCCGGGAGTTGAGCCGTTGAACGCAGGGAACGTCTTCGCCACATCACAGCGCTCGCACTTGTGCGGCGCGCTTCGCGCGGTGCACGCCGGCACCGCCGTAACCCTCGGCGGCTGGGTGCACCGGTCGCGCGATCTCGGCGGACTCGTCTTCCTCGACCTTCGCGATCGGGAAGGCCTGGTGCAGGTGCATTTCGGCCCCGACTGGGCGAGCGCCGAGGCCATGGCCACCGCCGCTGCCGTCGGGGTGGAGTCGGTGGTCATGATCGAGGGGACGGTGGCGGAACGCCCGGTGGAGATGCGCAATTCCGACCTCGCCACCGGCGATGTCGAGGTGCGTGCAACCTCCATTCGTGTGGTCGGTCCGGCGGTGACACCGGCGCTGCCGGTGGCGCGCGGCAAGGCCGACAAGCTCCCCTCCGAAGAACTGCGGCTTCGCCATCGGTACCTCGATTTGCGTCGTCCGGAATTGCAGGCCAACCTGATGCTGCGCCACCGGCTGTTGCAGGTGACGCGCCGCGTCTTGAGCGACAAGGGGTTTCTCGAACTCGAGACGCCGATCCTGACGAAGCCCACTCCTGAGGGAGCGCGCGACTACCTGGTGCCGAGCCGCGTACATCCGGGTGAGTTCTACGCGCTGCCGCAGTCGCCGCAGATCTACAAGCAGCTGTTCATGTGCTGCGGCTTCGACCGGTACTTCCAGCTTGCGCGCTGCTTCCGTGACGAGGATCTGCGCCAGGACCGGCAGCCCGAATTCACGCAGATCGACATCGAGGCGTCGTTCGTCGGGCGAGAGGACATCCTGGCGCTCTCCGAGGAACTCGTGGCGAGCATCTGGCGCGAGGCCGGGCACGAGGTGGCCGTACCCTTCGAGCGCATGAGCTACGCCGACGCCATGGAGCGGTATGGCTGTGACCGTCCTGACCTGCGTTACGGACTGGAAGTCAGCGACCACACGGCGACCTTCGCGGGGCTCGAGTTCGTGGTGACGCGCGCGGCCATCGACGCCGGCGGCCGCGTGCGCGGGATACGCGTGCCGGGAGGCGCCGCGTGGAGCCGAAAGCAGGTCGATGAACTGGAGGCGCTGGCCAGGGGGGCCGGCGCGCTCGGCCTGCTGCGTCTGAAGAAAGTGGACGGCAGGTACGACGGCCCGGTGGCGAAATTTCTCACGCCGGCGGCCGAAGCGGCGATCTCGCTCGCCGAGGGTGACCTTGCATTGTTCGTCGCTGCCCAGGACCGCGTTTCGAGCCCGGCGCTCGACCGCGTGCGGCAGGAGTGCGCTCGACGGCTCGGTCTCGTTGACGAGCAGGTGCGCCGTTTTCTGTGGGTCACCGACTTCCCGATGTTCGACAAGGACCCGGTGACCGGCGCGCTGGCGGCGGTGCACCACCCGTTCACGGCGGCCAACGGCGACGACATGGCGCAATATCCGGACGCACCCGAACGGTGGCGCGCGCTGGCCTACGATTGCGTGCTCAACGGTCTCGAGCTGGGGGGCGGGTCCATTCGGACCTCCGACCCGCGCGTGCAGTCGCGCATGTTCACGCTGCTTGGCATCGGCAGCGAAGCAGAGCAGGAGCACCGCTTCGGCTTCCTGCTCGAAGGCCTGCGCGCCGGCGCGCCCCCGCACGGAGGCATCGCCTTCGGGTTCGACCGCATGGCGATGCTGCTCGCCGGCGGATCGTCGTTGCGCGACGTCATTGCCTTCCCCAAGTCGACGGCGGCGCGCGCGCTCTTCGAGAATGCCCCGACGACGGTGCCGGCCGAGGACCTGCGGCAGCTGCACATCCGCTCCACGACGGAGGCCGGATGACCGACACCACCGTGCGCGCGGCCGTCCCCGGCGCCGTCGACGGCGACTCGCGGAAGCTTTCCACGGAGGGCGCCGACCTGCTGATGCTGGCCGGCGTGGCCGACGCGAATCTGGCGGAGTTGCAGCGCATCTACCCGGTGCGGGTGACGCTGCGCGGTGACGCCCTGACGATCACCGGGGCGGCCGAGGTCGTCGAACGCGCCGCGGGCGTGGCGCAGCGCATGATCGAATCGGCGCGCCAGCGTACGGCGTTCGACGCCGACGACGTGCTGCGATTCTCCATCGAAGGCCCCGTCGCCGGGGACGACGCCCCCGATCGCATCGTGCTGCCGGGCGTTCGCAAGGTCATCCAGCCCAAGTCCAAGGGCCAAACGCAATACCTCCGGGCGCTCTTCGAGAATGACATCGTGGTGAGCATCGGTCCGGCGGGCACGGGCAAGACGTACCTCGCCGTGGCCGTCGCCGTCGACATGCTCGCCCGCAAGCGCGTGCGCCGGATCGTGCTGGCGCGGCCGGCCGTCGAGGCGGGCGAGTCGCTCGGCTTTCTTCCCGGCGACATGCAGGCGAAAGTTGATCCGTACCTGCGCCCACTGTACGACGCGCTCGAAGACATGATGCCACCGGAGCGCATGCAGCGCGCCCTCGAGACGCGCACCATCGAGATTGCGCCGCTGGCGTACATGCGCGGGCGCACCCTCGGCGATGCCTTCGTCATCCTGGACGAGGCGCAGAATGCGACGAACGCGCAGATGAAGATGTTCCTCACGCGCCTCGGCGTGAACTCGCGCGCCGTCATCACGGGCGACAAGACGCAGATCGACCTGCCCAGCCGCGCGGACAGCGGGCTGACGCAGGTGGAACGCATCCTGCCGGGCATCGACGGCATCTCGTTCCAGTACCTCACCGAAGCCGACATCATTCGACACCGGCTGGTGCGCGACATCGTGAAGGCGTACGCCGCCGACGAGGAACAGGGCGCGTGACAGCCGCTCGTGGTGCACCGGGTGGCGGCCTTCGCGTTGGCGTATCGAGCGATGGGGTGAAGACCGCCGTCTCCGCCGTGCGCCTGGCCGAAGTCGCCCGTGTCGTGCTGCGCGCCGAGGGCGTGCGCGACGCGTTGCTCTCGGTGATCCTGCTGTCGCGTTCGGCGATGGCGCGACTCAACCGACGCCACCTGGGCCATGCGGGCTCCACCGACGTCATTTCGTTTGGCTTTGCGCCTGGCCCCGGGGTCGGGGTGGTGGGGGACGTCTACATCTGCCCCGAGGTGGCGCGGCGCAATGCGAAGATTGCCGGGTGCGGTGTACGCGAGGAGCTCGTGCGCCTGGTGATCCACGGCACCCTGCACGTGCTGGGCTGGGATCATCCCGGGACTGCCGACCGCACCACATCGCCGATGTGGGTGCGCCAGGAGCGGCTGCTTGCCGCGGTCGCGCGACGCTCAGCCCGCCGCGCGTGAGCGCTCTCGTGCTTGCCGGGCTGTTCGTGATCGCCGCGGCACTGTGCGCGGCCGCAGACGGCGCGCTGCTCACCATCGACGAGAACGAGTCGACCAGTGACGTCGCGGTGCGCCACCTGCTGGCGAATCGAGAGGCGACGCACCGTGCGCTGGCCTTTGGCCGCATACTGGCGCAGTTGGGCGCCGGCGCCGCGCTGGCCGTGGCGCTCAGCGCGGCGTCACACGTGCTGCTCGCCACCTCCGTGGGGTTGTTCGTCATCATTGTGTCGGAGAGCGGCGCGCGCGCTCTCGGCGATGTCCTGGGCATCCGGGCGTTGCGGAGGCTGGCGCCAGTCGCCCGCTCGGCGGTGGTCGTCCTGCGTCCCGTGGTGGCGTTCGGCTCGTGGTGCGACGCCGTTCTCGCGCACCTGCTGCCGCGCCGCCCCGACGACGAGACGCGTGACGCCGACGTCGAGCGCTTCCGCGAGGTGGTCGCCGCCGAGGTGGCCGACAGTGACGCGGGAGACGCAGGGCAGCAACTGCTGTCCGGCGTCTTCGCACTCGGCGACACGCAGGTCCGGGAGATCATGGTGCCGCGGGTCGACATTGTCGGCATCGAGCGCGGTACGCGGTGGGCAGACATGGTGGCCCGGGTGCGCAGTGCGCGTCACGCGCGCCTGGTGGTCTACGGGGACGACCTTGACGACGTCTCCGGCATCCTGTTCGCCAAGGATTTGCTTGGCGCCGTGCTCGATGACGAAGAGCCGGAGGCGGGCTGGCAGTCGCTGGTGCGACCGGCCTGGTTCATTCCGGGAACGAACACGGTGGACGCCCAGCTGCGTGACTTTCGCACCAATCGACGGCATATCGCGCTCGTGGTCGACGAGTTCGGCGGCGTCGCCGGCCTCGTGACGCTCGAGGACGTGATCGAACTCATCGTGGGCGACATCCGCGACGAACACGATACCGAGGACGACGACCAGATCGAGCGCGAGGGGGACGACCGCTTCTGGCTGCCCGCTCACGTCTCGCTCGACACGTTGTCGTCGCTGACGCGGCATGATTTCCGTCGTGAGGATCTCAGCACCGTCGGCGGCCTGGCGTACGAGCTGTTTGACGGCGTGCCCGAACCCGGCGAAGACATCACCGTCGACGGGTTTCGCGTGGTCGTGGAGCGCATGAAAGGGCGGCGCATCGAACGCGTCTACTTCGAGCGCCTCGCATTCGAGACCGGGGAGGAGGACACGTGAGCCTGCTGGTCCTGTTCCTCGTCCTGATTGTCGCCTGGCTCACGGCGGCCGCCACGGCGGTGCGCACCGTCAGTCGCATCTGGCTGCGCCATTGGGTGGAACGCAAGCTGTCGGGGTCGGCCAGTGCCGAGGTGTATCTCGAGCGGCCGCAACGACTGCTGCTGGCCGCAGGGACGGTGATTGCCGGTCTGACATTCACCATCGGGTTGGTGGCGGGCTCTCAGTCGCAGACTCCGGGGGCGATGGCGCGCGCGCTGGCCACGGCGGTGCTGTTGCTGCTCGCTGTCGGCCAGCTGCTGCCACGCGCCATCGCGCGCCGCTGGGGCGTTGCGCTGGTGCCGGTGCTGCTGCCGGCCCTGCATGGCTTGGGCGTGGTCGTCTCCCCGGTGCTGTGGCTGGCGGAACGTGCCGCCCGCGCGCTGGCCCGTCCGGCGCCGCTGGTACCCGAGGATCCCCGGGAGGCGCTGGAGGACCTGCTGCGCGAGGGTGAGCTCGAAGGGGTGGGCGAAGCGGACGAGAGTGCCATCATCAGCGGCGTGGCCGAGTTCGGTGCCACGCGGGTACGCGACGTCATGACCCCCCGCGACAAGATCGTGGCGGTCGACCGGTCGCTGCCGGCTGCCGACATGGCCCGCATCGTTGCTCGGGCGGCGTATTCTCGCGTACCGGTCATCGATGGCGACCTTGATCACGTCGTGGGCATGATACACTCGTTCGACGTCCTTGAACGGCCCGAGGCGCCAGCGGCGCGGTTGCGGCGCGTCACGTTTGCCGCGCCGGACCTTCCGTGCCTCGCGCTGATGCGCACCATGTTGCTGGAGCGCCGGCACCTCGCCATCGTGCGTGATGCCGAAGGCCGCACGCTTGGCCTGGTGACGCTGGATGACGTGGTGGAGGAGCTGGTGGGGGACATCCACGACGAGCATGATGACGCCTCCACCCGGGAGGGCGCATGACGGCGATCATCCTCCCCGAGGGAGCGCCCGCCTCGCTGGCCAGGCTGCTCGACGACTTCACCGCCGGGCGCAAGGCGGCGCTGGCGCGCGCGGTCTCCATCGTTGAAGACGGGCGTGCCGGCGCGGACCTGCTGCTTGGCGCGCTTCACCCGCGGGTGGGGCGGGCGCGGCGCATCGGGCTGACGGGTCCGCCGGGCGCCGGCAAGAGCACGCTCACGGCAAAGCTGGTGGAGTTGCTGCGTCAGCAGGGCCGCACGGTGGGCATCATTGCCGTCGACCCCACCTCACCGTTTTCCGGCGGGGCGCTGCTCGGCGATCGCGTCCGCATGGAGTCGGTGGCGCTCGACCCGGGCGTCTTCATCCGGTCGATGGCCACGCGGGGATCGCTGGGTGGCCTGGCCGCCACCACGCGCGAAGTCTGCGATGTGCTCGATGCCTTCGGGCTGGACTGCATCCTCATCGAGACGGTGGGCGTCGGCCAGAGCGAACTCGACATCGCTCGCACGGCGGACACATCGCTCGTGGTGCTGGTTCCCGAGTCGGGTGACGCCATCCAGACGCTGAAGGCCGGCCTCATGGAGATCGCCGACGTCTTCGTGGTGAACAAGGCGGATCGCCCCGGCGCCGACCGCCTGCGCACGGACATCGAGATGATGCTTGGCCTGCGTGGCGGGCATGCCATGCAGAACGCCCCGGCCCATCATGGTGTCGACCTGAGAAGGCTCGCCACCCCTCACCCCGCACACGCCGCCGTGTCGGACGACGCGGAGCACTGGACGCCCGCGGTGCTGCGCTCATCGGCGACCACGGGGGAGGGGATACCCGAGTTGCTCGCCGCCCTCGAGCGGCATTTTGCGTATCTTGAACGAAGCGGCGAACTCGCCGTGCGACGCCGGGCGCGACTGCGCGAGCGGGTGAAGGACGTCGTCTTTCAGCGGCTCGCCCGGCGGTTGTGGAGTGATGCCGCCACCAATGCCTGGATCGACCGGCAGGTCGCCGATCTCGCCGACGGCCGCACCACCCCGTACGCCGTCGCCGACGCGTTGCTGCGGCTGAGCGGCACCCTGATGACCGGAGAATCCGCATGACGACGCGCCCCGACCTCGATACCTCGCTCGACGAGATGCGCGCCGAACTGGCGCAGCTGCGCGCCGAGATCGCCGCGTGGAAGGAACGCTACGACCGGGCCGAGGTACGTGACCTCGCCTGGACGAACTCGGCGCACGAAGTGGCGCCGCTCTACACGGCACTCGATCTCGAAGGCTCCGGTGGTACCGCCTTCGAGGTGCCTGGAACGTATCCGTTCACCCGCGGCATTCACCCCACGGGATACCGCGGCAAGCTGTGGACCATGCGCCAGTTCGCCGGCTTCGGGTCGGCGCACGAGACCAACCGGCGTTACAAGTTCCTGCTCGGACACGGGACCACGGGCCTGTCCGTCGCCTTCGACTTCCCCACGCTGATGGGGTACGACTCCGATCACGCCCGGTCAGAGGGTGAGGTGGGCAAGTGCGGCGTGGCCATCAGCTCGCTGGCCGACATGGAGGTGCTGTTCGACGGCATCCCGCTCGACCAGGTGTCGACGTCGATGACCATCAACGGGCCGGCGATCATCCTGTGGTGCTTCTACATCGCCGCCGCCGAGAAGCAGGGCGTGCCGTCGGAGAAGCTGCGCGGCACGATCCAGAATGACATCCTCAAGGAGTACATGGCGCAACACGCGTGGTGCTTTCCCATCGAGCCCGCGCTGCGTCTCATCGTCGACTGTTTCCAGTGGGGGGCGCAGCATGCGCCACGGTGGAACACGGTGTCGATTTCCGGCTATCACATCCGCGAGGCCGGGGCCACGGCTGCCCAGGAACTGGCCTTCACGCTCGCCGATGGGTTCACGTATGTGGAACGCGGCCTGGCGCGCGGGCTCGACGTCGACGAGTTCGCGCCGCGCCTGTCGTTCTTCTGGGACATCCACAACGACTTTTTCGAGGAGATCGCCAAGCTCCGGGCGGCCCGGCGCATTTGGGCACGCCACCTCAAGGAGCGGTACGGAGCGAAGAGCGAGCGCAGCCTCGTCATGCGTTTCCATTCGCAGACCGCCGGCGTGACCCTCACCGCGCAGCAGCCGATGAACAATGTCGTGCGCGTCGCCTACCAGGCGCTGGCCGCCGTGCTGGGCGGCACGCAGTCGCTGCACACCAACTCCATGGACGAGACCCTGGCGCTCCCGTCCGAGCACGCCGTCGAGGTCGCGCTGCGCACGCAGCAGATCCTGGCGTTCGAGACGGGCGTCGCGTCGGTGAGCGACCCGTTGGGCGGGTCATACTACGTGGAACGGCTCACTGACGACATCGAGCGCGAGGCCGAGGAACTGTTCACGCAGATCGCGGCGCAGGGCGGGGTGGTGCGCGGGCTCGAGGACGGGTGGTTCCAGAAACGCATCGCCGAGAGTGCCGCGCGCCAGCAGTGGGAGATCGAACAGCACCGGAAGGTCGTCGTCGGCGTCAACGAGTTCGTCACCGACGAGAAGCTTACCATTCCCCTGCTGACCATCGACGAGCAGGCGACCGCGCGGCAGATGGCGACGCTGGCGCAACTGCGCCAGACGCGGGACAACGCGCTCGTGCAGCAACGGCTCGATGCGCTGCGCCTTGCGGCGCGCGGCACGGACAACCTGGTGCCGTTCATCCTGGACTGCGCGCGTGCCTACGCGACGCTGTATGAAATCCGCGCGGCGATGGAGGATGTGTTCGGGGCGTATCGGGAGCCGGTGTTCTTTTGATGAGCCGACGGCAGAAGACGGAGGGCGGAAGACGGGAGCTGCGGGGTCCTTCGAGTGATCGGCCATCCGTCCTCCGTCCTCCGTCATCAGCCGCAGGCGACTGGTGGCGCACGTACTTCGATACCGGGTACCTGCGCGAATACGAGCCATTCTTCGAACTCGTGGAAGACCGCCGCCAGGTGGCGCGACTGCTCGAGGTGCTCGCCCTTCCAGTCGGCGCGCGCGTGCTGGATTGTGCCTGCGGCCAGGGGCGGCACGCGCATCTCCTCTCCGAGGCCGGGTTGGACGTCGACGGCGTGGACTTCTCGGGACCCTTGCTGGACAAGGCGCGATCGCGCGGGACAGGGCGTACGCTGCGCTATCGCCGCACCGACATGCGCCGACTCCCGGCGGCGTGGACGGGACGCTTCGATGCCGTGCTCAACCTCTTCACCAGTTTCGGCTTCTTCGCCGATCCGCGCGACGATGCCCGCGTGCTTCGGGAGTTCGCCCGCGTCCTGAAGCCCGGAGGTCTCCTGCTCTGGCACGGGGGCGATCGCGACGGCGTCATGGCCAAGTTCCTCGTGCGCGACTGGTGGACCACCGCCGATGGCACGCTGGTGGCCCAGGAGCGGAGCTTCGACCCGCTCTCCGGCTTCCTGACCGTCGAGTCCAGCTGGCGTGGCCGGAACGTCCTCGAGGATCGCACGCACCGGATCCGGCTCTACACCCCGACGCAGCTCTCGGACCTCATGCGCGATGCCGGGTTGATCGTGGAACAGGCCTTCGACAGTTTCAGCGCCAAGCCGTTGAACCGGCGTTCGAGCGAAATGCTGCTCGTGGCGCGCAAGGACGGCTGACCGCGGTCCGTTTCTACGGCGCGCGGACGGCAGCGGTCGCGTGGACTACACGCCCGTCACTGAAGCGCAGTTCCAGCGGCAGCGAATCGCCGCCAGCCAGAGTGCGCCTGAGTCCCGTCATCATCAAGTGCTTCGCACCCGGTGCCAGGACCAGCGAGTCGCCCGCCGCGATGGTCTGCGCTGAATCGAGCGGCATCATGTGCACCATCCCGTTCATTTCCATGGTCTCATGCATCGTCACGGACTCGGCCAACGGACTGGACGCCGAGGAGAGCGTCACCGCCTGAATCTCGTGATTGAGGATGGTCAGGTACGCCGCCGTCACGGTGGCGGAATCGGCCGCGCGCGCCCAGGCATCGTGCACCTCGATTGGCGGCGGTGCCGGGGGGCGCTCTCCGCAGGCAGGCGCGAGGAGGAAAGCGAGGCACATCAGTCGTCGCATCAGAACGGTCTCCTCAGATCGGCGGCATCATGTGCAAATTGCGCCTCTCGGCACACCCGGGGAGAGCCCCGCCGACCTGCCGGCCCGGTCAGCGGGGTCGCGACACCACCGAAGCTCCATCGCCTGCTTGCCCTCCCGACTTCCTTACACCCTCCCGGCCTCGAGTGCCGGTGCATCGCCGGCGTTTCGAGCCATTGCACCCCTGAGCCCATCGAACAGGTCCATCGGGATCGGGATGACGGTGCTGTTGCCCGACCCGGCCATTTCCACCAGCGTCTGCAGGTAACGGAGCTGCAGTGCCGGCGGCTCGCTGCGAATGATCCGTGCGGCCTTGCCGAGGGTTTCCGCCGCGAGGAACTCGCCATCGGCGCGGATGATCTTCGCCCGCTTCTCGCGCTCGGCCTCGGCCTGGGCCGCCATCGAGCGCTGCATGGCCTCGGGAAGGAGGACGTCCTTCACCTCGACGACGGAAACCTTCACGCCCCAGGGCGCCGTATGCTCGTCGATGATGTGCGCCAGCTTGGTGTTGATCTTGTCGCGCTGGGCCAGCAGCTCGTCGAGCTCCGACTGGCCGAGCACGCTCCGCAGCGTGGTCAACGCAATCTGCGAGGTTGCCTTCTTGTAGTCCTCAACCTGCAGCAGTGCCTTTGCGCAATCCATGACGGCGAAGTAGACCACCGCGTCCACCTTGATCGTCACGTTGTCGCGCGTGATCAGCTCCTGCGGCTCGACGATGTAGGTCACGACGCGCATGTCGATCTTGAACATCCGGTCGACCAGCGGGATGATGAAGTTCAGCCCTGGCGTCCGGACGCCGACCAGCCGGCCGAACCGCAGTATCACGCCACCCTCGTACTGCCTGACGATCTTCACGCCGAGCCTGAGCATCGCGATGACGACAACGGCGGCGGCGATATACATCAAGTTGGTGCTGTCCATGCCTGCGTCCCCCGGTAATTAGTTGCGTCCTGCTCTCATCCAAACTTCGAGTATCCCTTCAGCGGCCGGCGCGGCGGCTCCACCTGCTTCATCCACTTCTTCGGGAATGTCTCGATTCCGCCCCACAGCGGCAATATCCGTGAGATGACCAGCATCGTGATGAAGGGAAGGGAGAAGACGAGCCCGGCCACGATCAGCCCCTCCCGCCCGTAAATCTCGACGTCGAACGTCAGGAAGCCCCGGAGGCTCTTCGAGAACATCTGCCCGCCCATCACCACGTTCCAGCGCATCGCGGCCACCTGCATCAGCAGCAGCAGGCCGCCGACGAAGCCGAATCCATTGCGCAGACCTGCCGACATCCTGTCCTTGAGCACGACCACGGCGCCCAGCAGGAAGAAGGGAATCACGGACCCGAGTACGATCTGAATGACGAAGAAGCTGGTGAAGAGCTTGGTGGTGACGAGGGTCTTCAGGATCACCCAGTCCTCGTTGGCCATGTACGCGCGGTTCAGCAGTTCCAGCAGTTCGAGCGTGACGTCGATGATCAGGAAATACCACGCCGACTCGATGAGCGACTGGGCGCACGGCCCGTCGATGCTGCGCTTCATCATCCACTGCACGGCGATGTAGCAGACCAGCACCATCGCGATGCCCGAGACGATGGCGCTGAGCAGGAAAATCACCGGCATCAGCGGGCTGGCCCACCACGGGTTCGCCTTGATCGCGCCGAAGATGAAGCCCACGTAGCCGTGCAACCCGCACGCCGCCGGGATGCCGATCGACGCCAGGAAGATCATCACCTTGCGGTCGAGCGCCTTCGCTTCCGGGGTGATGTCCTGCACGCCGAGCGCCAACAGCCAGTACAGGCTCCGCATCGCCGGGGATTTCGCGTTCAGCGACAGGAACACGATGTCCACGCGGTACAGCAGCCAGATCTCCACCGCCAGGATGAGGAGATAGGCGGTGTAGATGAAGCCGAATCCCGCCATCGCCGACGTCAAGTTGGGCGTGAACATCATGTTGAAGGCCCGCTCCGGATGCCCGAGGTGCGCCATGAGCGGCATGGTGGCGAACAGCAGGAAGGCGAACGCCATGATCATGGAAAACCGGCTGACCGGCTCGAGTTCGTGCTTGTCGAAGACGTGGTGCAGCGACGAGATGATGAACGCGCCGGCGACGATGCCGGTGATGTAGGGATAGAGCACGATCATCGTCGTCCAGTAGATGTGCATCTGGTTCGGCAGGACGTACCCTTCGGTCACGAAGTGATTCATGCTAGATGACCTCCGAATCGAGGCCGATGTAGCGCGTTCTCGGGCGCGTTCCGAGGTACGACTTCAGCACCTGCACGCGGTTGGACGCGAGGATCCGGCTGATCTCGCTGTGCGGGTCGCTGACGTTGCCGAAGATGCGGGCCTTGGCCGGGCAGGCCTGGACGCACGCCGGCATCAACCCCTTGGTGATCCGGTGGTAGCACCAGGTGCACTTGTCGGCGACCTTGGTGTCCGGATTGAGGAAGCGCGACCCGAAGGGGCAGGCTTGCACGCAGTAGCCGCAGCCGACGCAGTGCTCGTCGTCGATCAGCACCACGCCTTCCTTCGTCACGAACGACGCCCCCACCGGGCAGACCTGGATGCAGGGCGTATCGATGCAGTGATTGCACAGCTTGGGCACGAAGAATCCGCGCACCGGCAACTGCTCCAGTTCCTGCGGGAGATTCCGCTCCGGCAGGTTGTCGGGGAACCCGTTCTCGCCGCCCGACGGAGAGTTCACGATGACCTCGCCGTTGGGGAAGAACGTGTACTGTTCGACCCACGTCCGGTTGAACCCGTCGGGCACGTTGTTCTCCGCCTTGCACGCCCTCACGCACGAGCCGCACCCGATGCACGCCGTGGTGTCCACCACGAAGCCGTAGATCGCCTGTGCCGGGTCGGCCTCGGCGCCGAACCCGCGGGCGGATTCCCGCGGCAGCCGGAGCTTCGCGGTCGTCAGGAAGAGGCCGCCGAAGACGAAGGTCTGGGCTCCCGTCTCGGCGCACTTCTCGAAGAACTCCCGCCTGGAGATCTCCGGCTTGTTCCAGAGGTTCGTCACTTGACCACCGCCGTGTGCGGATTGTGGCAGTCGATGCACTTCGACTTCGGTGTGAACTGTCCCCCCCTGCTGACGACGTGCTTTTCCACGTTGGTGATGGACTTGAGGGTGCTGGGCCGCTCGAACGTCTTGAGGTGGCACCACTTGCATTCCAGGATGCCGCTCATCACGCGCAACGCGTTGGGGTTCTGCTTGATCCGGTCGGGGAAGGCATCCACCGAGTCCTCGCTCATCACCTTGACGTGCATCAGGCCCGGGCCGTGGCACGTCTCACACTGGGGCGTGGAGTGCTTGCCCGCCTTCCACGCCGCGAACTCCGTATCATGGCAGTCGCCGCAGGCCTCGCTCCCCAGGTGGCGCGGCTCGCGCGCCGCGATCTCGGGGATGGCCGACGCCCTGAAGTGCCCGAGCGTGCCAAAGTCCTTCGGGACCGCCTGCGCGCGTACGCCGAGGAACCCGATCACCGCCAGCGCGATCAGGGCGAACAGACGTAGGAAGTGTCGCGCGTGCTGCATGTAACGCCCTCGTCAGGGTGGTCTCCGTCCGCTGAAACCAGGAACTCTCTTGCCGCGCGGAGATCGTGCTGGTGTGGCACGGCGGCGACGACGCCTGTCTGAGCCCCATCGCCGCCGCCCGTACCCGAGTCCCGCGTGATGCCTCGGAAGGTCGAGCGCCCCGCCTTACACGGCATCCTTGACGGGCCGACGCCGGCCATGACCGTCAGCCAGCGCGTCGTCAGCGTGTGCGGGCCAGCGGCGTGTCCTGCGGCTAGGGCTTGGCGAGTTCATGCACGTACTTGGCAACGGCGGTCATCTCGTCGTGCTTCATCTTCTCACTGAACGACTTCATGCCCTCGCCCTTGCCCTTCATGAGGACCTTCACCATCTCGTCGACGGGGCGCGTCGCAACGAAGGCGGCGTCGAACGCGGCGATCTTCTCGAACTTCGTCTTCATCACCTTCGTCGGCACACCCGTGGCGCCATGGCACTTCTTGCAGAGACGATCGTAGACTTCCTTGCCGTCGGGAGCCTGTGCGGAGGCGCTGGTGGAAACGGCGGCGGCGAGTACGCCGATCAACAGAAGTGCGCGCATCTGATTACTCCTTGAACTTGGGAGGTTGGGGTAAGGCGACGACGGAGTTGGGCTTGTTGAACTCGGCGCTGATGCCGCGCAGGGTCATCGGGAAACGCATCACTTTCCCGACGTTCTGAGCGAGCGATCGGCCGAACTGCGAAGCAACACGAAAGGTTTTGCCCTATACATGGTCGGTTGTCGGATGATAGCGTCCGCCCGGCACTTGTAAGTGGGCAGTTTCCCCCAACTCTTGTGGTGGCAAATCACCGTCCGAAGCAGGGGAATCCACTACCCCTGTGGGGGTGTCAATTCAGGTGCCCAAACCGCTTATTTGGGGTATCTCATGGAACGCCCGATTCGAGTTCTCGTTGCCAAGCCCGGCCTCGACGGCCACGACCGCGGCGCCAAGGTCGTCGCCGCCGCCCTCCGCGATGCCGGCATGGAAGTCATCTACACGGGCCTCCACCAGACGCCCGAGATGATCGCCAGCGCGGCGGTGCAGGAGGACGTCGACGTCGTCGGACTCTCCATTCTGTCCGGCGCCCATATGACGCTCTTCCCGCGCGTGCGGGAGCTGCTCACCGCTCAGGGACGCGACGACATTCTGATCACCGGCGGCGGCATCATTCCCAGGGAAGACATGGCCCGCCTCGAGGAACTCGGACTCGGCAGGCTCTTCGGCCCGGGCACACCGACGACCGACCTCATCGAGTACATCCGCGACTGGTACGCCGCCAGGCAGGCGCAGGACGCGTGACGAACCGCCTCGCTGAGCTCAGCGCGGAGTCGCGCGAGCTCGAGCAGCGCCTCCGCCTTGGCGGCGGCCCCGACAAGATCGAGCGCCAGCATCAGCAGGGCAAACTGACCGCGCGCGAACGGATTGCGCGCCTCAAGGACGCCAACTCCCATTTCCTCGAGTTCGGCCTCCTCGTCGCCCACGACAAGTACAACGGCGAGGCGCCGGCGGCCGGCGTCGTCACCGGCCTGGTGCACATCGACTGTCGTCCCTGCGTGGTGGTGGCCAACGACGCCACGGTCAAGGCCGGCTCGTGGTGGCCGGAGACGATCCCCAAGATCCTGCGCGCGCAGGAATGCGCCATGCGTTGCCGGCTCCCGATCATCTACCTGGTCGATTCCGCGGGCGTCAACCTGCCGTACCAGGGCGGCGTCTTTCCGGGGCAATACGGCGCGGCGCGCATCTTCTACTACAACTCGCTCATGCGGCGGTACCTGCGCATTCCGCAGATCGCCGCCGTCATGGGGCCGTGCATCGCCGGCGGCGCGTACCTGCCGGCGCTCAGTGACGTGATCCTGATGGTCAAGGGCACGTCGTTCATGGGACTCGGCGGGCCCAACCTCGTGCAGGGCGCCACCGGCGCCGTCATCGACAGCGAGACGCTCGGCGGCGCCACGACGCACACCGAGATCTCGGCCGTGGCGCACTACGCCGTGGATGATGACGAAGCCTGCCTGCTCAAGATCCGTGACCTGGTGAGGCGCCTGGCGCCACCGGTGCGCCTCGCACCGTTCGACCCCGACGCGGCGCCGGGCGTTGATCCGTCGGCGCTGTACGAGTTGTTGCCCAACGACCATCGCATGCCGTACGACATGCGCGCGGTCCTCCGCACCATACTCGATGATGGTGTGCTCGACGAGTTCCAGCCGAACCTCGCCAAGGAGATGATCTGCGGCGACGCGCGCATCGAGGGCACCCCGGTGGGTGTCATCGCCAACCTCCGCGCGCTGCTCAAGGGACCCGAGGGGCAGCCGGCACGCTTTGGCGGGATCATCTATACCGAGAGCGCGGAGAAGGTGGCGTTCTTCATTGACCGCTGCGACCGGCAGGGCATCCCGCTGCTCTTCGTGCAGGATGTCTCCGGGTTCATGGTCGGCAAGGAGGCGGAACATTCCGGCATCATTCGGGCCGGCGCGCACTTCGTCGAGGCCATGGCCACGGCGAGCGTTCCCAAGATCGTGCTGACGCTGAATCACGCCTCCGGGGCCGGCTACTATGCCATGGCCGGACAGGGCTTCGACCCCGACTTCATATTCTCCTGGCCCACCGGCCGCATGGCGGTCATGGAAGGCCAGTCGGCGGTGCAGGCCGTGCACGGCACGTCGCTCGAGGTCGCGCGCAAGGCAGACGTCCCGCCGTCGGACGAGACGCAGCAGGCGATAGAAGCGCTGCGCGCCGACTACGAACACCAGCTCGATGCCCGCTATGCGGCCGCGCGCGGCTACCTCGATACCATCGTCTATCCCGAGGACACGCGCATGGTGCTGGGCATCGCCCTGCGCGCGGCGTGGCAGAATCCCGGCCCGCACCTCGGGCCGTTCGTGTTGCCCAGCCGGCTCGGAGACCACGCATGACCAGGACGGTGCGAGTGGCCGGCGGACAGGGCTTCTGGGGCGACTGGCTCGAAGCGCCACGCCGCCAGGTGGAAGGCGGCCCGGTGGACTACCTGATGCTCGACTACCTTGCCGAGGTCACGATGTCCATTCTGCAGAAGCAGAAGGAGCGCGACCCGGCCATGGGATACGCCCGCGATTTCGTGGGCGCCATGGAGGGCGTCCTGGCCGCGGTCGCCGAGCGGGGCGTGAAGGTCATCGCCAACGCCGGCGGCGTGAACCCCGAGGCTTGCGCGACCGCGGTGCAGTCCATGGCAACGCGTGCCGGGCGGAAAGGCGCGTTGCGCATTGGCATTGTCACGGGCGACAACCTCCTGCCGCGCATCGACGAGTTGCTCGCCGCCGGGCACGAACTGCGCAACATGGATACGGGCGAGCCGTTGTCCGTGGTGCGCGACCGCGTCATCGCCGCCAACGCCTACATCGGCTCGACACCGATCGTCGAGGCGCTGGCCAAGGGCGCCAACGTCGTGATTACCGGGCGCTCCACCGACACCGCGCTCACCATGGCGCCGTTGCGCCACGAGTTCGGCTGGGGCGCCTCCGACTGGAACAAGCTCGCCGCCGGCATCGTCGCCGGGCACATCATCGAGTGCGGCGCGCAGTGTTCGGGCGGCAACTGCCTGCACGACTGGCGTGACATCCCGGACCTCGCCGACGTCGGGTACCCGATCGTCGAAGGCTCCGCCGACGGCACGTTCGTGGTCACCAAGCACCCGGGTACCGGTGGGCGCGTCAGCGTCGCCACGGTGACCGAGCAGCTCGTCTACGAGATGGGCGACCCGCATGCCTACATCACCCCCGACGTCGTCGCCGACTTCACGTCGATTCGACTCGAGGATGCCGGCCCCGGCCCCGACCGCGTGCGCGTCCACGGAATTGCCGGCGCACCGGCCACCGACAGGCTCAAGGTCTCCATTGCCTACAAGGCGGGCTACAAGGCGGTCGGTTCGCTGGTCTATGCTTGGCCGGACGCGCTGGAAAAAGCCGAGTGCGCCGATCGCGTGCTGCGCGAACGCCTCGACCGCCTGGGGCTGAAGTTCGAGAAAGTGCTGAGCGAGTTCGTCGGCGCGTCGGCCACCCACGGCCGGCTCGCGGGCGACGCAGGCAAGCGGGCGCCCGAGGTGCAGTTCCGCATCGGCGTGCGCGACGCCGACAGGAAGAAGGTGGAGCGTTTCACGCGCGAGATCGTTCCGCTGGTGCTCAATGGCCCGCCCAGCGTGACGGGCTTCGCCGGCGGGCGTCCAAAGGTCGAGGAGATCGTGGCGTATTGGCCGGCGCTGATCGACAAGTCCGTCGTGCAGACCCAGGTGGAGCTCCGCTGATGCGCGTACGCCTTCTCGACATCGCGCACGCCCGCTCGGGCGACAAGGGTGATACCGCCAACGTTGGCGTCATCGCGCTCAAGCCCGGGTGGTTTCCCGTGCTCACCCGGCATCTCACGCGCGAGCGCGTGGCCGCGCACTTCGAGGGCCTCATCGAAGGGGGAGTGGATCGCTTCGAACTCCCGAACCTCGGAGCGCTGAACTTCCTGCTTCACGGCGCGCTCGACGGCGGCGGCACGCTGTCCCTCAAGACCGACGCGCAGGGCAAGGTCTTCTCCACCGCCTTGCTGCGCATGGTGCTCGACGTTCCCGACGACGAGGCGCGCTCCGCCGGGCTCCCGGCCGCTCCGTGAGCGACGCACCGCGACTCTCGGTCGGCATCTGGGGCGGCATCGGGCGCGCCACGCTCGCGCGTCCGGAGCTGCAGAACCCGATCGACGTGCAGACGGCGGTGGAACTCCGGCATGCCCTCGAGGAATTCGAGGCCGACCCCGATGTGCGCGCGGTGCTCATTGCCGGGCAGGGCGACCACTTCAGTGGCGCCACGGTAGACCTCGAGGAAGACAATGACGCCGAGGACGCGTGGACCCTCGGACGTGTCTTCCTGGCGATTCGCCAGTTGTCCAAGCCCGTGGTGGCCGCGGTGCAGGGGCGGGTGTTCGCCGGGGGTGCCGGGCTGGCAACGGCCTGCGACGTGGTCCTCGCGCGCGAGGACGCCACGTTTGGATATCCCGAGGTGCGGCAGGGCACCGTGCCCGCCATGGTGATGACCATGCTGCGTCGCTCCGTCGGCGAGAAGCACGCGTTCGACCTCGTGGCCAGCGGCCGCTTGGTCACGGCCACCGAGGCCGAGCGCATCGGCCTGGTCAGCCGCGTGCTGTCGACCGCGGCGTTCACTTCGGAGGTGGAGCGTATCGTGCTCGGCCTCGCTTCGCATTCGATCGCCGGCATGGCGACAACCAAGAAGCTCTTCTACGCGCTCGACGGCCTCTCCTTTCGCAATGCCATCGACGAAGGCGTCAGGACGGACGCCGAGGCCCACGCGCGGCAGCAATCGCGCGGCGCTGCCGGGAGTTGAACAGGTGATCCTCATTTACGGCGCGACGGGATACACCGGACAGCTCGTCCTCGACGAGTGCCTCGCGTCGGGTGTGCGCCCCGTGCTCGCCGGGCGCAAGGCGCTGGCCGTCAAGGCGCTGGCCGAGCCGCACGCACTCGAATGGCGCGTCGCCTCGCTCGATGATGCGGCGGCGCTTGATATTGCCCTTCGGGGCGCACGGGTGGTCATTCACTGTGCCGGTCCGTTTGCGCGCACCTCACGCCGCATGGCCGACGCCTGCCTGCGCGGCGGGGTGCATTACCTCGACATCACCGGCGAGATTGCCGTCTTCGAGGCGCTGGCCGCTCGCGACGCTGAAGCGAAGGCGGCTGGCGTGATGCTGCTGCCGGGCGTCGGGTTCGACGTGGTACCCAGCGACTGCCTGGCCGCGCACCTCAAGCGTCGCCTGCCCTCGGCGACGTCGCTGACGCTCGCATTCCATGGGGGTACCGGGTTGTCGCGCGGCACCGCCACGACGATGGCTGAGAATGCCGGAAGTCCGGGCGCAGTGCGGCGGGGAGGTCGCATTGTTGCGGTGCCGCCGGCCTGGCGCTCGCGGGTCATCGACTTCGGTGACAAACCGCGAATGACGGCCACCATTCCGTGGGGCGACGTCTCCACCGCGTTTCACAGCACGGGCATCCCCGATATCGAGGTCTATGCCGCGATGTCGCCCGCCACGGTGCGCTCGTTGCGCTTCTCGCGTCTGTTCGCCCCGATCCTGCGCACCTCGTGGCTGCGTCGGCGACTGGTGGCGGCCATCGATCGCCGGCCGCCCGGACCAAGTGCGCAGGCGCGGGCTCACGCCGTGGCACGGTTGTGGGGCGAAGTGCGCGACCCGCAGGGCGGCTGCGCCGCGGCGCGGTTGGAGTGTCCCGATGGTTACACCCTGACCGCCAAGACGGCGGTGCTCGCGGCACGCGCGGTGATCGACGGTCGCGCCATTCCGGGTTTCCAGACGCCGTCACGCGCCTTTGGCGCCGACTTCATTCTTCGGGTGCCCGGATGCGTGCGCGTCGACCTCTGAAACGCCGGAGCGGTGCCGTCATAGCTCCTCTGCGGGGAAGATCGCAGGAATGACCGTTCTCACGACACTGAAGCTCTCGTTGGCGCTGACCGGTATCATCCTCTTTGGCGCGAGCATTCGGTTCGAGGCTCCCGCGCTCCGCTGGGCCGGTCTCGCGTGCGTGGCGGCGGCCTGGTTGCTTCGCTTCCGCAAGCCTCCCGCCAGCCACCCCTGACCATCACCGATCGCTGAACTTGCGGTGCGGCACCGGGGTATGGAACTATTCCGTATCGCCGGTCGCCGGAGAATCGCGGCCCGAATTCCCAACCCGATGGAGCCCCCTACAATGCGTCACACCCTCGCAGTTGTCGTCCTGGCGGCCACCGCCTTTCCGGCGACCCGGCTCGGCACGGAGTTCATG
>ERZ1292633.890-Hain-H41-02um-R1-890-length-33325-cov-7_pt1 | contig 33325 bp, 14 predicted proteins | sample MGYA00564406_ERZ1292633 | MGnify/ENA primary metagenome ERZ1292633 (study PRJEB36523, sample SAMEA6512639) | groundwater metagenome | collected 2019-01-08 | study: AquaDiva: Metagenomics assemblies of 32 groundwater samples
TCGAGGACCAATCGGCGGCCCTGACGGCGTCGCACGCCGAACTGCACTCCGCGAAAGCCGCGCTCGAGGACCAATCTGCGACTCTGAACGCGTCGCCTGACGATTCTCACATCGAGGCGTCTCTCGCCGTACAATTCCAGACATGTTTGAAGGCGGTTGCGTCGCAAGCAGGTCAAACACTGGCGTTCAATGAACGCATGTCCAAGTTCGATACGATTTTGTTTCTTCTGACCCAATTCCAGCAATCCTTTGGTCGGGTCAACGATTCTGTGAAATCAAACCTAAAAAAGTTAGGCACGGCACGCAATCTTTTTGGAAAGCAATCAGACACGGGTTTTCTCGCTTACAGTAAACGACTGGAAACAAACGTGACCAAGGCAAACAAGTTGTTTGCCGACGTGGTAAAGCAGCTGGACGTTAGCGCTGACTGGAAGGAGGAACTACGCACCATGGCTGCATATACCTCATCCAACGCCGCTCTTGTACATGCCATGAAACCGTGGGCCGACTCGTTTGTCAACGCGCCAATCCCGGTGCCCGCAGCGTACGCGACGAAGTCTTGCACCACACGACAATCTCATGTGCAAAAAGGATTCGCCAAAAAGGCCTCGCCGCACGCTGAAAATCAAGGCGAACCCATTGCAAAACAAGTTGCAAAATCATCCCTGACTCGGAGTTCAGCAACAGTCGCATCACACGCTGATCACCAATTTTCGTCCAACGGGCAACAAAACAACCGGGGGAAAAAACCCTGACGTCGTTAAATCGACCGCACAGTGCAGCGAACGCTGTACTGCGGTGAAAACTCGCGACCGCTAGAGCAGCGTGACGTGTACTCGATGTTTGACGTCTACTTCCGAACACACTCTCTCTTCGGATGCACCTCAATTGCTTGAAAAGCGGAGGTGTGTCGTCATGTGTGCGGTCGTTCCGTGATGCCACGACGTTTTAACTTGGGTTGAAGGTTTCTTGCTTATTATGGACATGGATGCCACATTCACGTTGATCCGCGGCGCGGTCCGTTTTGCCATGCGGCACTCTCTCTATGTGGACGGTGTTGGTTGCGCACTTTGGCGACTTCACACACTGCGTCGCTCAGTAGCTTTGACGTAAAAGGACGGAGTGTGTCGTCGAGGCCGTTCCGAGATGCCACGACTTTGTAAATGGAGCCGGGATGTCGGATTGTTTTTCTCTTCTTCATGGATGCCACGTGCACGTTGATCCGCTCCCCGTGGGCGGTGTTGGCCGCGCGTTGCTTGCTGCTTACACTGTTGGTATTATATTTTCTCCTCTCGCAAAGGGCTGAAGGTTCGATTCATGGCGACTGCGCCATCAGTGGCGGTCGGCAACGCAGACTGAGACGTACATAACTGTAGCCAGCCTGTGGCCCCGATGTTCAGCCGTGTCCCCTCCCGCGTGCTGCTAAGCAGCAGGGGCGTGACGGCGTCACGGATCACATCGTCGTCATACACCGCCCGTCGCATGGAGCGAACGTCGCCTTCCAACGTCGTGCCTGGTGATACCACTAAGCTGCCGAGCACCGACCGTGTGGTCGTCGCCGTGAAGCTGCACGAGTGGCTACGGCGCATCGAGAAGCGTCACAACGATAAGCAAATGAAGCAGTTCACATCCGCCGCCCCGACGTTCATCCCGGCTGACGACGCTAGAGATGATGCCCGGGGACGCTCGAACGCGACGAGGAAACGACGTTGCACCGCCACCCCGCCCGCTTCGGTTCTCACCCTCGCCATGAACACACACTCCTTCCGGTCCATCGGCCGTCGCGTTCTTCGCGTCTTTCGACAGCACCGGTTGTACTGTGATCATCAGCGCCGTGTGTCGATCGCGTGCCGCCGCGCGCTGATGGCGTCCTCCTCGCATGGGCCTTCCTCCCCTTCGGCATCGGTTGCCCCCCCAACGTCTAACGCTACCGACGACGACGACGACGACCGCTTGTCTTCACATCGACATTTGTCTTCTTCCTCGAAGAAGGAGGAGAGCGAACTGCGCTCATCGCTGTCGTCATCAAGTCCGCACTCGTCTTGGGCGCCTTTTCCGTTCTCGTCATCGCCGAAATGGTTCTCGGCGGATAACGTCGTCATGGCCTCCCGTGACGTTGCCAAACTGTGGAAGAGCGGCGGCATCATCGCCTGCATGCTGCAAGCGAACAGTCGGTTAAACCGGCCCCCGTACGCCGAGGAGGACGAGCTGTCGCTTCCCCCAAGTCGACAGTCGATGCTCGTTCATTGTCGCGTCCCGCTCGCGCCCGCCCACGTGCTGTACCATCCGCTCATCGTGCTTCACATCGAGGCGCTGTTGAACCACTGCCGGCGAAGCTACGCGCTCGACTGGCTGACCGCCGTGGACGGCGACTGGCGCCTCGCCGCGGCGGTTCACGAGTCCGTCCGGAGCAATCCTTTACTTCTCTTCACGCCCTTATCTTCGTCACCCACACAAGATGCTGTCAACGCCGCTGCCGCATCATCATTAGCCTTCACTGCGGGGCGGGGGGATCGCTCTCGCCAACATCAAGGCACACGTCGCGGCCGTAGCGGGGGGGCCACGTCGCAAGGAGGCCGCTCGTCGTCGTCCATCGCGGACGTCTGCGACGATGCCGTCTTCGCTGCGCCGACGTCACCCAGCGGTCACCACCCCCTTTCCGAAGGCGCGCTACCATCGCGCTGGATGGGTCCCCAACATGGCCGGCCCCCAGCCGCTCCCCAGCAGCCAGCTGCTCCTCTCATTCGGTTTCATGTTTCTCTGGATTCCACGCCGAGGTCTGGCGAAGGGGGGCACACGAGCAGCGGCAGCAACAACAAGGCGCCGTTGCGCCTAGGTTCCTCGCGAGCCGTCCTACCGCCCCTAGGTGACGCGAAGGAAACCGTAACGCCGCCGCGGCGAGCTGCGCCATCGGCGTCGGCTGTCATCACCTCATCGCCATCCTCTTCGTCTCGCCTCCGAGGGGGGGCATCTCCCGCTGTCCCCTCCTCCTGCTCATCCTTCTCCTCGTTGGCGGCCAGCGGCTGCCCCGGAGGCGGCACGTTCCGCGAGGCGCCCTTGCTGCCCACCCCCTGGGAAGCCATCGCGCTACGCACGCTCCTCGGCTCGCTGATGGGCCCCAGTCACGTGCACAACGACCTCATCATGCAGTGCCTGGACTCGTTCACGAAGATCGAACGCGCCCGGCTTGCACTGCTCATGCGCCGTTTGCGACGGAGAGATATTAAAGCGACGAGTACGTCGACGACGGCGGCGTTGCCGGCGGTGATCGCGCCCTCCGCCACGGCATCGCTCATGTCCACCAGGAAGCAAAAGCGATCGAGTACGTCGCGATTGCCATACTTCAACACGGCCACTCAGCCCGCCATATCGTGGAAGGACTTGAGTCTGACAAGGCAACTTTTTCCGTGGCCCGCGTCCGTGGCTCGCGTCTTTCGCTTGACGCAAAAGTCCCTCACACCTGCTGCACCTGTTAAGGGGCGAGGCGTTCAGGGTGACGCCATGCACCTGGACGAGCCGGCGTTATCTGCAGTTTCCTCGACGTTGTTACGGAAGAAGCACACCGTAGCAGCGGTGGTCGCTACCGCATCAACCGAGCCGCGTCGTCGATCGGATGCCCCTTCGTCATTTGCATATGACACGCACGCCTCCGTTGCGACGTCGTCACGGCCGCCGCACCCTTCAGCAACCGGTCCCGCCTCGAAAGCGCTTGTGCTGCAGCCCCACTCAGTTCTTGACCGTCAAGGAGATCATGTCTCGGCAAAAGGTAATTCGGCTTCACCTCGCCATCGCCACCGCCAGATAAAGCGACGCGGGCCGTCCCGACCGCGCATGACACGCCGTGAGCGTCTCTTTGAGGCCATGCGCCGGCGCGATGCGTCGGTGTTGCTGCGACGTCTAAGTCGGTTGGATGCCGACGCGACCAAGTGTTGGATTAACCGGGTGGCCATGATGCTCCGCATCGGCCGGCGCGGCCTTTCACGACGCCGCGATGGTGACGACGTGGATGATGCCGATGCCGATGAAGTGCTCCCCCCCATTGACACGTCGGTGGTCGTCGCCGATCGCACGTTCGATGCACGACGCGACGAAGAGCGAAGCGAGCCGCCGTGCTGCGAGCAACCCACCGACGACTCGTCGCTGGACGACGACGACGGTGTGACCATCGGTTTCGGAGAGTCGCTGCGCGCGGCCCTGCGGCGTTCAACGACTTCACCCACTCATTCCAAAAGCGGTCCCCCGCCGCCGCCAGGCGGCAATACCCTCCCCCTGGCTCTCCAGCGCAAGAAGAAGGGACGCGCTCGAAAAATCTGCCGCGACGCCGTGTCGTCTGTCATGATGGCCGTCAGTAACGACGAGGGCGGCACTGAGGGCAAAATGCGTACCCTTGGCGAGTGCTTGCAGGACAATGGCGACTCCTCCTCGTCCTCGTCGTCTTCCTCCCATCATGAATCCTCCGACGATGAACTTCTGCGAGCCGGGATCCGCGATCTCCGATATTTGGAGCATTCGTTGTTCTGTAAATGGCTCGTTTTCGTCTTCTCGGTGTTTCAACCACTGCTACTGCGCATGGAGGAGTCCACCGGTGAAATATTGTTGAGGCAGTACGTGGTGCCGATGTTACACGAGGCCGCGTCCCGCCGGCACCGTGGAGGGGGAGATGACGACGACGCCGCATAACCTCCTCCTTCGTATCCTTTTTTTTCCCGACGATTAAATATATTTCCATTTTTTTGTTTTTCGTCCGTGTAGGGCTAATCGACACGATGGGGAAAAACAAAAACGGAAAATCATCGACGAATGATACGCGCGCTTATCACGACGCGAACACGGGCACGCGTATGGTGCACGTCTGTCCTTTCGAGTAGCGCAATAACAGTGTAGTGTACCTAGGAGAGTCAGTCGAGCGTCAGTAGGGCATCACGGAGGAGAGGGGACAAACCCCCACCCCTAAAAAAAAGGAATACTAATGTTTCGCCCAGGCGACGTGCAGGTCTTGTCGCACCCTCACATCGACGTGAACTGCATCGCATTGGCCAACAATCAAACGCTGACGGCGACCGGATGCGGAGATGGCCGCATTTTCTTGTGGGAACCCACGGAGGCCTGCCTCATTGCCGCCTTCGAGGGCGTGCATGACAAGGCGGTCAACTCGTTACAGTTCAACCGCGACGGAACACTGCTCATCTCCGCGGGAGAGGACGGCAAGCTGGTGCTGTGGGACCTGACCGCTGTCGTCGGCATGGGCGCAGGAGGCCGAGAGGGGCGACGCGGCGCGACGAGGGACGACGAGGATGACAAGGGGCGAGGAGGGGAGGGGGGTGCCCCTCGTCGCGTGTCCGTCCGGCACCGCGTGTTGGCGGGTCACGAAGCGGGCACGCCGATATGTTTCGTGGTCATGAGTCCCTCCAATACACTATTTGCGACCGGGGCGAAGGACATGGACGTCATGGTGTGGGGCACCCTAGGCCGGCCCGTGTGCAACCGGTTACGCGGGCACAACAATTGGGTCTCCTGCGGCGTCTTTGCGGGAGTTGACCACAACGTGCTCATCACGGGTGGCTTTGATCACGCCATGTGCCTGTGGAATATGACTGGATTTTCGATTATCCGAACAGTGCGGTGTCACGTGGAGCCCGTGACGGCCCTCGCGGTGTCGGCGGAAGGCTCCGTGGTGATGTCGGGCGATCTGGGCGGAACGGTTTTGATTTGGAGGTTTGAGGATGGCGCGGTGCTGCGGGAGCTGCTAGGCCACAAAGCCGCCATCACTGGGGTCTGCATCGCATCGAAATCGGGTCTCTTACTTTCATGCAGCCGCGACTGGTCGTTGAAGGTGTGGTCCATGAGAGGGCGCTGTGCCAGAAGCATCAAAATGCACGACGGCTCGGTGCTGGGTCTGTGCGTCGACTCGCTGGAGAAGTTCCTTGTGACGTGTGGTGACGATGGCAAGGCGACGTTGATGCCCTTCGTGTGGGACGAAGCCGGCGACTTGGTCGCGTGACGCAATCCACGACGACTTACTCTCAAAAAAAAACGCAAATAACGGCACGCTCGGGCGGACTCTCCGAAGGTTGTTTCGAATTTTATGCTTTGCTTCATTTCTTGCCTTTTAACATTTCTTGAATTGAAATAACAACAGCGACGCCGCAGATTTTGATTCAATCGTTCGTATGTCTCGCGCGGATCGATCGCTTCGTCACGTGACCGCAGACGACAACGCGGCGTCAATGGATGACACCGCGGCGACGGAGGACCAGGACGACCCGATGAACCTCTGCCTGCCGATGCCCGACCTCAACGGCATCGACTTCAACCAAAGCACGCTCCGTTACGCCAGCGTCTCGCAGGTCACCAACTACTTTCGTAGCGACGCCTTGAAGCGGGTGTTCGAGCGGCTTAGTGAATATTCGACGACGGGGAGCGCAGCGATGATGCAAAAAAACACCCTGGTCAAAGCCGACGACGAGTACCAATTCGTGATTCATTGCAGTCAGCAGGTGTTGCATATCGAAGTGGAGAAGGGCAAGGTCTACAAGTTTCTCGCCGACCACTATGCCACGCGATTTCCTGAACTGGTCACCTTGATTCCGGACTCGGTGACCTATGCCAAGGTTGTGATGTGCTTGGGCAACTCGCTCGACGTCACGGATGCCGTCGTCACGCAAGCCTACGAGCTCGTCCCCTCGCAAATCGTCGCCACCATCATCGCGGCCGCCTCCACGTCGCATGGTCGCGAGCTGTCGCCACACGAATGGAGCGCCGTGGTCGAAGCGGCCGAAGAACTCATGGGTTTGGAGGACGCGAAGCAGGTCTTACTGGAGTACATTCAAATGCGGATGGTGCTCGTGTGTCCGAACTTGTGCGCCTTCTTGGGGACGGCCATCACAAGTCAGCTGTTCGCGATCGTGGGTGACGTCGAGTCCATCGCCGGCATGGATCCCGCGGACTTAATCAAAGTCGGTGCCCAGAAGGCCACGACGACCGGTTTCCGTGTCGAATCCGCGGGCTTCCTCATTAACGTCGACCTCGTTGCCCATCAACCCCCGGAACTGCGCATGAAGGCTCTGCGCCTCGTCGCCGCAAAGACCGTTAATCTCGCGCGCATTGACGCCCACCGAAGGGCCAGTGACAACGAGGAAGGGCTACGCTGCCGCCGCGACGTCATGTCGTTGATGCTTCGATGGACCGACCCTCTGGTGAGACCCGCCAAGTTTCAGTCTAATCGGACGTACGAACGTCGAACGCGTCGAGCGAAGCGGGCGGGCGCGGACGGCGACGATGCGGGGGGTGTCCGCGACCGCCGGGGAGTCAATCGCGTTTTGCGGCGTTTGTAGAGCTCGGCGGCGGCCTTCGTGCGGCGGATTTACCCCCCTTCCGTGCCTGGCGACCCATGCATCATGCGGCATTCTTCGACATTTGTTTGTTTTGCGTTTTGTGTGACGGCGCGGATATCCTTTCAACTCTTATCCGTTTGGTGATACTTCCCTCTAACTATCTCTCTCTCTCTCTCTCTCGCGGCGGTGGGTAGCTTTCAAAATGGATCCCCCGCGAGAGGCACACGTTGACCCGGCGCAGGCTGCGGCAGGGCGGCCTCCGGTAGCCCCACCATCACGACCCCTCCCGCCTGCGGCCTCGACCGCAAAGACGGCCAAGCCGAAGACGAATCCCGAAGTCATTGATGAGTTGACGCTGTTTGCCGTCTACCACGTCTTCCACCCCGATAACCATGACGTGTTTGTCGCACACTCAACGCCTCTCGTGAATGCACCCCCCCCGGCAACGTTGGCAAACATCATTGGCGACCGCCGCGCTTCGGTCGCGATGGGATCGGCGCCCGCGGCCGCGGCGGCGCACAAACGGCACGAGTTTGTTCGCGTGCTCATCAACGATATGTTGCCGGCAACGTTTGGAGGTCACTCCCGAAACACTCTGCGCACAAATTTTTGCGTTACAGACGTTGCGACGGCAAACACCGAGGTGATCAAACGAAACGTGGAAACGCTCTTTACCCAAATCGAAACGCGATACATTCAGTTTGCACCTATCTTTGCGTCGAAGAGTATCTGCACGAGCGCGTTGTTGTGGCCTCATGTCGAACGCCGGATTAATAAGTTCTTCGAAAGGGGCATTTGCCCCACAACGACGACGACGACAACGACGAGTGCCGCGAGGGAAAACGTGGGCACCGCAGCAACGACGGCTTTTGGTGCACCACCGCCGTCGACGACCGCTTCCTCTCAACCATCAACACAACAACATTCGCTGTTTTTTAAACTTTCGACTTTGATCAAACTCCTCAGTCCTCTCGTGGGGGACGACATCGCGCACGACTGCGTCGAGACATGGACGATGGAGAACAAGCTGCACCGACAAGGCGAAATGTTGCGGCGGGGATTTGGCGCGCCACCCATGTCGTCGCTCGGAGGCAGTGCCGCATCGGACCCTAATAGCGGCAGCGGGACCCACCACTCGACGACGCCGTTGAATTTTTTCTCTCTCTGTATGTGGAGCGCGGATGGCACCGGGCACATGTTCCTCGCCGGAAAAGGCGTGCAGGACATTAATTTCGGGTCACTGGCGCCTCACATCTGTGCTGCCCAGGATTTACCGACCGCCGTGTTCCCACTTCCAGTGTCCAGTAGCGGCAGCAACAGCCACGCGGCTCAAGGATGGCATCCTCAGGCGGCGTGGACCATGTTGTCGCTTGGGCGATATACGCCGGCGAAGGCGGACGACGACCCGAAGAATTTGCAGATCATGATGACCCACCGGCTCGGCGGCACCGCGGAGCACGTCACGGTGAGTGGAAACGGACGCTACAGTGGCGCGAGCGAAACCTTCTCACGAGCCGTTGAAATGGCCCTTTGCGTGACCGATATGTGCTTCGGCCCGTTGAACGCGATGGTCGCTAACGCGCATTCGTTCCGCCTGCTGCAGGGGTTCCTGCTGAACCACTTCCTCCCGGCCTTCTTCATCGCGTTCAACTGTGCGACGCCATTCGTGACGAAAGAGAAAAGCAGCGGCTTTGGCGGAGGCAACAACGCGGGAGGCAACGCGGGACTGGATCGTGGCGGCGGTGGTGACCGCATGGCGGGTCCGCTCGGGGACCGTTCCGCGTCGTCTTGCTTCGGTGGGCTGTGCGTGAACGTCTCCGAGGATTGCTGTCTGGCGGCCGAATCCCTGGCCATCGCACTCGACATCACAAAGCTGCTTCCGAACGCACAACGAGCGGCATCTGGCGGCGCCGCGAATGCGACGCCCGGTTCCACGGCCTACTCCGCATTCGGTTTTGACACGACATCGCCCCTAGCGGGAGGGGGCACAGCTAGCCCAGGCATGGATGGCGTGTCGTGGGCGTTCTGGGCGAAGGATCGGGACAAGCAAGCGTCATCGCGTCCGGAGGTGCTGAGATCCGGATTCACTGCTTTCGTGACCAATGCGCTCGAGGCGCTTGTCACCGTTGTGGCCGCCCAGGGCTTGGTCTGGATCAATACAAACGCTCTCGGACAACCAGAACCGCTATGCGTCCCGGGCTTCCGCGCGGTTCCCATGACGCGCGCCACCCACGCCAAACTGTACGTTGGCGACGTGTACTGGCCGTCGGCCAAAATTGGTAACGGAACCCTTTCCGCCGAGTTCCCGACGAGCTCCGCGGTGTCGATGCGGACCGTCCTGATTCTCGTGCAACGAGCGTCGACTCTCGTCATCGTGTACACCAAGGAGGCCGCAAACTATCTAAGAATTCACCAACGAGTGAGCGACGAGACGGTGCAACGTGCCATTCTCGAGTGGAGCGATCCACGGCGGCAACACCACCTTGGCAAGCTGTATGCCGGCATCGGCGCGAAGGCGGAGGCGACCTTCGACTTGACCTCCTTCCCGTTACCTACTACGGCTGCGATGGCGTCTGCTAGCGAGTTGACCTCGATCACGTCGACCGCGACGACCGCCGCCACGGCGTCACGGAGGCGCCGGGGTGACACGGTGACAGGCCCAGGAGGGCGCCATATGGGCAGCGGAGGGCTGAATGCCTCCGTCACCGGCGGCCTTTTTGCTGCCGGCAGCTCGTCGTTCGCCATCCCGACGGCCCCGAACATCCTCATCCTCGACGCGGCGGGCGTCGCCGGGGCGATTGGTGGTGGCGGGGCGGAACGCGCCGCGCGTGTCGCACTCGAGTTCATCCCCCCAGCGATGGCCGTCGCCGCCCTGCAGCGTTGTGGCCGCGTTCAACCCGTCAAGGCGTCCGTCACGGCGCCGACTCACGTGGGGGGGCCGCTCGACCCGCCTGCGGGACTGCAGCGGTCGCCGTGGAACATGATCCACCTACTGCAACCCCTACGGTGGGTCGGGCAGTTTGCCGTCGTCCCCGCCTGGACCTCCCCGCAGGAAGGCATCGTCGTCCGCGAGGTCGCGATTGACGACCTCGTTGCCAAGTTGGTGCCCGTCCCCAGCGGAGGCATCTTACAATGGCAAATTCGCCCAAAGAAGTGAATTTGGAGCGAACCGAAAGGGGGATGAGGATGGGTGCTTTTTTTTTGAAGGGTTGTTTTTGAAAACAACGTCCAGAAGTTTCGCCGTTTTTTTCTTTTCTTGTGGCGCGATCGCTCTTCCGACTTGCCGACGCTATTGACCTCAATAACAAGGCACGAACCCGCGCGGGATGTGATACAGACTAGATACGAAATATTGTTTCGCACGCAGTGGTCGGGAGCGCGCTTAGAGTTTTGCTCACCTTTCCTTTTGGACGTGTGGGGCATACTGAGCGCACACGGCATGGGGGAACAGGAAGACGCATGGGACGCAGCGGATATTTCCCTCGCTCGCAAGAGATTGCGCCGGGCGACCTCAGCGCTTAAATTCGCCACTGCATTCACCCAATTGTGCTTGGAAAAAGCCGTATTTCCGCCAGCCGATTTCATCGCTGGTGTGCGTACGTGCAGTACGGCCAACCTATCGTCGCAGAAGGAGCTGTGCGTGGCGCACTGGCTCCGCGTTCTTTTCACGAGGCGGAAACTTGAAAGCAACAACGATCGTTCGTCGACCCTGTCGGAGGAACTGTCAGCGTCGGTGATTGAGACTGCCAAGAATATGTCCGCCGCACTTCTCCCAGTCGTCAAGCGACTGGCGGTCCGGAAGGATCCTCCTTCTCTGCTTGTTGAATATTGCGTCAACACCACGACATCCTCAGCAACGACGACCGCGAGAAGCTCCTCGAAGATCCGCCACCGGGTCGTGGACCTCACCGCGGTCATGAGGAAGGCGACCAATGCCGCGGCACTGCCATTCGCGGCGCGGCAGCTGCTTGAAAAGGGGCCCCTAAAGCTCTTTGGCGGTGGCGTCATCACCGAATCGCAGCTCATTGAACGATTGGATGCGCTGCTGCGTTTGATGCGCGGCGGGGGCGGCAGCCAGCCGCACGTGGTAGACGGCACCATTACGGCCGCCGCGGCTTCCAGTGACAGCCGTCACGGAGGGCAAAAAGCCGACCTTGGGCTGCTGTACCGCGATCCCGAGAAGGCACTGAAGCATGTGGACCTGCAAGACGCTGACGATCTCACCATCAAAGAGTACAAGAAAAAGATGGATGACACATTTGTAAAGAAGATTCTGCGCCCGGGGGATGCTGGCTACGTCTACGATCGCCGGGTGGACGTGAAACCGGTCTCGAAGAGTGAGTGGGATGACGACTGACCGAGACGTGGGAGGAGTGGAGATGGGGTTAGAGAGAGCGCACGGCGCATCGCACCTCCAACGGTCTTACCCGTAGTCTTTGGTGAAGCGCCTACAACCGTGCATTTCAGCGTCTTCAAAAAATACGTCTCTTGTATTTACGCCGCCCCTGTTCGACGGGGATATTGTGCGTATCGTTGGGGTTGCAAGGGTCACCGGAAGCAAATTAAATCCTCTCTCGATTTCCCAGAATTGTGCTTTCTTTGGCAAGAAAAAACGGATTTATGCCTTCTGGTGATTCGAAGCCGAACACGGCACTCGAAGCCAACGCTCCCCGTAAAAGCGGAAAGGGCAAAAAGGGTGTGTCCATCAACGAGGCCAAGACAACTTCGACGTCCACGGCGACGACATCGACGACGACGACGGGCAATGGGGCATCCTCCACCCTAACGAAAGACCATCTCAGTTCCGTGATGCCCGCCGTGCATGAAAAGCGAGAGACCCTCCGCAAGCGCCTCGGCGAGCGCGGCGTGCTCGTGGGCATTAAAAATCTCGGTGCCACGTGCTACATCAACTCTTTATTGCAGACCATCTTCATGACCCCTGAGATTCGCCGCCTCATCGTGGCACAGCTCGACTTTGAGCCAAAGCAGCGCCACGCGAAGAACATCGCCTATCAACTGCAGCTGTTATTTGCGAAGATGCAATCACCGCTTCGGTCGTTCGTGGACGCCTCCGCGTTGGTGAAAAGCTTCGGCATGGGTGAAGAAGCGCACCGCGAGCAGCATGACGTGCAAGAACTCAATCGAAAATTGCTCGACTTGCTACAAGAGTTTGTCGACCGCACGAAAGCACCGCAAATCGTCCGCGAGGTTTATCAGGGACAGTACTCTGATTACGTGCGCTGCGCCACATGCGGTCACACGCGCCTTAGTTCGGTGCCCTATCAGGACGTCAGCGTCGCCATTGACGGCAAGGACTCTCTTGAGGCGTGTTTGGATGCGTACATCGCTCCCGAGCTGATTGAAGGCATCAACTGCGATCAATGCCAATCGCCTCAGCCGACTCACAAGGGACTCTGCTTCTCCCTCAAGGAGTGCCCCAAGGTGCTCTCCGTGCAATTGCGGCGACTCGACTTCAATTTGAAAACGTTCCGGCGCGAAAAGATTCATCAGGACGTGAAGCTGCCACATGTGCTCGACCTTGCCTCTTGGGCAACCGCCGAAGGCCGCTCCGGCGCACCCTCCGAAGGTGCCGACGGTGCATCGTCTAGTCGCAGCGTCGTCTCTTCGAAGTACTGCCTTCACGCCATCATCGCCCATCGCGGAACGGCGTATCACGGTCACTACTACGCGTACGTAAGAGTGCGCAACGCCTCCGACGGCAGCCCTCGCTGGGTCAAGTTTGACGACGATCGAGTGTCGTACTGTCCCGCGGATGAGGTGCTCGAGTACGTGGACCCGGCCATGTGGAAGGCCATACGAGCTGAGACCGAAGCAGAAGACAAGAAACGAAAGGCTGAGGCCGCAGCGGGGGATGTCTCGGACGCCGCCAATCCGCTGTTGGCTCCGATGATCGCCCCTTCCACGTCGCCCACCCAGCTGCAAGTGGAGCAGCCGCCCCTCGGCACCATCGCAATGGCCGCCGCCGTTGGCACCGACAACGCTGACATTGACAATTTTTTCGAAGGTCTGGGTTCCGCACTTGCCGTCATGGAGGGGGGGAAGGATGGCGGCGGCGGTGGGGTCGCCGCGTCCGCTTCATCGCGCCGATCCGGATACGTCGATGGGCAGTCCTACTATGCCCTCTATCGCCGGGTGGATCCGAGCGAGGGCGAGGAATTTGCCTCGGCGACGACGTCCGCGTTGACGAACCCCTTGCCCGCGACTCTGTCCGCCTTATCACCGGCCGCCGCCTCGGTTATTGAAAAGTGCACGCCGCTCACCGGCACACCGTCGCTCCCGGCAAACTGGCCAGACGCAGCCGCCTTCGTTGCCTTCCCCCCTCCCGCGAGCGTCAGCGACGCGTGCGCCGAGGAGGACGATGCCCTTCGTGCGGACGCAGCGGAACTTGCCTTGATGTCCACCATCATCCCCTTCGGCATCATTTACCGCGGGAAAAAACATTGGATTGAAGCGATGCCAAACTGGACGGTCTCGACGCTTCTCGACGAGGTCGACGCTCAGATTACAAAGTTGAAGCCCCTTCCGGTGCCCCTTCGGGACGTGATGCGCCTGCGCCACTGGGATGCCGTCAACCTCGTCATGGCGGAAAGTTACTCAGCGTTGGATCCGGACACAACGACCGTGGCGGAGTTCAACGTCAAAGTGAATGGGGGGCCGGCTAAGGTGAGCAGTTGGACGACGTACAGCGTCTTGGCCGTTGAGGAGCGGACGGCAGACTTGCCCGACGCGTTATCGCAAGGCGGACGATTAGCCCCCTGGAAAGATTGCTCGGCAAGCGACCTCCACTTTAAAATTTTGGTTCACGCATCTTCCTGGCCCGGGGTGTTGAAGGAAGGACCCTCGACCGCTCCGTTTGTCGACCTGCCTGGACACATCACGTTTCCCTTTTCGTGCTACGCCGACGCGACCATGAGCGAACTGATTGCCGGACTCCGTTCCATTGTGCCAGTTGGCGAGCGTCGTAACGTCCACCTTGTGTACAAACACAGGGGCACCGGGAACGGCGAGTCCACCTTCGTGAAGCGCCACAATCTGGACCCAAACACCCCCGGCGGCACCACCACGATCAACGTCGCGTCGCCCTGTGGCACGATTACCGCTCTGGCGGGCATGACTCCCATACTGGACGCGCGGCCCCTTTCATTTGTAAACCTTGATACGGCCCGAGTGGCCGACGTCCTCGGCATCACCTCCGTGGACGAACCCACTCTCTATTGCGAGCGAATTGAAAACGCGGCCGTGTTATTTCAGACGTTCACGTCGTCCACATCCATCGACCCCTTCGTCACCGCTGCCGCGATTCAGCAGTTGCTCGACCAGTCACCCGCCGTGCAGTACATCGCCAAGTGGCACCTGATGAAAGTCAAGTACACCTTCACGCCGGACGATGCCAGGGCGACCCAGGAGGCTGCCGCCGATGGTGCCCCATCCATTTCCTCGACGGTGCCATCGGCGAGTGACCCAGCGGCCGCCGCGGCGCCCGCGACGACCGCGACGAGTGGCACCGCGGAGCAGCAAGAGGTGGAAACGCTCTTCGCCAACATTCTGGACTCCACGGAAGCCTACTGCTCCGCGCGCAACGTCTCGGGCACCTCCGACACGTGGCCCGAGGCCCTTATCGACGGTAGGAAGCTCATGTCGGAGGTCAAGGCGGAAGTTTGCCGGCTTTTGGGCAGAAACCCCAGCACCTCGCAGATGCTGGTCGACGGATCACGTCGCGAACCGCGCACGATGAACACTTGCACCCTGCGAACGTACGCGGCTGGTGTCCGAACGCTTTCCATCGAGATCATCGACGGCGCGCCGCTGCATCCTGGACAGTCCTACGTGGACGTGTTTGTGAGTACCGAGAACTACGATGACGTGGTGAAGTACGCGACGAAAGTCCTGGTGGACAACAACACGTCGACCATGGAGAATGTTCTCGCACTCAGTCAGGACGCTCGCCCCGACTTGCTGCCCCGGGATGGGTTCTACCGTGGCCGCCTCATGGCCGTGGGGAGGCTCTCTTCGTTAGGCGTGCCGGTGACGAAGTCGCTGCTCAAGGAATGTGTGTCCAGCACGCATCACATGGACGATCTCCGCATCGTCTTTCAGCGCGTTCATTCGCCGAATCTTGTGACTCCGATCCCAAAGAGCTCGTTGGTGCTCCGCGCGCATCGTTGGAATTCGCAGGATCCGAGAGGAGGCCTTGGCGCTCTCGGTCCGTGGGTTGACTTTGTGTGCTCGAAAGACTCCCCCATGGTCGCCATTTTCATGGCGCTGCAGGAAAAATTCAACATTGAGCAGGAAGACCTCTTTGTCGCGCTTGCAAGACCGTATCAAGTGCGCTCGCAGGAGCAAGTGGCGCACCTGCCCTGGATGGAGGCCAAAGTGATCTGCGTGGACCCAAACTTGTCAGGCCGCACGATCGTAGGACTCCTGAAAGCGGAGACGGACGATTTACTTCTCATTCGCGGCCGCCATGATGTCTGGGTGTTGCCACCGCCGACGGCGGTCTCCAGCTGCAACAAACTGACAGCGGCCACGGCGGCGGCGGACGAAGAACCTCTTGAATTTGGTGTTTTCGGGGCGCCACCGCCGAACAAGAAGCGCGGACGCGATGGCATTAAGGCCTCCGCCGGGAAAGGTAGTGGGAAAGGAAGCGGCGGCAAGTCATCGTCGGGCGATGGAGACGGAAAAAAGAAGGGCGCAAATGAAGCCACGATCTCGCTGCAGTTTGTGTGGGAGGATGACGAGCCACCTGCCACCGCCGCCGCCGGCGCGGAAGCCACGACGACGACGTCCAAAGGCCACCCGCCGGAAGTTTCTACCTCCGGGGGCGGTTCAGCGAGTCCAGGGCCGTCCGCCGTCACGAATAGCACGGACATCGATGCTGGCGCGATCCCACGGCCGCGGCCCCGGGGCCGTCAGGGTGAGGACGACGACGGAGCGGGGGGGTCCACGTCGGCCATGGCGCCAAGCAGCCGCAGCGGCAGCAGTGACGATGAAGCCACCGCCGCCGCAGGCTACAAGCCCCTTCACAGCCCTACTCACATGGATGCGTCCGTCGAACGCTTTTTGGTCGCGGATGCCCTTCGCAACAACAACACCAGCGGCTTGGACGAAGGGATGGATGGCGGAGGTAACAACTCCAGCGAGCGGGGACCGGGAGGCGGCGCCAATGCCGATCACGTGAACTACATTGATTTTTTGCCCGCGGAGGACTATCTTCCCGCAAACTTCCGGGGACTGCCGGAGGACTGCAAGATCTGCTTCGACCGCTTCTCGATCAACCAAACGGTCGTGCTCCTCTCCTGCCACCACATCTATCACCGCGAGTGTCTGGAGCCGTGGCTCGCTCAGTCAACGCAGTGTCCCGAGTGTCACCGGAACGTGCTGGAATGATTTGAGTGAAGCGAGGCACACTGAGAGCGACGGAGAGAGAAAAAAAACACAGGGAAATGCTTTACCCTCTCTCCTCTACTGGGGAGGGGGGAAAGAGTTTTTTTTGACGCCACACACGTTTGAGCCGCCACCGACAAAGCCGCAAAACGAGAGGTGTAAGCCTCCTTTTTTTCTTTTCACTCAGTCTCTTCGTTTTCTGTTTGTTGCGAAACGGCGCCTTCAATACACAAATGCTCGGCTTCACGTCTTCGTGCCACGTCGTGGGTCACACAGCAGCGGCAGCTACCACAAAAAAAAGAGTGGTTCTTTGTGTGCTCTTGGGGTGTCACGTCCACCCCCGGGACAGCTTGTTGTGTGTTTCTATCTCCCTTGGCAATCCTCCAAACTTAACGCGGGCGAGAGACACGACGCAATGAGTCTATTCTCCACGCTTTTTGTCGAAACGCCCAGTTGAAGGCCCCTGCATTCTCATCTTTTCCAGATACAGCTCCAACCGCGCCGACGGAGTTTTTGTCGTTCTTAACTGTATTTTCTAACCACTGCACAAGATATGTCAGGCGTTCGTCGATTTGGAAAGACGCGACGCTTTCTGACTGGCGTCGGCACGGTCTCAGTCATTGGAATTGTCGGATGCGTCGCTCTGTTGCAGCCGCGCCGTGAAAGCCTCAATCCGTGGCTCCTCCACTACCGGGTGCTGCTCGAAGGCGGGGGACGCCTTTACCGCTGCGTGCGCGTCGGCGTGCAAGTGACGAACGACTACAAGCGTAACGTCACCGACGCCGATGAGCAGTCCGCCTGGGACATCATCCACGAGCGCTGCGCGAGACGGCTCGTCGACCTCTGCGAGACGAACGGAGGCATGTACGTCAAGCTCGGTCAAGACTTTGCGCGACTGTCGCACATTATCCCGACCCAATACACCCAAGCCCTTGGGAAGTTACATGACAATGTGGCCCGCCGACCCGCGTCGGAAGTCATCGGCGTTATCGAACGGGACTTGGGAAAGCCGATGAGCGATATTTTCGAGTCGTTTGACGAGGTTCCCGTCGCGGCAGCCTCGCTAGCACAGGTGCACCGTGGAGTCCTGAAGGGCAGTCACGACGAGGTGGCCGTCAAGGTGCAGTACATTGACATCGCCGACCGCTTTGACGGTGACATGGCGACGATGACGTTGATGATGTATCTCTGCGGCAAATTGTTCCCCGGATCTGACTTCACCGAAATTATCCAGAGGCTGGAAGGAGTGGTGCGAGATGAACTCAACTTCGTGCGCGAAGTCGAAAACGCCGAAAAATGTCGCAAACAATTGGAGGAGAAATTCGGCGATCGTTTTTGCGTGCCGAAAGTATTTGGGGGTCCCCTTTTGACCCGGCGTGTGGTCATGACCGAGTTCATCCACGGCGTGAAGATCACCGATCTTGCCGGACTTAAAGGTCCGAAAATGGGATTTTCAAATCGGCAGATCGCAACGATCAGTGAAGATATGATCGACGCTTTTTCGTATCAAATGTTTTGCACTGGTTTTGTGCACTGCGACCCTCATCCGGGCAATCTGCTCGTGCGAAGGCACCCCCGCCGAACGGGGCAGCCGCAGCTTGTGATCTTGGACCACGGCTTGTACGTCTCGTTTCCCGACGATCTTCGCCACCATTTTACCAACATGTGGACGGCCTGTGTGCTTCATGACACCGACAAGGTCATCAGTTTGAGTCGCGCCATCGGTGTCGATGAGTGGGAGTGGCTCGCGGCGATGTTTCTCGAGCATCCATACGACGTCTACAGCCCTTTCAAACGAATGGCCAGTCAGGCGGACCTCGATTTGATGCGCAAGGCGATGCGGGAGGACATGCAAAAGATGTCGGACATCCTCAAAATCCTCCCCGCGGTGTATGGTATGGTGCTTCGTAACGTCACGAACGTGCGGGCGGCGCAAAAACTCATGGGCAGTCCCACGTCGAGAACCCTGCGGATGCTCCGCTGGTCGCTGCCGCTGAGCGACGGCGCCCAAGCCATGTCGTGGTGGCAGTTGTATTGCCTGTCTTGGAAGCTGTGGGCGCAGGAGACCGTGCACCGCGGCATGCTGGCATACGCCGTGTGGCGAAATCCTGAGCTCATGAAAGCGGTCGACGATGTGCTGCTCATGGGGTAGCTCGCTCGCTTCGTCAGCGTTGGCGCATCGAGTTTTTTCTCTTTGGTGGGAAAAAACGAGCGAAAGCTCTGCACAACTTTGTTTTTATTGAATCGGCATTGTTTATCGCCCAAGAAGCGACAACATTTCAGCGCGAGACTTTGCCTTTTCTCGTGTATCCACACCGCGGTGCACAGACAATACCGCCGTCCCTTTCGAGTGTCGAATGGCGTCCTGTCGTCATGGCCACCGCGGACCCTCCCAGGCACGACCAACGCTACGACGGCGCCGGGATGGTCGCCGGCGCCACGGTGTTGGCACCCTGGGCGCGAGGGCTCTTACTAGTCGCCGTCATCAGCGCCACGCTCTGGATGGTCGAGCCGCCGTCTCGTGGACGAGGGGGTCGTCATCGGCATCATAACGAGGGTAGTAGTAGCACTAGTAGTAGTGGCGGAGGTGATCGTGATCCTTCTCATGATGACGTCATCCTCGTTGGCGGCGCACCCCGCGGCCGCTCCGCGCGGGACGATTCCTTCCCGTCCGAGAGAGGGGGGGGAGTCGGTCGTGACGACGACGACAACCACCCGGCGGGCCCAGAGACGCCGGTCGCCAGCACTCAGTTGGCTGAGACACGGCGTCATAGAGCGTCGTGGCGAGCCGCAAAGCAGGAGGAGGAGGAGGACGGGCCAGGGTCAGGGGAGGAAGAAGAGGCTCAAGAAACGGTGAGCGCCAAGGCTGCCCACCGCCGCGCGCTGGCCGGGGTCGCGAAGCTCCTGGGCACCAAATCATTTCCCCCGCTGCTCATCATCGGTGCGGGCGACGCGGCCGACGTCTTCACGGCGCTGTGCGTGGCCTATGCAACGGTGGTCGCCACGCGCGGCCGCGGTGTGTCGCGCCGCCCGACGTGTCCACGCTACGGCGAGCACATCAACGATGAGCGCATTGTATCGCCCTCTGATGGCTCGACGTTGGTGCAGTTCCTCTATTGGGCCAGGGGCAGCATCCCGGTGAGCATTCGGAATGCGGAAGGCGGGGAGGGGGTCTTCTTTGGCGCCATGCCGATCGTCGTCCGGAAGCCGGACCTCGCCGTGGTGCTCGTTGGTCGCGGCATCTTGGACATGATGATCTACGATACGCAGCCGTCGTCGCCAATGAGGTCCGTGAGGTGCTCGCTTCATTGCGCCAAAGTGGCATCGGCAGTCGCCTTGGGGTGCCGAGCCTTTTCTTCCTGCTGCCTCGATTCGCCGTTGAGCGGCCGATGCACGTGAGATGCCTCAATATCGCACGGCAATTGGAGCTGCGCAGCCACCTGATGCGAAGCGTCGGGATCGCGGATACCACGATGACTGCTTCGGCGGTCGGTAGTGTCGTTCGGATCGATTCATTTCCAGAGGTTTCTCGCTGGGCCCACACGTCATTCGACTGGCGCGGCCTCGGTTTCATTCGTGATGCGGACGCCGAGGCCTTCGCGGGTTTGGTCCTTCAGCGCGTGTTGGGGACCGTATCACCAGCAAAAGTAGCAACAAACGACGCCGCTCCTCCTCCTCGTGCGGCCCCTGTGGAGGAAGCAGAGGCTGCAAGTCCTTTGCCCGCCGCTGGGAGACGACTCCGCAGCTGCAATTGCGAGAGGTATCACCCCCATTGGTGCGCGGAGGACGAGCGACGCCGCATGGAGCTACCCACCCGACTGTGGAACCGCAGCGATGACGATGGGGCCACGGGCACGACGACGGCCGCTCGGTGGCCCCCGATCAACTTTGTGCTGGACGGGGATATCGTCGAGAATCGGTCTTGGGGCGAGCGGCAACAGCGAAGGACGCAAGAATTCTCCACCAACATGTCTAACATTTGGAACCGGAGCAAGACGTGTCGCGGGTCGGCGCTGGGAAGGTCAACGGCAACGATGACTTGCCCACTGCGCGACCGAGGCAGTCCTTGCGGCCCGGTGCCCATCTCATTCGATGCGTCACACGAGTGGGTGATCCGTCAAATTGACACGCGCTGGCCGTTGAAGCCTCAGTACGTTGAGTTTCCCTGCCACGAGTACATTCAGTTCCCATCGGCTGCTTTGGGCGACGAGGAGAGGGCAGAGCCGCTCGGTCCGCCACGGTGTCTCATCTTTTTCAGCCGTCGTGGTCTGCACCCGGTTGCGGACGCCGACAACTACCCCGACGTCGACCTCGAAGAGTGTTTTTCGTCCGGTCGCATTCGTCCGTTGGTCATTGGTCACTCGTACCAGTACGCCGGCTTGCCGCATCAAAGCGTGCTTTTGCCGAAAGGCAAACGGCACCCCGTGGGGAGACAGGATGTGGAGGGTTATGTTGGCTACGCCTACACCCAACCTCACAGTGACTGGATGCAACTCACGTTTGAAGGGAGCTCGGTGTTGGAGTATCGCTGGGATCCCGACATGTTCCCTACCAACAGGCGATTTGTACTGCAGTTGCGACCGTTCGCGGAGCAGTTCACGCACATCGTGTTGGGCGCGCAAGTGCACGGACCCATCCTCAAGGATTTTCTCCCGGCGGAAGTTGCCGATGGGCCGAGGCAGTACGTCGATTTTTTCGCGACGGCCGATGCCCAGGAATCACCGGATCTCATCCAAACGGTGCTTCAAATTGACATCCGGCATTACGCGAGGCCAATGGAAGGCTACCGTCCGGACGTTTGTATGGAGGACTATCGAATCCGCATGTTTCGCGAAGCATCGCTGTGCGGAGCCGTGGATGCCCTCCGTCGGCACCACACCAGCCGGCAGTCTACTGCCTCCGGTTCTGCCTCCACAACGCTGCCCGCTTCTATCGACGACGATGGCAACGCATCCCCGTTAACGCGAGGGGAGCCGTATTGGAACGTGGCGCCGTCGGTGCGCGCCACCATCAAGAACAAAGCGTTCACGGTTCAGCACCCACCTCGGGGCTATCGCGTGTTCGACCCGTGGGAGATGACGTCGCGAAAATTCTCAGAACGCTGCATGCAGTGGGACGGCACGCACTTCGACGATCTCAGCGTTCCGTTGTTCATCTTTTACGCGAATCACGCGCCGCAGTGCCGGGAGCAGATTCTGGCCACGACGCAGGCCAAAGTGCTGCCGTCTCCCAGGAGCCACCCGCAGAGGCTTCGAAAACGCGGAAGGGACGATGAGGCAAAACTGGTTGATGACGACAACGACAACGATGACGCCGGTTCCCGCTGTGGGCCCCTCAACTGCCGTCATCCGACACTCACGGTATCGCAGCTACCCGACGAGACGGGCGCGGCGTTGGACGCACTCATGAATGCCGATCCCCGGCACCTCGGACTGCCTCGAACGAAGCTATGCGGGTGCATGCAGTATAAATGTGCGCGGGAGGAATACGACAACCTCGAAATGTGGATGAAGATTGCCGATCAACGGCGTCGACGATTCAATATCACCAAGATGCGCTGACCCATCTCCAGACCTAAAATGTCCACTCACGAAAAAGAGACGACGACGATGATGGTTTCGTTACGTTTTCGCCGCATCTTCCGATCGCTCACGCCCGCGAAGAATCTGTCTAACTTTTGTTCATCACCGATCAAAGGACAATGGTGTTTCCTGCTGAATTCACATTCTCTTGATATGGCAGTCACCACTTCCGGCATCACACAGTTTGCAACAGTAGTATTTGCTTGTTTATCTGCGACGGGCTATACATGGCGTCGCCGCTTCAACCCCCGCGGCGGCCCCCGGCTCTCGCAACTCTTCACCCTTACGTGCTGCGCAGCATCGTGGAGGCGTGGATGCTCTCCGAGGACGCCGCCACGTCGCCGTTGACAGCCGGCATGACGACCACCCCGGCGCCCTCGGTGATACCCCTTGCGACCACGTGTGGCGCGATGCTGCTCGCGGCGGCTCCCTCCACCGGCAGCCATGCTCAACACCCCATTCGCAGCCGCCGAGAGCTGAGCATGTTGCATCGCGCATGGTGCCGTCGCCCTCTGCTACGCGACGCGGCGACCACACTCGTGCTCCACGCCGAAGACATCTCCGATGCGGACCTCATTCGCCTCTTTTCCCTATCTTCTCCTGCCACACTGCCCCCTTCGTCCTCCTCGCAGCCGCCGCCCTTCGATGATGCCGGCGACCTCCGACCTCCGATCCCCTCTCGGCTCCCATCCGCCGTCGGCTGTGCCACCTCGAAAGCCGACGACGCGCGACAACCTCCTAGCAGCTCATTAGGGGAAGTCGTCACCGTCGCACTTCGACCACCACCCGGGACCATGATGATGGCTGCCCTGGCGACACTCGACCTGGGGCACTGTCCGCAGTTGACCGATGCCGCATTGCGTCTCCTATCGTCATCTACGCTTCCCTCACTCCATCATTTAGTGCTCGACGGCTGTTGGAAGCTGACCGATCAGGGCATCGCCGCGGCGCTCGCGTCATTGGTGTCACTCACGAGCCTTGATGTGACGGGGTGTTGGCAAGTTACGGATGCCAGTGCCGCGCACATGGCGGCGATGCCATCTCTCACGGACCTCATCATCGCACGATGTTGGCAAATCTCCGATGCAGGGGTCGCCAAGCTGTTTGGTAACGAGGAGAGCAACAGCGACGACATACCACCCCAAGCAACAACAAACGACGGAGTTCGGTCCATTCGCGACCGCCGCGCTCCTAGTGGAAGTCCCCGCATTCTTCGTCTCGTCGATGGCCGCGACGATGGCGGTGATCTTGAGGACGGCGTCCGCCTCATGGCCGCTGCTCAAGAGCATTTGCCACCCCGCCGTGATGGTGAGAGGGACACGCCTCGTGTCCCCGCCAACTCTCTGGCCCGACTGACAACGCTGAATTTATCACACTGCTGTAAAATCACGGATGCGGGGGTGGCCAGCATCGCTTTCGGTGGGTCGCTTGGGACCCTTCGGTGTGTTGACTTATCTTATTGCGCATTGGTCACGGATGCAGGCGTGGCGCATCTGAGGTCGATGTCGACGACGCTCTCCACGTTGCGATTGGCCGGCGCGCAGAAGCTAACCGACGAAGCGACCCTCCACCTCGCCGCAATCGGCTCCATCACGGAACTAGACCTCGCTAGATGTTTCAAGATTACGGACGTAGGCGTCGCGCGTCTGACTGAGCTCACGAAGTTGGAGTCACTTAATCTGTCCGAATGCGCCTTCGTCTCTGACGCTGGCGTGGCACAGCTTGCGTCTCTCACCGCGCTGGCGACGCTGCGGTTGGCCGACTGCGGCGGGATCAAAGGGAACTGCTTGCCATCGTTGAAGCGACTTGCCCATTTGGACCTCTCAGGATGTTCCCGAATCACCGACGCTAGTCTTTCGCAAGTTGCCAGGATGCTACAGCCGCAACTCCCACTCGGCGACGCATCACCGCCCTCTGACACCATCATGCCATCAGCAGCCAGCTCTCAGCTCAAGACATTGGATGTCTCGCGTTGCGCGAATGTGTCCCATGAAGGCGTGGCTCCGTTTGTCAACTCGGGCGTGCACGTCACCGTCTCGATGCTGGTCAGGGTTGCCGTCGAAGAGATTTGATGATGTTCGGTCTCGGCCAGAAAAACGCTTCGCACGGCTCGAACACAATCTCCCCCTTTCCCCTTTTTGCTTCTTTTTCACAATGTTTGTTTCCTCTCCCCCTTACCTCAATTCCGTTTGTGACAAAGCCTTCACGGCTTGTCTTTGGAATTGTCGGATACAAGCGTACACGCACCACAGTTAATCGCGTCCCTCTTACGTGTTCCACTCGTCCGCGAACACAACAACAACACAATACACTTCCCACCTGCCCCTGAAGCTCGATCCCCAATGACCTCTCAGATTCACGAACGAGCACCCATCCTTTGCTTCACACACCCCCGTTACACTGTTCGATTGCGGTTGATGTCACAGACCGATCGCGAGGGGTGCTTTGTTTGTAGAGAGCACACTTCCGTCGGTTTGTGCCATATTTTTGTCGCGGTGCTGTTTATTTTCACAGTTTTTGCAGTTCACGTAATAATTTGATGTTTGCCAAAGTACAGCACTCCTGCTGTGCAAATTTTTCGTGCAGGGGCACAAACTTCCTCTCTCACTTGCCTTCTCTATTGTTCCCCTTCTCTTCTGTTTCCCGCCGTCTTTCCCTTTTTGTGCTGAAATTCCGCCCTCTGTTTTTTTTCCCCCAACAAGAGATGCCTCTTGATCTGTAGACAGGTTACCACCACTCTTGCGACCCCCTCCCCCCTCTCCCCCTTCTGTGTTTTTTGGTGCCGCTCGTTTGATTGCGCCGCGGAGATTACTTTTTTTCCGTCCCATGAACGTGAGTGCTTTTTTTGCCTTGGACCTTCGAATCCACACGTTTCGAATTACGTTCACGGGGAGAAACGGTATCAAGGATGGTTGGTGACAACTTTTTCTGTTGAAAATCGACGGAGCACTCCATCCTCTCCTTTTTTGCTCGACCCAATAAACGCTCAAACGGAGTGTTGTACTTAATAAAGTATATGTGACGACGGACGCTGGTGACGAACGAATGATGACGATGACCTTTGCCCGTGGGCATCGACTATCGTTACCATTGCGATCGACTGTCATCGTCCTCATCGTTGTGGCTCTCTGGCTAGCTGGTGGGCTGTTGACAGAGACGAGGCCTCCATTGCCGCCGCGCGTTCAATTCCCGGGACCTGACGTGGTGATGACTGCTAGGAGTCAAGGGAACAATGCGAAGCCGCCGGCGTCCACCGCGGAGCTGAGCGATCTCCTGACAGCGCCCCGTTCCTCAGCTGCGCTGACGCCACCCCCCACAACCCGCGTCGGACTCTCCTGGCGCCCGAAGACGTGCGTGCCCGCCTCTACCATAACGGAAAGCAACGCGATCCTGGATCCTTGTTTGAGGCCGGCGCCGCCCCCTAGTGATGCGCCTTTATCCATTGGATTGGCTTTCCGCGCCCTGGAGAAGCGTCGATCCTCCGCGACCTCCTCCCCATTTGTCGCTCAGCCGGACATTGAGGATGATCTGTTCGTGGCTGCGATGCTCGGTGGTCGTACCGCTGCTTCCGTCCGCACCGTCAACAATGCCACGAGGGCTCCACAGTGCGGCTATTTGTTTCGCAACGAGGTCAACTTAGAGACCAACGCAACCAACGGCGTGGTGTCCTTCGTGGCGGTGGGTTTCTCTGGCACGGCTCAGCACGACCACTTTGACGCGTTGCCCAGCCTCACGCGAGCAGCAGCAGCAACTTCTTCTCGCCCTCGTCGGTATTTCTGCACGATGTGGGCTGAGGGGCAGTTCGATCTGACGCCCCATCCCCTGCCGTCAGCGGCGCCGAACAATACGCGATCGCAACGAGGAGGAGAATCTTCCGGTCAACGCACCACCTCCGCCGCGTGGCAGGAAGACCACCGAGCGGCCGCAAGAGGGGGAGACGACCGATTGCTGTGGAATGAGAACGCCTGGTCCCGCGGCGCTGCGCCTCCGTCGTCACTTGACCCACGCCCGGCGGGTGTATCCTTCACGAGCCACCCGTCGTCGACGTTCACTCACCAGCATGCCTTCGCAGTGGGATGGCAACTGTGGAATCAGTGGATGGCCGAATCGGCGCGCTCTCATGCGATGTCGTCGTCGTCGTCGTCCTCGCTCGCTGCCGATAGGAGGAGACATCGACAGAAGGAAGGCGAAGGCACGTCCGCCAAACGCCGCGATGGGTCGAATGATAATGACCCTGCGTCCTTCAATGTCAACGAGGAGGAGACCTCTGCGTCGCGTCCGCGTCGTACCGATGGGGACGCAGATGCGAGGGGGGCGCGGTGGTGCACCGCCAGGGAGGTTCTCGCGCCAATGGGCGGTCGCCATGGCGGTAGTGGTGGTTTGGTCTTCGGTGCGGCATCCATTCCACTTCCCTTGCCGATGGATCGAAAGCAACAACAACGGCAACATCGTTCACTGCAACTGTATCACCGCAGTGGCTGCCGTTTGCGTCAATTTTCCAGAGAGGAAGTCGTTGGCCTCTTGTATCTCTTGTCGGAAAATAACACGCGGCCGATTCTGATTAGCGGCGACTCCTTGATGAGGCAGCTTTTCTTCACCATCGTTTCTTATCTCCGGGGGCAAGACGAACAGCCTTTCGAGCACGCGGTGGGGACGGCCGAGATCACTTACGTCGTGTACAACACTAGCAGCGATGCCATTATCATACGGCCTCGTAAAGAGTTTAAGAAACCTAAACCAGACAGGAATGGGAAAGTTCCCGTCAACGCCCTGCGTCGTTTTAGGTCTGGCAGGCAAGCGCCCATTTTTCGGTATCACAAGCACACCGAAAACGACCCAATTCTGCAGCTGGACTTCGTTTGGGAAATTACCTACGATAAGGCGGAGCCTGCGCTCGTGCAGCCGCCGATGGCGCGGGCGAATCCGTCCTTATTTGACAATCTCGTTAACATGGACGCAGCCGCCGTTGCTGCCGCGCGGGCTGCGAAGACGATGTCTCCTCTTGTCACTGCTCCACGCGGCGCTCACCTTCGTCCAACTTCGACTCCTCTCACGCCACTGCCACCCCTTTCTTTCCCTCCCCCCATCACATCACCATCACCACCACCTCCATCGGCCACAGATCCACCGTCGACGATTCCGTTCCGATTCGAGACCCCAGCGATCCATGTGGCAGCGTTCTTCTACTGGCTGAAGAGGCCTCTCAACCTTTCGCATGAGCTCAATGCTACGGAGCGGTACTTGACTCACTGGAATCGCTTCGTGTTCACGGATCATTATCGCGACGAGGAGGAGGGCAACGCGCCCTTCCCTTTAAGCGCCGGAACGTCTTCTCGGTTCAATTACACACTGTCGTCTCAATGGACGCAAGCAGCAGCAACAGTCGCAGAAACAACCACCCCTTCGTCAGTCGCTGCACGACCCAAGTCGTTGTGGCGAGACCCCTCCGCTGCGTGGCGCACACAAAGGAGCAGCAGCAGAGGAGGCGAAGCCCCGCCGCCGCGATGGTATAACAACGTGACGTACCGATACTTTCATGTGACCGCGCCGCCGATGGAATTCCTGGACGAGACGACCTTTGCGATTAACGACGTGCTCTCCATGCGGAACGATAGGATTCGGAGCACCGTGGCGTCGTGGAACGCGTTTCGTAGAGGCATGACGGGCCCGTTGCCAACGATTGGAATCTCGCGTCCGTCCGATGGTGTGTTCCCCTTTTCGTCGTCGTCTTCTGCGTCTGCGGCGACGTCCTCCTCGTCGTTAGGATTCTGTGGATTGCTCGATTGGGACGCCGTCCTCCGCGCAGGGGACCAACAGTACGAATGGTCGACGTCGATCATGCTGCTGAACCGCACCTTGGCCTACTTCAACCTCACGAGCGACGTGCGACACAAGCTGCTCCACCGCCTCAGTTTTCAGGATGAAAATGGCACGGCGGAGCTGATCGACGGGCTCACACACCGCGGCATCACGACGCTGTTTCGCGCGATGGTGTCGCGATATTCGCTTGAAAGGGCTCAATCAACACGGCAACCACCGATCGCTGAGGACATCGCCCGCCAACCGGTCAAGAAGGCGGCTTTGAACGGTCGCGGCCATGAGGACGACAACGACGGTGATGATGACGATCGCTTGCCCCGGACTGTGCGACCGGTGTCGCACTGGGGTGCGTATCGTATGGACCATTTGCACTTCATGTGCAATTTCGCACCCAAATTCCCTGCAAACCCTACGACGAGTCGTGTGGATCGCGTGGGGTGCGGCGGTGACGTCAACTTTGCGCTGATGCAGTGGCTCTTGCATGCGCTCTGGGTGACCATGTGACCAACCCTCCCTCCTCCCACTGCCGGCGCGCCGGCAACGAAGAAAAACACTAGGCTCGTCGCTCTCGGCGTGCAAGTCGAAGATCCAAAATTTCGCGCTTCACTACGGTGCCTAACGTACGTAATACACACACGTACGTCACCGGCAGACATGGATCAGGTTTTGCAGCGGGTCGAGTGCGGCATTTGCTTCTCAACGAACGACGAGCGGATCATTGAGCAAACACCCGGCCGACGCGGCTGAAGTGTTCTATCGTCTCGTTGAAGTCTTTTCGAGACGCTCCTGGGCGTCAAAAAAGACCGAGAAGACGACCACGGTGCCGACGCGGCGTAGTTTTACGCCGCTTCGCTCAACTTTGCGCTGATGGAATGGCCGAGGCTCGCTACATACACACCACCGAGATTTGCTGACGTGACCCCTGCTGTCGTCCGACGTTCTCGCCGCTGCGGCCGGACATAAATGGAATGGAAGCAACTGCTTCAAATATGGTGCGTCTTCTTGCCGCTTCGCGGTGCCGTGCCCTCTTGTCCACCAGACGGAACGAGCGCGTACTTGGTCGCCAATGTCGGACAAGGTCGTCGCGAACCGGCCTGCCGAGATGCCGGCGCTTCCGAAGCAGCAACTGGAGGACGTTCACCCGAGAGGGGGTTTCCCGGAATACAATTCGGGTCGTCGATACCGGTAGCTTGCCTTGCCTTCCCACTCCCCAGACTAAGAAGGATTCTTGTTTTCGACACCGTGACGGAAGCATGGGCGCCTGCGCGATGTCCGTTGATGTGTGCGACGAGGGTGTTACTAGTAAAAGTATGGCCGCTTCGCCGCCTGAACCGCCCGAAAGTACCGCATCCACAACGGACGTCGAGGACAACACATGGCGGTTTAGCCATTCCGACGAAACTGCGGAGCAGTACCTGTCACGCGTGCAACAAATGACGGACGCCGCGGCGGCGGAGGTGGACGTGATGCGAGACTTGGTGAGGCTGCTCCAATGCCGCGTGCGACGCCGCCCCGTTCCGCCTCAGAACCCACTGGGATTGACGGCATTTCAAGAATTTATCTTCTGTGAAGCACGCGACGCGCAGTCACCCTCGGAAATCCAAAGCCTTTTGACCCAAGCGAAGACCGATCTAACCGCGGCCATAGAACATTGGAACCGCGCGCGAAAAACTGTTGACTTGACAATCGAAGAGAGGCGACTGACAGAGTACCAGAGCAAGCTTCAAGAACATGCTCGTTCACGTATGATAATGGCAAGCATCGCCGACGAATCCCGCGATGCCAATGCGGCAGGCCTTCTCAGTGAGTCCGGCGGTAGCATTCTCGAACCTGTTGCTGCCACACTCCGGGCCGCTTACGGAGCAAGCACCAATGAGCAGCTGCCGTGTGCCGTCTGCAGGTTCAAAAACGGTGATAACCACGCTGCCGCAATGCCGATCGACGGCGTGACGCCCACCGTCAGTTGGGCGCGCATCCTTCCGTGGGCGGTCTGTGAGGCGTGCGGCATACCCTACGATGCGACGAATCTTATACCGCTGTGCGGCAGGTTGGGATGGAAGGGCACGTGCCGTCACCTCTTTGACAGTAACCGCCTGGCCTTCGTCTTCAAGCGACAGGCAGGCGGCTGGAAGTGCTGCGCCGGGAACGATCACAGCGCGCTGCGGGGAATAGTTCAATTTCCGAACCACCCGAACCCCCGCGGAATGCACGCGCGAGCCATCTGTTCTGCCCGTAATGTGATGTTCACGGCTTGCGACCTCGCTGACATGCTACCGCCTGATGACAGCATGCCCGAAAGCAGTAGCGGTGCGGCTCTAGGCGGTGATGGACGTGACAGTCGGGCAGCCGCACCCCCACGCCGTGACGGCAGTGGGGCGGGTGCCACAAGGCTTTGTGCGGCGCAGCTGGCCTGGATTCCGTTTGCGCCACCCATGGCGATGGGTTGGGCCGAGCTGGACCTCTCAAACGTGTTGGTGCCAACCGGACCGGGCCCTCCTGATGTACCATCAAAGCAGCGCGCCCAGATCCAACCAAAGAGCCGGTGGTGGTGCCCGTTGACGCCAAGGTGCATCCGGCCTCGATGGAGAACCGGCTGGCGGAGCAAGGGCTTAATCGGCACGAGATCTTCGCGCTTCTGCAGTTGACGATCGAGCGGCAGCCGACCTCATTCATGGACCGCTGTGCGCTAACCTTTTGCAGTCGTTTTCATCCCACGATCCGTTCGGAGATCTACACGCTCATCACCAAGCTGGTCGCGTTAGTGGATGAGGACACGGTGTGATCGGCCGAAGTGGGTGACCCCAGCTGCGTAAGCGAGCGGACCGGTAGAGGCAGTCTTAGTTGGGCACTGTCGTTTACCCCTAACGGTGACAACTGTTATTACGAGATGTAGAGTACAATATCTACAGATGCGAAGTTTATTTATACGCTTTGTAAATCATACGTTCTCCACCGCAGTAGCGTACGCCCACTGACGGTCTCCTCTCTCCCTCCATGCTGTTGGGTCAAGGTCTCTCATCAGGTCCTGTGGACGACATTCTACTTCTCATCGCCTTCCGTTATCATCTCTCTTGTGTACCTCGTCAGATTCCTTTGACGGACCTTCTCCCAGCGAGCATAGCGGCTTCGCCGCCTGAACAGCCCCGAAGGAACCGAAACGGCGCCGTTTCCGACACGCCCGCGGCGAAACCCGGCTTTGGACGGAGTGCGCGTGGCTGAACGCGCCTTTGCTACAATCGTTCTTTGCCTGCCCCTTGTCTTATTTCTTTGATTGAGAAGGTCGTCACCTTCGTCGCAAGGAGCATGGCCGCTTCGCCACCTCTGAACAACTTCCAACGAACCGACGCTGCAGCAGTCATCTCAGAAGAGAGATCGACGATTGGCAATGCCGTCGAAACCGCAGTGCAGTATGTGACACTCGAGCAGGAAATTATGGACGACGCGAATGAGGAGTTGGACGTGGCGCGTCGCCGGGTGAGGCTTCTCCACCGCCGTGCGCAAGGCCACCCTGTTCCCCCGAGCACCTTTCAGGAATTCCACTTCCCCGAAGCCAGCGAGGCACATTCGGCGTCGGAAATCCAGAGCCTTTTGGCCCAAGCTGAGGCCACGCTCACGGCGGCCATCGAACGTTGGAACACGGCATTACAAATTCGCACCCTGAAAATTAGTCTGAGAAAAATGGACCTCGACCGGAAGAAACGTGACGAGTGGTCCCTTTCGCGTGAGATCCTGAATCGTATCACGGACGAACCCCGCGACACCAATGCGGCGGGCCAACTTAGCGAGCCCGGCGGTAGCATTCCCGACTCTGTTTCTGCCGCACTCCGGGCCGCCTACGGAGCAAGCACCAATGAGCAGCTGCCGTGTGCCGTCTGCGGGTTCAAAAACGGTGATAACCACGCTGCCGCAATGCCGATCGACGGCGTGCCACCCACTGTCAGTCGGGCGCGCATCCTTCCGTGGGCGGTGTGTGAGGCGTGCGGCATACGCTACGATGCGACGAATTTTATACCGCTGTGCGGCAGGTTGGGATGGAAGGGCACGTGCCGTCACCTCTTTGACAGTAACCGCCTGGCCTTCGTCTTCAAGCGACAGGCAGGCGGCTGGAAGTGCTGCGCCGGGAACGATCACAGCGCGCTGCGGGGAATAGTTCAATTTCCGAACCACCCGAACCCCCGCGGAATGCACGCGCGAGCCATCTGTTCTGCCCGTAATGTGATGTTCACGGCTTGCGACCTCGCTGACATGCTACCGCCTGATGACAGCATGCCCGAAAGCAGTAGCGGTGCGGCTCTAGGCGGTGATGGACGTGAAAAACTTTCAGGCAGTGGCGGCGGTCGTCGGGCCGCAGGCCCGGCCGTGACCGTCGCCGAAGCGGTTGTGCGAGGCAGCTGGCCGCGCTCCCGGGTGACCTCTCAGACGTGGCGGCGCTAACCACAGCCGCTTCTTCAGTTGACGACTAATCAAAGCTCGCAGTCTAGTGGAAAAATGGGGGACCTTGCCGGCGGTGCCTGTCGACGCCAACGTCCCGGCCACGCCTCCCCTGCTGCCGCAGTGCAGGCTTCGCTAGTAAGTGAACCCGCGTTTCATCGAAAGCGGGTAAGATTTATTTGGCGTTGTTGATCCTCTCGTCCCTTCCTGGTTCCCCTCTCAACGTTGATTGAGGTCTCTCTCTCTCTCTCTCTCTCATCTCTCGATTTTCGAGTAATTTTCTCTTTGCAGTGTGTTTGGCCGCGTGGTCCACCGTCCGCGGCATGGGAAGAAGGATGCGAGAGAGTTGCAACAAAGGCACGTTCTGAACATCTAGTTGGGCACCACATTTACGACAAAGCCGCGATCACAATCGGCTGAATCCATCTGCTCCTCTCGCAAAATGATAGTGATAGACGGCCGAAAGCCATTGAACCACGAGCCCTCCCTGGCAAGCAGGAAGACACGAACCGGCGCCTGCGTGGTCGTCAAAGAAGTTTCGGTACTAGTAAATGTAAAAATACTAACGATTCAATTTGTGATTTGCCCTAATTTTAACGATATGAAGAGCTTTCACGCCCGGCCGCCCACAGCTCCGACGTCCGCGGTCGCGATGACAATGGAAGTCCCTTTCGAAGGTTTCTCGGCTTGGCGCGGAATTTTTGCTTGTTTCGGACTGTTTTTGTGCGTTGACCTCCCATCTTAGGTTGACCA
>ERZ1292633.891-Hain-H41-02um-R1-891-length-33323-cov-6_pt1 | contig 33323 bp, 12 predicted proteins | sample MGYA00564406_ERZ1292633 | MGnify/ENA primary metagenome ERZ1292633 (study PRJEB36523, sample SAMEA6512639) | groundwater metagenome | collected 2019-01-08 | study: AquaDiva: Metagenomics assemblies of 32 groundwater samples
TCGCTGTCGCCGCGTGCGCCGTCGGACCGCAGCGAGCAGTCGTCAACGCGCAGCCGTCTGCCGTGTCAAGTGGCTTGGTGGATGGCGACGAATCCTCCTCTTCGTCAGGGGCGACGACGCGATCGACCGGTTTGCAGAGGCGTTCGGCGACAGTGTCGGCGGATGTGGTGGCCTTCGACGAGCCCCAAGTCGCCATTCCGGACCAGGACGACGTCCGCAACGCCGCGGCGGCTCTAGGCGTCACTCAGTTGGTGCTGACGTTCGTTCGGAGCGTCCGTGTGACCGTCCCGCCAACGACGACGTTCGCGTGGCGTTCGCTGCAGCTGTCCACGGCCATCGACTTGTTTGAGTGCGCCGGTCCTGATGTAGCGGCCCGCCGGTGGCGCGGCTCGGCGACTCCCGAATTGGACACGAACGTGAAGTATCTGTGGACATTCGATGGCGAACGCTGGAGCGTCCCTTCCGTGGCGCTTGCGATCACGATCGCCGGCCAGCTGCTGGCAGTCGCCGCGGGACTGCTCTTGTCTCCCCGTAGTCAAAGTACGCCGCCGCCGGTGGACGAATCGCAGCAGCCAATTGTGAACGCACCCGTCGAGCTGTCTTGGGGGTTTCGCGTGAGTTGTGGGTTTCACGCGGTAGCGATTTCCTACTTCATGCCGAACGTCGTTGGCCTTGCCGCGACGATCGCCTCGATGGCGGAGGACGCGGGAAGCGACGCAACTCCGGGGGCGTCGGAGACGTCGATGATCACGACGAACACACTTATCGCGATGGGGTCCGCACTGGTCCAACTGTTGATCGTCGCAATCGGCGTCGGATCCACGCTGCTCCCTGCGGGCTGCATGGCCACCGCATCCGATGCCGGGGGAGCGGCTCCTCCTCGCCCTCTTTACAGTCGTTTCGTCGGTGTTCCCGGCGGTGCGTTCCGAGCGCTGGTGAGGCCTGCGATGCGCGATGGTTCGTGGCAGTGTAGGGCGCACTTCACGGGCGACCAGGTGGCGGCCATCACGATTGCCGCCGCGGGTTCGCTCGCCTATTCCACACGATCGCAGTGCCGGTTCGCGGGTTTGGTCGTGACGGGTGTGTCCTTCGGCCAAGCCGTCTACTTCAGCATCGTCAGACCTTTCGTAGGGACTGCTGACAATGTTTTCGCCGCGGGACTCGCCCTAGTTGGGGCCACGGTGCATCTGACTGGGGTGGTCGCCCAATCCCTCTTGGGTGCGGTGCCCACCAGCGCCGCCGCCACGGCCGCGGGACGCGTCGCAGCCATCGCGTTCGCAGCCGAGTGGATCGTCACCGTGGCTGCGCTGATTCTCTCCATCGTGCGCCCAGCACTGTTCAACTCACTAGAGGAAGCCGGGAGTGGTGAAGACGTCGTCGTTGAGGCGTGCCCCCCTTCGGATCCCAACGACCCGGCGGCGATCATGACGCCGGAAGCGGCCGCGCTAGCTGCCGCCCGTCGCGCGGAAGAAGAGGAGCGCGACCGGCGGGCCAAGGCGGCCGCGTCGGCCTGGTTCACGGCTTGGCAAGGCGGGTCCCAGCCGTCCGAAAACTGGACTCAGATTCGAGCTCGGTTTCGACGTCACGCTGAATGGTTACGGTTTCGCAAGTGGCAGAAGCAGCAGGCGCGCACGACTACTGCTGAGGAACCCTTGCTGATGCTCAGCCGGCGCCCCAGTTCACAGCAGGCGCCCCCCCTCGACGGCGCCGAGCATCAGGAACTGATCTCACAGCCGCCTCCCGTCGTGCCTCCTACCTAGAACCATCAGCGTACTCCACCTCCTCCTGCCTTCCGCCCTCTGTGACAACGTCCCCCTCGTTGGTCATAGGAGTTTCGCGATAGTTGCTCGTCCGCACCGTACCGCACCGTGGTAAACGTCGTGTTGTGACAAGTTTCCCCCGTTTTGTGCATGTCACAGATGGAGACGCCGTTACCCCTTCGCAAGCGCGGCGCTTCCGTGAGGTTCGCGCCCTCTTCGCACGACTCTCTGGTCGACGTCGACGATGACGAAAGGACGCCAACGGCTGGTACTCTGTCCTCCGACTCGCCCCGTGCGTCGAGTCGGCGGCGAGGCGCTTCCGTCGGGCAGCGCCTCGCTCAGTTCAAGCCTGTAGAGGACGTCTCCAGGCCGGCCTCGGCCATGGAGAGAATGGCCGCGCAACAACTAAACCGCGCTCAGCCACCCGCAATGGGCGCCCCGGCGCTCCCGAGCCCCGTCGGCGACGCCACTGCGACGGCCGCGTCCCAGCGGCTCCTGCTCACCCTGCTCGACGAGAGCACGACGCTGTTCAGCGACGCGCGGGGAGGCAGACCCGCGACCCTAACGGCGAGCGCCCTTCCCACGGCACAAGAAAACGGATTGGCGGCCGCTTCCACTGAGGAGATGGCAGGCCCGCCGACCGCCGAGGGAGCCGCTCGTCACGCGCTCATGCAAGGCGTGGACCTACCTCCCCCGCTGCAGGGGCAGCGCGTCAACACGATCGTTTGTGTGGCACCGGCCGTTGAGATCCTTGATGCCGGCCGTAGCCCGCCTCCGCTCACGCCTTCCGACCACCACGGCGCCGCTCAGCGCAGCGATGAGCGACGACCGACGCCTACAACGTACGACGTGGCTTGCGGGATGCAGTGGGTCGAGTGGCGCCTCGCACCGCGGTCGGCCGACAGCGGCTCCCCGCCTCCCCCGTCTCAACGAATGGCGGTTGTCTCCTCTCACGGAGGAGGGGGCGACAAGGGCGTGAGTGGGGACTCCCAAACCACCACCACTACGTTTTTCGTCAATCGGTCTTTTGATTTCGCAACGTGCGCCGGCGACGCGAGGAGCGAAATACAGCAAACGACGTCGCTGATGCAGTCGCTCATGTCCGCGTGCGCGCCGGTGTTGCAGTTCGGATCGTCGCCTTGCTGTGCCACGATATGCGGATGCTTGTGCCCAACGCTAGCGGCCAGCCCGGCGCACGCGGCCGCGTTTTCATTATTTCACGCGCCGTCGCCGCAGCAGTCTGTGGGGCGCACGACGTCGACACCCGCGTCGTCGCTCGGGTTGAACATGCTCCACGCCGTCGTGGAGGAGTGCCGCCGCCGTCCGGGGACTCAGGCCTACGCCAGCTTTCTCGCGATTGACAGCACGGTGAATTTGTGCTATGATCTGGGGGCGACGATGGAGCTCGCGTCAGGAGGGGGGCCGACGTCAGGGAACGACGGCGCCTTCGCCTACCGCCACGGCGGGGCACGCGGAGCCAGCAGCGTCGGTCCGGACGGACACTGCCCGGTGGTCGTGAAGTTTCGTCCGGACCTCATGGCCGCGGCCGAGGGGGGTAGCTTGCTGTTTCCCAGTGCGTTCGAATTCGAGGTGACGTCGGATCACCGGGTCGGCGACCTTCTCAACCGAGCCTTGGAGTGCCTAGGTCGCCATCAGTCGCGATCCACCATCGCCGCGTTCGTCGACGTGGCCGTGGGGCTGACGCTTGTGAGGCGGCAGCGCAGTGGTAACCAGTTTCATTTCAATGCGAGCACGGACCCTTTCGACCGGCATGGGCCGAACGCGACTGGCGGCGGCGGGAGTGCTGGGGACGACCCCCAGTGGAAGGACCTCGCGCCCCTGCCATTGAATCGCAGCCGTGGAGTCCTGCAAGGTGGCGGGGGGTCGCTGAACCAACACAGCACGCCCAAAAATCGACTCATGTTCATCGACGTCTGCAATGCGGAACGCCTTGTTGCAGCGATTCAGCGCAAAGGTCATTCCGCCCGCATCGCCGAGGCCCAAGCGGCCACCCAGGCGCCGGTCGCGTCCACGCAGGACGAGGCACTGCGTGTCCTCGATGACGTGCGTCGCCAAGACGGCGCCCTCTCGACGTTGATATTTGGGCCCTTCAGTTGCGCCCTCACGACCTTCGTCATGACGGCGCCGCGCAGGGCAGCGACCCATGCCGACATTGGCGCCCTGGAAGCCGTTCTGCGCAGTCGCTCGGTTGTCACGTATCCGCGAGAGTCGGCGCTCTTCGCACCGCCGCACCTCCCTCGCGTGCCCGATCAGGCGTCAATGTCGCCGGTCGCCTTGGAAACGGCCCTGCGGAGCGCGCATGTGGCGACGCTGCGTGCCCATTTGGAGCGGCTGTTGGCACTTAGCAACGCCGCCGCGCAGCGGGGCGCCGCCGCGGAGCGCACCGAGGACGACCTGTCCACGCAGCTTTCGCACGCACTCACGGAGATCAAACGCCTGAACACGTTCATTTCGACTCGCCTGCCGCTCGCGGCGGACGTCGGCGACATGGCCGCCGAGGCATCCAAAGTGGTCCTCAAGACGCGCATGGGCCTCGTGCAGCAGCTCGAGGACGAAACCGCGGCGCGGCACGCGATGCTGCAGCAGTACCACCGGTGGCTGTTGTCCATTCCCGTCATCGAGCAACGCGGCGTGAGCGCCGCCGGGAGTAACACCGCGGGGGGGAGTGGGGGTGGACTGCGGTTCGGCATCGACCAACAGAAGCACGTCGAGCTGCTGGAACGCACCATCGCGCTGCAGGAAGAGGAGATCATCCGTCTGAAGCGAATCTTTGCGCGGGATCTCACCGCGCTTCGCGACGAGCTGGTATTGCTCCACAGCGCGCAAAACCGCAAAACGGTTTTAAGCATGCTTCAGCCGATGCTCGACGAGTTCACCGAAGACGTGGCGCTTTTGCAGTCGACCACGACGTCGCACCCCGACCTCGGCTTGCACGTGCGCCGACTCATCGACGACTTGCACGCCAAGCTGACCACGCATGCGACGGTCATGTTTGGAGGACCCGCGGAGGTCAGCGGCCCCGCGACGGGTGCAAGCGGCGAACGAGCGTCAGGCGCCTCGCCGTCCTGCGAGCAGGAGAGCCCCGTTGACGCGTGCCGGCTGCTGCTGCGTGCTTCAATCGACAAGGTGAGACGTCAGCTCCGCATTCCGCTTGCACTACCCGCCGCGGCGCTGCTCGACAGTCGCGGCTGGCTGCAAGACACGCAGGCGCTGTGGGCCGCCACTAGCCATCAATCGGCGTCATCGGGTGGTCCCCAGCTCGACCCCGACGGGCACCTTCAAAAATTCTGGACCATGGCCGTTTGTGAGCAGTTTGGTGCCAGAGCAGAGCGCCACCGGCTTCGGCGATTAGCAGAGGGCCTCGAACTGCATCTTGGCATGCTGGACAAGACCGTCAACGAGCTCCTTGCCGTCGTGGATGCGTCGGGCACCGCTGCCCCTGGCGCTGGCACTCACGGCGTTCATGTTGCGGCAGCGGCGGCGGCGCGGGGCAGCGTTGGCTTGCGCCTCTTGGCGGCCTTAGACGGGACAGCGGCGGAACGGCTGGTCTGCCAGGAGCTCGGTGCACACCCACCGCCACTGTTGAAGTCGCCCGGTTTCCTGGATGAGGGGCTCCACGTTATCCGGCAGCGGCTCGACCGGTGCCGCGGTATCGTGGAATCACTGCGAACGTGTGCGCACGGCGTGAACCACCGGTTGACGGAGGACGACAACGCGACCGGTGGACTAGGAACCAGCGGCGATGCGGATGCCGGAGGTCAGGTCGCCGATGAAGAGGCTGCCTGGGGCCTGCAAACCATGAACCTGGTGCTGCACCACATGCCGCGAGCCGGCGTCGCACACGAGGGCGGCGGCTTGCTACGCGCCGATGACTCCTCATCGTCGCTCGGCGCCGACGCGGCACTGAGCAACAGCGACAGCTTCTTTCGACCCGATGGCGGTGGCTCGAGCGCCGCGCTGCGCCCCCTTGGTAGTTTCCTTGCTGGTGTACCTTTTGTCGACACCGGCGCTGGCGTGGGAGACGCGTCCTCGTTTTTAAACATTCGCCTCGAAAGTGTGATCGGCGGCGGCCCAAGCCGCAGCCTGTTGAGTAGCGCCTCGAAGGTCGCGATTGGGAAGCAGACCCCATCCGCCGGCGGTCGGACCGGTGCTACGTCGACCACTTCCGTGCTCAAACGAGGAGCGTTTTCAAGTCCAGCCGCCCGCTTGGGTGCCGCCGGCCCAGGCTCGCCGACTCCCCCGTCAACAACAGGGGCGTCGCCGCGCTCATCTTTTGTGGGTAGTTCCGGTGTGAGAGCCACACGTGCTGACTAGTCAACGTCACCTCCCCTCCTCTCGCGCTGTCTAGAAGTCCGTCATACCCCACCATTCACTCTTCCTTGTCCCTCCTCACCGTGTGGCCAACGTGTCGGCCGGCGGCATCTCTCGTATTTTTTGGTCGTGTTGGAACGCCTCCTGTAGTGCCCTCCCCCGCTTTGCGACTCACTCTCTTGTCAGGAAGGATGTCCAGCGCCGCCGCGGCGTCCGCCCCGCCTTCGTCGGCCGGCGCGACGCTTCGCAGCAAGAAGTCCGTGGAGGACATCTGGCCCGTTCACGGCAAGCGCTTCCTCGTGCGTGTCGACTTTAACGTCCCTATCAAGAAGGGAGTCATCTCAAACGACTACCGCATCCGCTCCGCGCTGCCGACGGTAAGGCGCATCATCGACTTCGGCGGCATTTGCATTTTGATGTCGCACCTGGGACGGCCCAAGGGCGTCAAGTATTCCGAAGTCGCTGCCTCGGAGGAAGCCCGCGCCTACGCGCTGCGCGTGTGGGCCAAGGAGGCCGGCACAGGGAAGACCAGCTTCTTCGCCCGACTCAGCGGCGCCGATAAGAAGCGGCTCTTGTCATGGTCTTCAGTGGCCGACCGAGCCGCGTCGATGAACGAGGCCTCCGGTGCGGGCAAGACGGCGCTGTTTTCGTCGCTACCCGAGGACGAAAAGCGCGTGCTGCTTGACAAGCTCACGGCCACCATGCGACAAGAGGTGCAGTTCCCGCAGCTTCGCCAATACCAGGGGTACGAGGAGGAGCTATCCCTCCGCCCCGTCGCCCAGCGGCTACAGGAGCTCCTGGGCGGTGGAAAACAAGTCTCCTTCGCCGACGACTGCCTGAATTGCAGTGAAGCCGTCGCGGCCCTCCGCCCTGGCGACGTCATGCTACTCGAGAACGTGCGCTTTTACTCCGACGAGTCTGGGAAGAAGGCGTCCGAGCGCGACGAGATGGCGCAGCGGCTGGCCGCCTTCGCGGATTACTTCGTCTCTGACGCGTTTGGCACCGCTCACCGCGATAGCGCGACGATGACGAGCATCGCGCGGGTGCTTGGCCACGGCGCGTGTGGGTACCTGATGGACCGGGAGATCAACTACTTCGCGCGGGTGCTTGGCTCTCCGCCGCGACCCATGGTGGCCATCGTCGGCGGCGCGAAGGTGTCCGACAAGATTCAGCTGCTCGAAAACATGCTTCAGCGCATTGACAAGCTCATCATCGGCGGGGCCATGGCGTACACGTTTCTAAAGTCCCGCGGCGTGGACATCGGGAAGTCATACTGCGAGTCGGGGCAGTCCTTCGTGGACCAATACGGCGAGACGCAGGACATCGTGACCCTGGCCGCGTCGCTGTTGCTGAAGGCCCAGCAGCGCGGCGTCGAGGTGTACCTCCCTCTTGACCATGTGTGCCACACGGAGTGCAAGGCCACGGACCAAGCGCTGGTCACCGCCGACGCCAACGTCCCTGCCGGTTACATGGCCCTGGACATCGGGCCCAAGACCATCGCGCAGTTTACTGGGGTCATCGCCACGTGCAACGCGGCCATCTGGAACGGCCCGATGGGCGTTTTTGAAATCCCAACGTATAGCGCCGGGACGTATGCCATCGCGAAATCCTTAGCCGACAACACCGAAACCCGCGGCCTTCTATCCATCATCGGCGGCGGCGACTCGGCGAGCGCCGCGGAGCAAAGCGGCCAAGCCGTCCGCATTTCCCACGTGTCCACCGGCGGCGGTGCGTCGCTGGAGCTGCTCGAGGGTAAGATCCTGCCCGGCATTGCGGTCCTAGACGACAAGTAGGCCGTCGTCGCGAGGTCCTCGGATTTATCCCAAACTTCCCCGCCTTCCCACCGAAACGTCACAAAGATGATGAACGCGAAGAATCACACCCGACAACCCACACACACACACTCCCACAAACGGCGTCATCGTGCGTGTGTGGAGGTACCGAGTGCCCCTCTCCCTGTCTCTTCGCTCCTTCCCCTTCGTTGGCTGTGCAACACACCGCGCCCGCGGCTTCTCTGCGTTGGCGACGGCGGCGTGGCTCACCATCAGGGAGGTGAGGTAGCACGCATATCGCATCAAAACCCCTATTTGTCTTTCCGGGTTTCCGGCTTCTTCCTAAACGTCCAAAGCGGGGGGATGTCCACACCACGCTGTGTCCCCTTGTGCGTTGCGGTCCTCATTGCGTCCTTAACGGGTGGTTGCTTCTTCCCCGCTCTCCGTGCTGCACACTGCCACCGACGGCGGTGTCGCTTCAATCGCTCCCCCTTGTAGCTCCCGGATCGATGCACCGACAAATTCGCCATCAACGGTTGCTTCCCGTTGTGGATTCCGCCACCGCGGAGGCGTTCGCCGAGCAACTCGTCGTTGCAAAGCGAAGCCAAGCGCGGTCGGATCCTACCCCCAGCGCCACGTACCTTGGCGGCCTCGAGGCACCTCGAAACACCTGGGATGACGAGGCATCGCCCATCGGGGACTACTTCCGGGCCAAAAGGGCCGTGTCAGGACAGGACCTGTCGGACGAGCCCACGACGGACGCTCTGCCACCCGCCGCAGCTCCACCCTCCCCACCGCACAAGGCCGCTCGTCCCACGTCTCCCCGAGGGGGGAAAACGTACCGCGCCATGTTAGCCGAGCGACAGGCGGCCCTGGACGAGTTTGTTGCCTCGCGGATCCAAGACAGCCTCGACGCCGAACTGCAAGATGAGGCCCTGCGTCTCGAAGCGTGCCGCCGACAGCGATCGGTCGAGCAGCTGAAACTACTGCAAGCAACGCGCCAGCGGCTCGAAAAACAGGTTGCCTCAAAGCAGCCCGTCAAACCGCACGCGCTGCAGCGGTTCGGCATCGACGTCGGTGCCTTTGACGCGCAGGCTCACCATGGCGCGGAGGAACGGCGGCTGCACCGAGAGCGATGCATGCAGGCCTTCTATGCCTCCAGCACGCACCGGATGGCCATCGCCACGGTGCACCGGCAGCAATGCCGACAGGCCGAGTTCGAAAAGGCGCGTGCCCGAGTGGCCCTGGAGGAGTACGTGGGCACGGCCTTCTCTTCTACGCGCAGGCAGCAGTGGGCCGCAGCCGGCGTGGACATTGACGGCGCGGCGTCCGCGCTCCGAATCGCGGCCGACGAAAGTGCCCATGGCGCCAGCCACCTCGGCAGCGACCTCCCATCCGCCACGCTGCGAGACTTGAACAGCTCAAGCAGCGCACCCGCGGCGCTCGCGCCCGAAGTGGCGGACGAGCTGTCCGACACGCCCGCCTTCGCCATCATGTTTCGCTGCCCCACGGCCGACGAGCTGCACCGTACTCGCGTGGCCAAGTCGCGCGAGCAGCAACGCGGCGCCGCCGAGGTTGCGGCCGTGTCGACGTGCTTAACAGAGTTGCAGGAGTTCGACGTCGAAGTTCGCAAGACGTCGCGTCAGAGCAGACGAGAGCGCGCGGCCATTCAACAACAACAGCCACTGCCGCCGGCGGCCGCTGCCGCGACGCACTCTGCGCCCGCCAGCCGCATCAGCCGGGCGCAGCCACTCTCGCTGAGTCTGTCGAAGAAGTTGGCGGATCTTCGTCCGCCCTCGCGGCTCCGTTCTCCGAGTGCCGCCGCGTCATCGGTGAAGCTTCAGTGAAGGCTGGGGAGAGGGGGGGACATGTCCCTCTGGACAACCGTGCCCAACCCTTGTCCTCCTCCTGTGCGCCACCCCCCTATCTATGTACCGTCGTTATCATCATCCTTCCCTGCGCCTCCCCTCGTCTTTCAAGCTTGGCTGGGCGGCGCCTTTGGAGGTGACCATCGACGAATCCGTTTTTGCCGGGTCGAGGGTTGGGATCGGGAGGCGCACCCCAAGAGAGAGAGAGAGTCACCACCCACGTCTCCTCCAATCCCCCCTGATCACCTTCCAACGACAACCTCCCCGGTTCGATCAATCCATCCATCCCCTTTTCTTGCGTCGTCGAAGCGGTACGCGCGCGATGCAGCAGCGAATGTATGAGATCAAGTACTTCTCCGACACCACCGGCCAGTGGGGGATATCCAAGCCGCCGACGGCGCCGGGCCCTGTGCAGCACATCCCTGACGTGCGATTTGTGTCTATCTGCGTCGGTGCCTCGGCCTCGTCGGGCTCCACGGCTGGGCCCGGCACGGCGACCCAGACACTGGCCGCGTCCATCGCAGACGTCATCGCGCAAGCGCACATTGTCGCGCTGACCGACGTCGACGAGCTCACGGTGGAGGCACTCCTCGCCGACCCGAGGGTGCGGAGCCGATTCGCGACCACAGACGTACCCTACGCGCCGCGAAAGACCCCAGGTAGCGCGGAGGTACAAGTCGGTGGCGCAGCCCTCTTCTGGACCCCCCAAATCGGGGTGCAACTGGTGGAAAATTATTCACCGAAGCTGAAGTCGCCCGCAGTGTTGCTGATGGTGCGCCAACTGTGCGGCGGTCCGGTGTTCATCGCGTGCGCCGCGTTTGACGCCGCGATGTCAAGATCCGAGCGCATCGGGGCCATTCGAGATGGCGTGTTTCCGAAGGCGGCCGATGGCCAGGCCTTGCTCATCGGGATGACGTGGCCGCTCGCGGCCGATGCCAGCCACGGCGGCCAGGGTGCGGCCGCTGCTGCCATTTCGTCTCCGAACGTCGCCTCTCCGCCGGGCTCACCCGGTCCACTCGATCGTGCCGCGGCCGTCGCGTTGGACGCGCAGCTGGTCGGTGGGGCCGCGATCCCATCTGGTCCCTTGTTGCTTTCCGTCGCAGCCCCATCCAACGCATGTGGCTCCTCAACATCGGCGCTCGTGACGAATTCTGCGCACCTCCGGGTGCATCACACGATGCCCACCACACGCACCGTCCTCTCCTCGGGACTGGCGAGCGTGCTGCTCTTGTCCATCCACCCCGTTCCCGTGGTCGCGGGGCCAGCGACAGCAGGGCCGGCCGCGGCCGTGCCGGTGGGCCGCCCGCCGGTGCCCGTCGTACCGGTCAAGGGCTCCAACAACGGTGCATCCCCGGCGACGGGTAGCCAACACCCACCGCTCCCAACTGGGAAATCCGCGGCGTCGCCGCCCACCGCATCCGCCTCTTCCACGTCTCAACCGGGAAAAGCGACCCCTCCCACGGTGCCCGCGCCGACCCCGGCGCAGCGATGGCCCAACAGCCCGCTCGTCCCGCTGCCCGCCTCGCAGCAGCTCGCTCGGGCGCAGGCCAACGGCGCCAGCGTATCGCCGATGTGCCCTCCAACCGTCGCGGGGCAGGCGCCGCCCTCGTCGTTTGTCATGCCACCCTCGGCCTCGTCGACGTCCGCGGCCGCGGGCGCCGCGACGAGCCAGCAGCCACCGCCCTCGTATCGCGTTGCGCAGCACCACCTGAACACGCCGCCGCTCGGCCCAGTTGACGCGACCGCGGCGGCTCGGGTCGCCACGCCTCCTTTTGTGGCCACGTCACAGCTGCTCTCGTTGCCCGCCCCATCCTTCCAGTGGTCCACGACGTCGTTCGTCTCTCAGAAGCAGCTCAAGGGCCCGGTCGGCGATGCCCTGCACGCCTTCCTGGCCGACATCGACATCAGCCAGTACACGGCCTCCGCCGATGACGCCGTGAAGCAGCTGAACAGTAACCCTGAACCCGGTGCTCCACGAGGGCCGCCGGGGAGCGCGGTCGGGCCGGCGAGGCAGTGGCCGTGCGAGTACGCCTTCGCCCCCGGCCGGCTGGTGGTGTCCACGAATGCTCCGATGGAACCTGGGGCCATCAAAGCCTGGTTTCAAGGTCGTCGCAGCCACATCGCGTCGATCCTGGCGGTGAATCGCATCGGGCCGCCGTCGGACCGAACCCCAACGACCGCTTCCGTAGGTGGACTCAATTTCGGGCCGTCCGATCTGTCGAGTGGCACGGAGAACAACAACCACCGGTCTCGACGCCGTCACGCCACCTCACCGGCGCTCAGCGCCGCGTGGTCCACCGGCCGCGCGGTGCTCGTCCAGCAGCTCACTCCCCTCGAGCTCAAGGCATTCGACGTGTCTCGACACGTGGCCTCATCCAACGCCTTGCAGAACGCAGTCGACCGTCTGAATCAGGGCACCGACACCGTCTGGGAGGCCGCCAGCAAGCAGGAATACGCCCTCGTGTACTCGCAGGAGAAGCAGGCCTACTACCTCCTCGCAAATGGAGAGAACACCGTCTGTGACGTCCACGCCTGCCGCGTGGCCGCCATAGCCAAGAACCATGCGACGAGGGCTGCCACGTGACCGGGAAGGGGGGACTGGGAACGAACGAACGGAGACCGCTTCGGGAGCGCAGAAGGGAGGGAGGGGCTTGTGTCGTTCGGAGCGGGAGGGGAGCGGGCGTTGGAATGTTGAGGGCCATCTCGCCGCCCTATTTAGAGGACGCGCTTTCCGTTCGCCTGTCGCCTAGTACGCCGGACACAGATTTACCCCCTCTCCGCCGACAGCACTCACTCGAACGCAGCGAGATTGGCACGACAAGAAACCTCTGTTTTCAGACAAACAGACAGAACCGCAGACCGCAAGTGGGGTAACGGCACTTGCCCGTGAATCCCGCCGCCGCCGCGGGGGTGCTTCCGTCAGCCTAATCAGCCCTTTTCGCCCTCCCCTTCGTTGTCCTCCGCCTCCCCCTGAAAATGTCGGCCGACGCAGCCAACACTTCACAGCCAGGAGACGAAGGCGGTCATCCTCTCAGGGAACCGCAGCCCGTGGATCCGGCAGCGGTGACCGGCGACAATCGTGGCTCTGACGCCGTGCGACAAGCGTCGCCCGCCCCCATAGGCCCTAGCCCCCACCGACCTGACGGGGTGCTGTGGCCCGAGTGGACCGTCATGGTGCCTGCCTACGAGCAAGACACGCTTCCGCTGCTCTTCGCCCCCGAAGACGTGTTTCTCCAATACTACGCAGCCCTCGAAGAAAAGTACGCGAGGCGGCGGACTCACGTTTCCAGAGCAAAGAACCTTTGCCTGCAGGCCCGTCACGCCTTCGGCCGACAACAGTACCGTGACGTCGTCCGGCTTTTGGGCGAGGCCTGTCACGCGCGCCATGGCTTCGCCGCGGCGCTGGACTACCAACGGGTCGCCGCCGAAATCCACCAATGCTGGACGGCGATCCATCTAGCCTCGATCGGCCTCGCAGCCCCACCGCCTTCCACCAGCGCGGGCGGCAGCGGCGTGGACTTGGCGCTGGACCTCTATCAACGAGCGGCGGTCCTCGTGGACAACCTCGCCACGTCGATGCTGCACCGGGTCGCGATGGCCACGGCGTCGAGCGACAGTGCGCTGACGGTCATTCACCCGTTGCCGTGGATGACCGCTCGCCACGTGCCGCGGGGACGCCGGTGGGAGATGTACGCCGCCCACCGCAGCGTGCCATTGGAGGGCGCCGAGGGCGGCGGTATACCGACCACCGACGGCGGACCCCACGTGACGCGCATGGCAGTGGCGTACCGCCAGCAGCGGCGTCGACTGCTTTGCGTCGTGTCCCGACTTTCCTTCGTGCTGCACGCTAACTGGTCGAACGTGTGGGCGCGCCTCGGCCGGTATGCGGTGGCCGCGGCACACCTGGAAACCGCGGCGTCTATTGTTTCCTTTTGGGAGGAGTCGTTCGATATGCAACCCTGCCGCGACATCCAGCCCCGCCGCAGTCGGCCGCCTTCCTTCGAGGAGATGGGCCAGCAGCAGCCGCAGCCGTCAGCCGCCGCGGCACCCGCCGACCGCGGAGGGCGCAGCATCATGGCATCCCTCTTTGGTAACGACGTGGCTGCGCTGAAGCGCTGCATCGCGGTGCGAGTCGGAATCGCGCACACCGCCGCGTCGTGTGAGCAGCTCAGTAGCTTAGTGCGCGGTCTAATCGACCCTCGCCACGCCTCGGCGGCGTTGGAGTGGCTGGAGGAGGCAACGGTGGACTTGGATGTCGCCGCTGACGGTCCACAGGAGACGAGCTGCCCCGACGGCGCGGGCGTGACAGCTCGTTTCTCCCTTGTGAACTCGGACTTGGGTGCCATGACGGGTGCGATTGACATCTGCCTACCAACCTTCTTCCACGCCCCGGAGGAGGGAGACGCGGGGGCGGTCACCCCTGGAACTTCCGTCGCGTCACTCGTCGGCGGTGTGCCCCAGGGGCTATCGATCGCGAGCACCGGGCCGCTCAATCTCCGACTGCTCACCGCGACCGACGATCCCGACCGTCAGCTGCCGTTAGCCCTCATCGGGGAGCAGCCATCCGTCGCGGCTTCCCTACGGAACTGCCTCTCGTTCCTCTCGTCGGCGGCGCTCACCCGGCTCAGCGTGGGCCGGCGACAGCTGCTCAAGGCTCACCAATGCCTCTTCGCTGTCCGGTTGCAGCAATCCAACTTGGCCGATCATCCTTGGGGACGCTACGCAGACCACATGGCGGCGATCGTCGACCAAGTCTCGGAGAAAGACCGCTGCACCGAGCGCCAACTGAGCAAAGCACAGACGAGGGCGGCCGACAGCCTTCTCGCTGCGCGGCTCATCCGCGACCTGATTCTCAGCGATCGCGACCGCCGAGGGCGCGAGGGACGCGAGAGGCGTGCCCTTCGGGCCGCGGTCGACGCGGATAAGGAGCTTTTGGACGCGGATCCGGCGACGTTGCGGGCGGCGTTTCGGCTCCCGCCGTCCCGTTGTGAGTCACGGGGTTTGTTGCAGCGCGCCAAGGCCGCGGCGGCTGTCGGGGACGTTGTCCTCGCGGACTCCGTCGACGCGATGTGGGCCGCTTCTGTCGAAGGCCCTTCCCTGAAAAAGGGGCGACCGAGACCGTTTCAACCGGCGGCGGTCGCGCCGTCCAACAGCGGCACGTCGGGGACACTGCTGTCGCCCCTTGAAATGGCACGCGCCGTGCGCAGGTGTCTCACGCCTCAGGTGGACGTTCGCTCCGACACCCAAGCGGCGCGACAGCCCGCAAGTGACGGGAGGGCGTCCACCAGCCTCGGCAGCAACCGGAGGGGCGGCAACGGCGGGGCGGCCCTGGGCGGCTGCGTCATGAACGACGAGGACGACGGAGCGACTTGCGGCAACCTGCCGACGCGTCCCGCCACCACGAGTCCCCACACCGGTTCCAGGACACGGTCCTCGCAGGCGGCACACCGGCGCACACTGGAGGAATTATCCGTCGCGAAGGAGCAGCAGCGACTCCGCGCAGCGCTACCGTCCATTAGTGCCAAGAGCGGTGTGTACCGGGACGTGGTCCGCCTCATGGCGCACAACGAGGCGACCCTGAGGCAAGCCCGCGACTCCAGAAAAAGAGAGCAGTTGACGGCGCAAGCGGCCGACATCGCCCGCAGGGCTCACCTGTCGAAGATCTGGGCCAGGGTGGCCCCCATTGTGCTGCAGCCGCAGCAGCCGCCGGCCGTAGCCGCTGTCTCACCTGCGAATCCCACCAGTGAGTGATGTCTTGTTCTTGTAGAGATCCGCCCCCGATGTACGTCTTCGGTTGTTGTGTGTACACCCACAGAGTGAAGAGCCCTTGGTCCCCGAGAAAAGCGCACGCGGCTGGCTTTTTTTGGTTTACGTTTCATGCCTTCTCACAAAGGAGGCCGCCCTCTCCCCTCACACGTACAGTACTGTAGCCGCGTCCACATCCCCTCACAACGTCAATGCATCTACTGACGACGTGCCTTTGCAAGTCCCCGCGCGCGTGCGCATCGTTGGCGATGATTACCTTGTCGCTGGCATTCGGCATGCACATCAACTTTGTGGCGCCGTACATTCCGTATGTGGCTACCAACGATCACTGCGCAAACTACGGCACGGCACACAGCTGCACGGCGGCGTCGTTCACGCAGTGCAGATGGTTCGCCAACATCAGCCGCTGCGACTTTGCCGACGCCAACTGCTCAGCATTCGCTACTCGCGCGGCTTGCGGCACCGCTACGAGTAGCTGTGACTGGGACACCACGGCCAAGCAGTGCCAGCATTTCGTCGGCCTCTCGGTCCTAGACATCACCATCTTTGCCACGGTCGGCATCGTGGCGGCCACCCTCGGGTCGCTCGTTGGCGGAGAGTGCTACGACGTCGTGGGGTCGCGGCTGACCCTGGTGCTCGCAGGAGGACTCAACCTGGCCGCCGGGCTATTTTATCACGTTGGCCGAGGAACGAACGTCTTTGCACTGGTCGTCGTGGGCCGTACCCTCCACGGATTCGCGGCTGGCATCTGCATCGGCATAGTGGCGCGCTACGTGTCGTTTGTCTTGAGTCCCGAGGTCGCGAGCAGCCTGAGGGCCCCTCTGGCTACCGAGGAGCCACCGGCACCATCGGCTGCCCCATTCGACCTCCCCCTCGCACAGGTCGACAAGGAGCTGCGGAAGGGGGATGTCAGAGCCTTGGAACTCCTTCTCCAGTTCGTGCAGGCCGTGGTGAGCGCAGGGATCGTGGTCAACCTGATCTATGGGGCGGCCGCGTTCCCAAGGCCGCTGCCGAGTGCACCGCCCCTCGAAATGGAGTGGCGTTTGCATGCCTACATGCTGATGACGATCCTGCTGGGCATGGCGATCCTTCTGCTTGCGTGTTTGCTGCCCTCTGCACCCTCTCGTTCGGAGCGCGATGCGATTCGGACCTCTGGGCGTGCCGACGACATCCCCATGACGCCGATCGGACCCGGCAAGGTGGGTCTCTGGATCGTGCCACAGCTTGGCCGGATGGCGCTTCTCGGGGCCGCGATGCACCTCGGCGGCATACAGGTGCTCGTGCTCTTCGGCCCTGGGCTCCTCCAGCAAGCGCTTCCCCCCGGCATGGACAGTTTGACCACGAACCTGATTCTCCAAACCGTCCTCCTAGGGGTGACCCTTTTTGCGCCCTTGCTAGCCTTCGTCCACCCAAAGACCGCCGTGTTGGCTGGCGTGGCGGTGTCGATCGTCGGAGACAGTATTGCCGGGGGATTCATGCTGACTCAGTCGGGATCGGACGGCGTTGCCGGGACGCTCATTGGCGTGTTGCTCGTCGGGGTGGGCTTTCAACTGGTGGCGGTGGCATTCACGCCAGCGTCGATCGCGTGCTTTCCGAGGGCGGTTCACAAGTACTCGATCCCGGTGACACAGAGCTTGAGTGGGTTCTTTTCGTTGCTCGTCTCCGCGTCGTATCTTCCTGTCATCGAAGCCATCCCTCTTGACACGACAACACAGGCACAAGGGGCCGCTTTTTTCGGCTTCGCCGTCTTGTCCATCATCGTTGGGATGTTGCTGCTGATATTTCTAGAACGCGGCGATGAGGTGTAGACGCCAACTCGTCCTCGGGATTTTACTGAATTGCTGACATCTCTCATCATCAGAGATATTCGTCCGTCACTGTCGATATCAAAAAAACGCGAGAATACAGTTTCATTCAATCCATTTCGCTGGCCCCCTGTCGTACACCAAACCCTTTGCTCCCTCCCCCCACCTCCCACCCGAAGTTCTCTGGTCGAATGGCGACCACAGTTTCCGCTGCGGGCCGATTAGTCATACTCGCTGCGAGACGAGAACCACCACACACCACCGAACACCGGCGCGCCGTCAACACATTTTTTGGACGCCTTGGGGCTACGTTTGCCCAGTCTGTTGGCGACTTCCTCTCTCGATAACGTAGTTCAGTTAGCGCAATTCGCTTGGGGCAGATCAGACGATTGGCCGGCGACAACGGAAAAAAATTTCATGTGTTTTGTTCGGGCGAGGGAAGGGTCACTCTTTTGATATTTTTTTCCGTCGGCATCGACATGGTCCCTAGCACGGCGAAGTGGTCCTTCTGCGTCCAGCTGGCCACTGGGCTCATCCTGGGGGCAGCCATCGGGTGGAACTCCCCGACGGTGCAATACTTATCCGACATCGGTAAGTGTGACATCTACGCGACGGAGTCGTCGTGTTCCAGCGCGAACGGCTACACCGGCTTTTGCGTTTGGAGCCCCGTCGCGAATCCAAATGCGTCAACCCAGGCACCGTCGCTGATGGCCGGCAACGCTGGCGGCGTGGCCGTCCAGCACGTCCCGTCTTCGTTCGTTGGCCTCTTGGCCTTGTCCGATGACAACGCGACCTACGCCTGCACCTCGACCTCGGGCGACCCCGTGATTCTGAGCACCCAGCTGCAAGCGCTGCTCAGCGCGATCCTCATCATCGGCACGCTGCCCGGCGTGCTCCTTTCGCCTTGGACGCTGCGCCATGGTCCCCGCTTCGGCTGCCGCCTCGGCTGCGTCTTTTTCATTCTTGGCACCGCCATCATCACAGGCAGTTGGCAAGCGAAGATCGCCAAGGCCGGCGTGTACATCGGCCGCTTCTTCCAAGGCGTCTCCATGGGACTGTTGTCCAACTGCGGCCCCAGTTACAACTCGAACATCGTCGACGAGCCCAACCTGCGCAAGACCGTCGGAGTGTTTTTCCAGATTGGCTGCACGTTGGGCATCCTTCTCTGTGCCTTGTTCGGTATCATTTGCGACCCGGGTCGCGCCGATGCCACGGCGGCCGACTTTGTGTCGCGGTATCAGATCTTCTTCGCCTTCGACTGGATCGTCGGCATCGCGGCCATGGCGATCACGGTGCTTTGCCCAGAGAAGGCCCATGACGGCGAGGACGAAAGCAGTGCCATCAACAACGAGGACGGCGGCGCGGGAAACGGCCGCCCCGCCGTGAAGCTGCTCGTCGTCGCCGCGGTGTTGTCCGCCGCGCAGCAGCTGACCGGCATCAACGCCATCATGAACTATGCGACCAAGATGGCGACGTCCGTTGGCATCCCGAACGCCTACGTGGGCAACGCGGCGATCATGGCCTGGAACTTTGTCACCACGCTGGCATCGATCAAGTTGGCGACGGTGCTCAAACCCACCAAGTCGTTCGTCTACGGCACCATGGGCGCCGCACTGAGCTGCGCGCTCACGGGTGCCGTTATGTACCCGGGCGCCGTGAAGCAGGAGGGCGTTGTCACCGCGCTGGGCTGCATCGGCATCGCACTTTTCATCGCCTTCTTCGAGATGGCGATGGCGCCGTTCTTCTACATGTTGGCACAGGAACTCTTCGAGGAGGGCGCCGAGCGGAAATTCGGCAGCACGTTCACCAACTTTGTGGCGCTCGTCCTCAACCTCGTGATCAACTACGGCTACCCGGTAAGCGTCAAGGGCCTCTCGCCAGATGACGACAAGAATCACAAGGAGGGCGGCGCCATTGTCAACTTCATCTTCGCCGGCATCGGTTTGCTGTCCGCGGTGTTCCTCTTCTTCAACATGAAGCAGCGGGAGGAGGAGGACCTCGGCGAGGAAACACGACTGTCGGAGAAGAAATAGGGCACACACGAACCCCCACATCCGTCGTGTCCGCGTGTGTCCACACGACGTGTGTGACATCTTTTCTCCGTGTGGCATTATGATCGTTCGTTAAACCAAAACACAGATGTTAAAAGACCGCGCGCATTCATACGGCTCCTCCTAACCGGTTCTTCTCTCGCATTTGATTCGGGAACAACAATGACGACGTGACAAGGAGGGGGTATCGCGTCAATGCATGTGTTATGTTGCCCATCCCTGCCACAGGTTCAATGGCGAACGCCGAGGTTTCATTCCAGCGGCCGTCGTCCTGGTCGCTCGAGGATGCCGCCGAAATGCTAGATCGCAACCGGAGAACGAATAGTACGGTCGCGGCGTCCTTAGAGTCGCGCGCGGCCGTCATTTGTCACGCCGAGGATCTCTTGACGCGCCGCACCCGCGAGGTGCTCGTGCGCGAGGCCGTGTTCAAGCGAGCGTGCGACTCCGCGTTGTCCGACGTTCAGCGAGACTGGGAGCGACGGCTGCTCCGATTCGTGTCGGATGTCGTCGTGCCGTCGCTGCCGCCGCTGGAGCCGAGCATCGGCAACACGGTTCTCGAGCTCGAGCAACGCGCTGTGGAACTCGAGGCGATGCAGCTCGAGGTGCAAGAGCGGCTAACGGCGGTGGTGCGGGAGCGCGACAGTCTGCGTCGTCAGCACGGCATCTTGCAAATGCGTTTGGCGGAAGTGGACCACTTCGCGGCGCTCGTGGGGGTTTCGAAACAGGCGGTGACAGAAGGGGCTGACGAGGCGACGAATCGGGTGGTCCCGTGTCATTCTGTCGGGACAGCGCCTGGAACCACCGCCGCGCACGTGGCGGCGAAGTACGCGCGTGACCATGCTGTGTTGCACCGCTGGATCTCAACGGGGGTCAGCAGGTGGCTGGAAGCGGTGGCCGATGCGTGCGCCCGCAAGGTGTCCGCTTTCGCGGCCGATGTGGCGCTGGTGGCGACGACTCGCCTCGCGACTGTCGCGCAGTCCACCGCCAGCACCCCGCTTAGCCGCAAAGTCAGCATGTCTTTCGGCTCGCGGACTGTGCTTCTGAGAGATGCCAGCACCGAGACCGACCTTACAGATGGCTTTGGAGACGTGGCACCGGGGTCGTTTCGAAACGAAGACCGCGGCACGGGCGTCACTCCGGTCGAGCTGCCCTCCGCGCGCCGCGACGCGGCGGAGCTGATTCTCGCGACGGACGATCACTATGTGCACGATGTGTCGGGTAGCGAAGGGACGGACGAACAAGAGGCGAGCGAGGCCCCTTGCCTGCGCGGCGACGCCCTCGCGCATAAAGAGAGAGAGATAGCCTCACTGCAAACGTACCTTGAGTGCCAGCGGCGGCTGGTTGACGAGCAAGCCGTGCAAGTATTCGATAGTAGCCGGGCTATCGGACTCGTCGTCGTGGCGTTGCGCGCCGCAGCCGCGAAGCTAAGCGTCCGTCTCTCTGACGTGCTAGAACCAGATACCTTAGAGTCGCTCGCCGTGTTCGCCCGCCAAATACCCTCCTTGGCCTCCACGGCTACCAGTCTTCCGTCGTCGGAAGAAGAAAGCGACGACCCCCACGGCGACAATGATCATCGCGGCAATGATCATATTGATGACATGAAGGATACCTCCTCTCGACGACGGGCGCCGCCGGCCACAGCGACCCCCTCGTTGACCGTACATCCGTTGCTTCAGTTTCTCGTGCCGCGTGGGGCGGCCCCTCCGAGTCAGTAGTGTCCGAGGCCCGTGTGTCATTTCAGTGGGGGGGGGGGGATGAAGGAAGGAAAGACGAGGCAGCAGCATTCGTGTGTGTGTGTCGCGCACTGCTCATCCCCGCCGCCACATCCCCCCAAGTTGTTCCCCACAGGTCACCTTTGTCATTTTCAGAGCAATGGAATCCGCCGCCGGCCGGCACTGCGCCAAGGTAGGAGGTCGGTTTGTCCCCCGGTGCTGCGATTCAGGCCGTTATGCCGGGCGGTTGCGCACGCCGCTGGTCGCCGCTGCCCCGCAGCGAGTTCCCCCCGGCGTCATGACGTCGTCGTCGCTTCCTCGAGAAGAAAGCGCCTTTTCGTCCGTCATTCGTGATCTTCTGCGACTGCACATCGCCGTCATGATGCCCCCTGGCAACCGAGCGACTCTCTGGTCCTCCGACGGAACGTCCCCCGCGAGCTACGTTGACCACCTGGTCGCGCAAGCGATCAGTTTCTGCGAGGGGTGGGCCGCTCCGCTCGGGTCCCCCGGCCCCGCGTCGGGCAGGAGGGGAGGGCATCGCGGCAACGTCCAACCCGACCCCGGAGGAGGAGACGTGGACGTTATCATGATGGATCTCATGATGCGGCCACCCGCGATCGCGTTGGCGCCATTGCGATCCTCCGTCGTGGCGGCCGCGACTCATTCAACGGGGGCGAGGAGGGGGAGACCTGCCACCCGCTGGGGCACTGCCCTCGGTGGCTACCAGGCGCATCCCCACGTGACCCAATGGCAATCCAAAACGCTCCGTTCAACGTCGGCCACCGTTCTTCGCCCAGTGGTCGTCGAGCCGTCACCCTCAGCTCAAGCCGCCGCAGGGGCGAGGCTTCACGTGGCCCCTCCGCGCCTCCCGGCGGCGGCGGCCGATGCCGCTCGGTACGCTGTGGCGAAAGGCGGCGATGAGCTCATGGCGAGTCGCCGCTACTTTCGCCCGACCATGTGGTTCTCCAATGGGCGTGTGGAGGCCCCTCCCCAGGCAACCGCTGTGGTGAACTTCGTGCACCGACAACGGGACAACATGGCCGCGCCGTGTGGTGTCGTCTCGCGTGAGGTTGAACAGGAAGGGCAGTCCGCCTGGTACCACGCTCTCAGAAACATGGTCGCCACGACGCCCGCCGGCCGCGACGCGTCGGCATGGCGAAGCGGACTGATATCACTGCTGGCGGCGCACTATTCTCATTCTGCCGCGGTCACCACGGTGGCGGGGCAGAACACACCGTCCGTGGCCGACGCCGCCGTAGGACTCCGCGAGTTGCTGTGGGAGCATCGCGTTAGCGGGCGGCGCAGCAGTCCCCAGCTGGGTCACACATTGCGATTTCTGACTCACATCAACATGTGGCGACTGGCCCTGGCGGTTTGGACGGGCGAACGGTCGACGTGGCCGAATGAAGCCGCATCGGAGGAGGCCGGCAGCAGGGTGTCAGCACCGGCAGCCAGAGTGCCTCTCATCGCATATCCTTCGGGCAACCGACGACTCTGTGCGGCGTCTTTCCGCAGCAGCCGACCGGGGCAGCATCCCGTGCAGCAGCAGAGGTCGGAACGGTCATTCAGTCCCCGTCAGGCGCTTCTCGGGTCGTACGCCGACGCCGCCTTCACGGAGGCAGCGGCGTGGCTCGTCGAGCCTCTCACGGTCGCCGGCAACTGGGCAGCCGCGGCGGCTGCTCTCTCGGTCGTCGCGTCCCGTCGTTCCGGCGAACGTTCGCTTCAGCTCCGCAGCCCCCAAGCGGCCACCTTTCAATCTGCAATGCTCACTCGGAACTGTCTTCCAGAGAAGCTAGCGCTTGACATTGTCGCGACGGCGTCGTTGGCGGGGCTGGGTCGCACCACCTGCGCCACACCGTCCTCGCTCCGGGACACGGGGGATCGCTGGCGCGTGTGTCTCGCGCTCATGCACGCGTGCTTCGTGTCGGGCGCGGCCCTGGGGCCTACCCAATGGTGGGACTACGCGGTGCAGTGCGGCGCCGCTCAGTCCTCCACTTTGTCTCGTGACGGCAAGTCGGCAGGTCGCCGATCGATGAGCTGGGCATTGTCCGTCTGTGAGGGCCTGAGCAGCAGCGGGTTGTCGCCAACGTTCCTAGGGCACGCGGCGGTACGAGGCTCATCGCATCCGACGAGCTGCGAGGCGAAGACCCGGATCGTGAACGCATCGACAGCGTCTCTGATGTTGCGTGCGCTGCGCGAGGGTGGCAGCAACCGAACGCCGCCGGACGTCGCGTCGGCCTTCGCGGATGAACTGACCTTCCGGCTGCCAATGGCTTCAGTCATCGACGCCATCACGCTGATAGGCGGGAGCGATGCGGCGATCCAGGCAGCGCAGGGCCTCGAAGCGGCCGGCCGTTTCGTCGACGCCGCGCGGCTGCTGCAGGCTGCCCTACTCGCATCTTGCCGCTGCCGACCCCTACTGGAGAACCGCGGCGTCGGCGATACCGACTGTGTTGCCGCCACGGACGCCGAGCAACACCGGGTGCGCGCAGCACATCGCGCGGTGCTGCGGTCGGTGGTGCGCGGCGTCACCGCGGGCGACGTGAGGGTGGATCGCTGGGCCTCCGCGTGCCGTACATACGTCATGTGTGCGTACCCGACCGCCGACGCAGGGACGTCGCACCGACGCCCCGGGCTGTTAGCCGCATCCCCAAACGCGGTCGCCGTGGACACCCTGTGCATAGCGGAGGCGATCCTTCGACGCCGCGGGAACCATACTGACAACGATGACGCCGCGGACGTCAACATTGCGGCGAGGCTCTTGGCCACGTCCGCCGTCCGTCGCAAACTGCGCCGTGACCCCACCGCCTCGATGGCGGCGGCGCAGGGCAACGTGGCGGAAACGCCGCCGCTGTCGTCGGCCGTTGACGCCCTTTTCGCGAGCATGCTGCGGGCCGTGTCGGGAGCTGAGCGTTGGCTGGCCGGCCTCCGGCTCCTGCGCGAAGCCGTGGGAGGGGGTGCTGAGGCGACCCTCCAGCATGCCCTCCGCGGCGCCATCGGCCCCGAGACACAAGCCATCGCGGCCACCCTGTTGGCAAGGCAGAAGGAGGCGGTGCAACGAACTACACGAACCGTGACATCACCGATCGCGACAGGCGACGGTCCCGCCGTCCCGACTCGGGTGTCCGCGGCGGTCGTGGGATCATCGTGGGCGCAAGCGCTGTCGTTTCTGTCGCGCGACGGACGACGGGATCCGGAAGGGGGGCTAGCCGTGTCCCGGCAGCCTCTGACGGGGATTCAAGCCGTCGCCGCGCTGGAGGCGTGCCTCTTTCAAACTGGGGCGCCGCCGGATGCGTGGCAGCGTGCCCTAAGCGTGATCATCAACCAGCCGCGAATGAGGTCATCTTTTCGGCGTCTAGCCGTCGGCGTTCTGTCACGCGCCGGCATTGACGTTCCCGGGGGTCCTCTCGGATAGGCAATTTCCCGATCGTGGCACTGCGCTGTCCACCGCGCTGTTTTTTCCCCATCATCTTCTCGAAATCTCTCCGCCCAACCTCATGTGATGCTTCTCAAAAGGTCCCCTCAAGCGGTTGTTGCTCTCCTTTTCGCTCAGAACACACACTCTACACTTCGTCTCAACCCCCCACTTTTCCCCTTTTGGCACTTCGGAGACAGAGGGAGAGCGTTTTCGGCGGATCATCATCTCATTCATGCCCATCATGATGCTCGCACTCGACCCCACCGCCGCCACGCTCGCGCCCCGGCAGGCTATGTACGCTGCGGCGCTGACCGTTGCATTCCTCGCGTTGACGTCTACGGTGACGCCACTGTCGTCATCCGCTCACAGTCCCCCACGAACTGTGTTTGTGCGGTCCCCTGTCGCGGAAGCGGGGAGGACGGCGCTGCGGCAACCTCCTTTGCCGCCGCCTTCACGCCGTCAACTTTTCTTTCCGGGCGTCGTCATCCTCGCCGCGACAGCCGCACCCACCGCTGACGCCGCCGTCGAGCCGTCCCGTGTCGGCCCCAGTGGGACCGGCAGTGCGGCGGCGGACGACGCGATCCAACAGTACATCTTCGACGCCGATGAAGCGGCGCTTCGCGAAGGGGACGTCACCGCCCCAACGGCGCGCACGACGCCGCAGGGCACGGTGGCGGTTCCCGCCACCACGCCTTCGACGGCCCTTGCGGGCCACCATCGGGTTGGCGCGATGCGCACGATCGTTTACGTCAACGCAGCGACCGGAAACGATGCCGGCGCGTGTGGCACGAAGCAGTCGCCGTGTAAGACGCTCAGTCGCGCGGTAACCGTCGCGCCACCGCACAGCACGCTGCTTGTGGCTTCATCGGCGCCCCACCGGCTGGACCAGAAGCCACCCGCGGCATCGGGCGGGAAGGCAAACGCTGCCTCCTCATCAGCCTCATCGACGGCCACCGCGACGCCGCTGCACTACGACTGTGGCCTCCGTGTGACGAAGCCCTTACGCTTCATCGCCGAACCGCCGCCCGTCCAGGCGGTGATGGACTGCGGGAACCGCACGCGGGCCTTCTGGTTTGAAGGGGTGTCGGCCCATGTGCACGGCTTCGACATTCGCAACGGATTCGGGCACACTGGCGGCTGCATTCTCGTCGACGTGCCTGCCGAACACCCTGTGGACTACGCCACCAACATTTCGCGATGCACCTTCACTGGGTGCTTGGCGACGCCGGCGCCAGCGACCGCCGCGCAGCTGTTGCTCTCGTCGCCCCCCAACAGCAACGAGGTGGCGATGGTCGCCGCGGTTGGGGCCATCACCGCAGCGGCTAGCGCGAGCAGAGACCCGGCATTCACACCGCTCGCCCCCATTACGAAACATTCATCCGTCGCGGGCGGCGCGGTGGCGATCGTGTACCGCAGCTCCGCTACCGATCTCGCGCGAATTTCAGCGATTTCTCAATGCAATTTTTCGCAAAACTACGCGAGGGGTGGAGGCGGTATAGCGGCGGGAGCGGTGGCGATTCTGTATCCATCGTTGGCCCCCGTGACGCTGCCGTCCCCGCCGTCCGATGGCGGAGCGGCGACGGGTGGCCTCCCATCGATCGCGTCGAGGAAGGGGCCGTCATCGCGTAACAGCTTCTGGCAGCTACCGTATCCCGCCCCGGATGGGCTTTGCAACGCATACAGCTTCGACGACGTTGGGCGTGTCGTCCCGGATACGATGGCAGGGCTGTACGTTCGGGTCCCCAACGTCTCGCTTCATGGCAAGCCGGTGTTCAACACCAACCACGGCCGGATGCCGCAGAAGACGCATAAGCGTACCGTGTGGTTAATGTACTGCGCGGACACAAACATCTGGGGCATCGCGGCCACAAAAGGTCCCATTTCCAGCGTGCAATTGCTCGAGCCTTGCCAGTGCGAACTCTGCAGCGCCAAGGAGCGCAAGGAGGGCACAACGGACCGACCCGACGCGTTTCTCGGCTGGACGCTTTCCGGTAATATCGTGGACGCGCCGATCCACCTCGTGTGTCAGGATACCATCCATTACTGCCCCGCGTTTCACATTGCGACGCCGCCCCCGCCTCAGGCTGGCCGTGCCGGGGTTTACCTTCACGTGCCGGGCGTGGTGAAGGCGGGTCGGCCGGTGTTCCGACGAACGGATACCAATCGGTCGCAGTGGGTGTGGTACTGCCAAGGCCCCCGCGAGTGGATTGTGACCGATGTGGATCCCGCGGATCACGAGGACGGTCGTGACTGCGTTCGGGGCATCGCCAGCGCGGTCACCCACGCCACTCACCCCGTGGACGTGCTCACTTGGCGCTACTGGCACGCGGACCTGAACGCGTGGCGCACGTCGGCCTCGTCTCGTTTCGGTGGGGTCGTCTTCGCGTGCGCGCCCCTAGACGAGGAGCAGACCTGTGACGCCGTCGCGTTCGCGAACCCCGTGCCGCTGCCCCAGGGCATCCCCGCAGGCCCGTTCCTCCGGATGGGCTCGGGCACGTGGGCGGGCCGGCCTGTCTACGCCACGGAGGACGCCATGTTCTTTCTATTCTTTTGCTCCGCGCACGCGGAGTGGATCATCGCTCCACATGCACCCCCAGCGTGGTTTCATTCACGCGCCGCCGAGGAGGCACTCGCCGCCGGACTGTCCTTGTCGCGCCTTGAGGGAAACGAGACGACCGAGATCAACCTGCGCAATAAAGTCGCGCGGCCCCGCGGCTCAGACACTTCCCCGGACTTCAGCGAGGAGGTGTGCGTGCCCCAAGTCGTTTCCCGTTCCACATCCAGCGCGTCGCTTCCCACCAGCAACGGTCTCACATGGGCCTTCATTAACGCGTCGTCCGACGAGTGGCACACCGCCCCGCCGTCCATGCGCATGGTCTGCGTCGCCCACTGCCAGACGGTGACGATCGTTCCGTTCGATGAAGCATCGTCCGGCATTGCCGGCGCCTACACCGCCATGGGCGTGCGTCTCAACGGCTCCGTTGTGTACCGGCGACACAATCAGCCGCCACATTTCCTGCTCCGGTCGACCACCGCCTTCCGGTTGCCTTCGTGGGTCGTCACCTCGAGCACCGCGCTAGGGTCGCTGACGTCCACCGACGTGAGAGCCGTCGCCGCGGATGCCCCGCATCCCCTCGCGGCGAGCCGTTGGCGAGCGAGAAGCCATCCGGACGCCGACTTCGCGCCCTTGAACATGCTTGTACAATGCTCGAACCACGAGCAATGTTCCGTCGTTCACGTTCGCATCACCGTCACGCCCAACACCACCGCATCGGCGGGGTCAAGCGCGAGCGGAGGGCCGGCGAAAGTGCGTGACGCCATTGTCCACCGAGACCGCAGCTTGCTCGAAGGAGAGTACCACATCGAACCCGCCGGCCTTGCCGCCCGGCCCGTTTTCATCCAGCGGCTGCAAGGCGACACCGGCCACCCCACGATGTCCCCGGCGTGGACACCGACCAAGAGCACGATCCGCCACGTGATCGCCTTTCACGACTCGAGCGGTCGCTGGGTCATCGTGCGGGCGTCGCCTTTGAAATCAACCGATTGGCTCCTGAAGGCGACCACTGGCGCCCGAGGATGGACCACGCTGCCGTCGTCCGCGGGACTGTCGTGGTCGATGATGAAGCACGGGATGCCGCTGGCGGAGTTCGTGCGACGCGTCCCGGCCACGGTCACGCCGTCCGCCGACGTGCTGCGCGACATCTACGACAATAGCACGAGCATCCAGGTGTACTGCGTGGCGACCGCGGATCAGCCGCACAACGGCGGCGCCACGGGGGGCACTTCATCGGATCCGCCGAAGGGGGAGGGAGCGGCCACCGGCGGAGAAGGCGGATCCACATCGGCGGGTGAGTCCTCGCCTCTGTCCAGCGCCGGGGGAGACCGTCACCAGGAGAGAGCCGCTTCATCGGTAGCGACCCAAAGTTCCGCATCACGGGGGCCAGCCGTCATTACCGACGTTTATCAAGACAGCATCACGGACAGTTCCTTCGTCGCCAACAGCGTCCTTGGAGAAGCCTCCACCACGGCGGTCGCTGGGGCCGTGCTGATCCGCTTCGCCGCGACCCCGCTGGGCCTCGATCACAACGTGCGAATCCACAAGTGCAACTTCTTGCGAAACGAGGCCACGGACAGCGCGCCGGCCGTCGCGTCGCGGCACGTGACCCAGCTGCGGTCGGTCGGTGGCGTCGCGATCGTCCACCGGCAGCGGCGGCGGCACCGGCATCCCATTACTGACTCCCTCTTCATGCACAACGTGGGCGCCACGGGTGGCCTACTCGTCGAGGGCGTCTTCGCCATGTTGCGGCACACGACGTTCCGGTTCAATACGGCGGCCGTGCGCGGCGGAGGTCTCTCGGTGATCAACAGCAACGCGTCCTTCGTGGGAGGCCAGTGCTACGCGAATCACGCCATGCTGGACGGCGGCTGCGCCGTGGTCGACACGACGTCCCGCGTCGGCTTCTCGCGCACCGACATCGCCATGAATACAGCAGGGCGCGACGGGTCGGCGATCGCGAGCGGTAGCTTCATCACCGTGACGGACTCCAAAGTGGATCGGATGGCCGACTTTGCCGTGTCGAGTGTCTACCTGTCGCTGTCGCAAAGTGAGCTCTCCTGCTCGCGGGGCGCCGCCGTGGCGTTCGTCGGCGGGTTTGGTTGCATGCCGGACGCCTCGCTCGATGGTGTGCCCACGTTGCCGGCATCTACGGCGGGGACGACGCTGGGCGTCCTTGCGCTCCCGACGGCCGATGCGGTTGCGGATGCCGCCACTGGAGACGTGCCGCAGCGCTTGCAAACGGCGTCGTCGACGGGGGACAGCGGTTCGTCGGTAGCTCCCACGACGGCCGCCTCGGTGCCCCCGGGGTACACCACCGAGCCGTTCGCTTTCGATACCACCGGGGTGACGATTGACTACGTCAACTCGCTCATCATCTGGGCCAACTACGCCTCGCTCGTGGCGCAGGGCATGCTCACGACGACCATGCTGCTCTTCGCCATCCAGCACGCCGTGCCCTACATTCACCGCTACGGCTGGCTGCCCCCGGTGCCGTCGCCGCCGGTGCGAGTCGCGGTGGTCGGCGGCCGATCTTGAGAGAGCGGCAGCGGTGGACCGAATGGGGGCTAATTGGGCACGATGGAACCCGAAGAGCCTGGTGCGGTCAATTCCTCGCGACGTCGATATGTGTGTGTGAGTATGAAGAGATCCCCATCTAGAGTGCAGGAAGAGCCCCAGCGGGCAAGTCGGTAGACGGGCCCGCAACCTCTTCTTTCTGCTCGATTTTTATGCGTAACGCGAGGTGACGGGGGGCTGCCACCAAAGTCCACTCTCGTTGTCTCCCCTTCTCGGCCTTTCTTTCCTTCCCTCCTCTCGTAACTCTACACTCTCTTGCGACCAACCGTCAAAACGCATCCGGCGGTAACGTTCTGGAGCGCACAACAAATAGCCGGTTTCGACCTGCAACCCTCCCCCACCTCCGGTGGCAGCGAAAGCGCCGGGTTTCAAAAAATGTAATTTTTGGCTGTTGAATTTTTGGGGGCTACTTCGACGAATTTTTTGGTAGATGGTCTGTGCATCGAGCGCATGATGATGTCCGACCGATTCGCCGCGGTGGGCCGCTGCGACGGCGCCGCCGCCACGACGACGACTACGACGATACCGCTCATGCCGGCGGCGGACGAATCCGTCGTCGTAGGATTTGTGAATCGCGGTGCGCACAATTGCTGCTTTCTTAACGCCGCGGTCCAACTTCTTCTCGCCGCCCACTCGGCCATGGTCGAGGATGCGCTAGAAGGACCTGGTGCGGGTACGCGCGTCCTTGCGCGCGTCCTGCGGGACAGACGGTTGAATCTGGAGGACCGCTGTTCCATGACTTCGTCGACGAACGCCGCCGCCGCTGCTGCTTCCGCGCCCTCTCCTGCCTGCAGCCCAAGCGGGAGAGCAGCGGCGCTGGACTCCGTCATTTGCGTGGACGGTGATGCGAACGACGACGCGCCGTCCGCCGCCCCCGACGTCGCTCGGCCAGACACTATCAGCCCCGAAAAAAATACTTATGACGTGTCAGTCGTTCGCTCCGAAATTAACATCCTACACGACGACCCCGACGGGTGGGAGGACACTACTCCGCTGGTGGCATGCAGCGACACTCGCCTGGACCAGCGAGCCGCCGACGACGAGCTGTCGCCTCCTTCGTGCCACACACCGCCACTCGTAGCGTCGCGGCCATCCACCACGGCTGGTGAATCGGGGCTGAAACCCGCCGTCGCCTCCTCATCCGCTGAAAATCACGCCCTCGCGGAGCCGCAAGACGGAAGGGGGCCCACGCCCGCCGCGGTGACCTCTCCAGTGGCCGCGACGACGGCAGCACGCGATGCCTTTGGGAACGCGGCGATGGAGTTGGCGTGCCTCCTGACGGATTGCCAGCGGGCGTGGGCCGACAAACGTCAGCAGGTGCTTCAGCAGGTGCCGCCGTCCCACCAACAAGATCATCATCACCGCCCGCCGCTGCTGCTGCAAGCCCCGACCGCTGCCCCGCGGCCGCCGGTCATGAACGCAGCCGCGCTGCGACAAGTGCTTTCCGAGGTCCGCCAGCAGTACAGCGTCGGCATGGAGAACGACACGGCCGAGGTGCTCGAGTTGCTGCTCGAGCTGTGGAATGAGGTGCTTCTCGTGCCCCCTCAGGGGCTGTTGACAGGGCCTCTCTTCGACGACGCGGGGGAAGAAGAAAGCACCGACGGTGGCGGTGACGCGAACCCCCTGCACGCCGCGTTGAGGATCAACTGCGTGTTTCGCGCCGTCCATCGCTGTCCACACTGCCCCTCCCCGGGTCCCGCGGCTACCACGTCGTTTGAATGTCAGCCGCTACTTCGACTGCTGATGTGGCCGATTTTGTTCACCGAAGTGGACGCTGCCTCCGCCGAGGGCCCTGAAAGAGAAGCCACACGTCATACCTCCTCCTCCTTCTCGGCGTCGTGTTCGTCAAGAGTGATCGAGGCACCGCACGATGCTGCCACACGATTCGCCGCCTACGTCGGGCGTCAGCTCGCGTTGTACTCAGGCGGCCTTCGCCTCTGCTCGAGCTGCGATAAGTCCAGTCCGGAAGAGAGGGTCGTGTGGCGGCGTCCTACCACGTGTCTGTATGTGCACTTTGTGTGGTACGGCAACGCGGATCTGCGTTGGGGTGACGTGGAGCGCTTCTTGCGCCGGGTCCTCGAAGACGCCATCGACGTGGACGACGCCTTGCAGCCACTGCGCGCGACGGTCTCCAAGCGGAGCTCACGCGATGGCCCTACCGCGGCGGCGGCGACGTCGCTTTTCCCCCTCGTGGCTCTGACCTGCCTGCGACGTCAGCACTACGTCACGTTCCGACGCACCCACCGTAGCGGGGCTTCGTCATGCTGCTGGACGCTCTGCAACGATTCTATTGTGACGCCGGTCGCGAAGGACTGGGCCGGACTCATCGAGTACCTGTGCCGGGAGCAATGGAGGCCGACCGTGGCCGCGTTCTCGACGGACGTCGTGGCCACATTGTCCGATCGTGCCGTCGGGTCGGTCAGGCCCCCTCTGAGCCATCGCTTCGTACCCGGTGGTGCACCGCAGCGACAAACGACGCTGATGCCCTTTGTTTCTCGGCCGTCGTCCACTGCTGCCACCGTTTTCGTCGGCGACGATACGCGGCGACAACCGGCACGTTCCAGCAACGGCAGCTCAAGCGACGAGGAACTCCAGGCCGAAGTTCAGACCATCATGGAGTTCACGGGTGCGAGCGCGGCAGACGCAGGTCTCGCGCTCAAAGTCGCTCGCTCACGGACCGCGGCCGACCCCAAGCAGGGAGGCGTCCAATTGGCCACGCAGTACATCCTCGACGGTGTGCTCGAGGCCAAAGTGGCGGGTTGGAAGCAGCAGACGATAGTTGACTCGGCGAGAAGTGCGTCGCGGCCTCTCCGCTCACTGACCCTGGAGCCGCAGCGAGTGCACGACGTGGACGATGCTGAGCCGCCGCCGCCGCCCCCACGGCCGACCGCCGCTCAGATGATGGCCTGGTGTCGCCCCCAGGTCTCTGGACTGGTGAACTATGGCCTCTTACATGGCGAGCGCGATTCCAATCTTCGCAGCTTTGCCAGCCGCTTCGGAGCTGTCGGCTCCTCGACCCTTGCCAGCCGCCACCTGCCGCAATTCTTGCAGCAAGGCCTCTTGTCGGCACCTCCGCTGGCCTCGTTGCCCAGGTTCGCAGCCGCCGATGTGGCACCCCCAGCTTCGTCGACATCGGCTGGGCTGAAACTGTCATCGTGCTTCCCCGCGCTATGCGGCTCGCGATTCATCGTGTGGCTGAAGGATTTCAGCCGGACGCGCGCGGTGCGCGAGGCCATTCGTGCGCATGGTGGTACGTTGCTCCCCGTCAACACGAACGCGTTCCGGGATGAAGCGGCCAAGCCTGGCACCTACGTCATGACGACACCGTCCGATTTGCTCTACTTGACCGCGTGGGGCTTTCCGCGCGATCGCTACGATGGCCCTTCGACGCTGCTCGGGTTGCAGAATAGTGGCAGCTTGTTGACATCGATCGACACCGCCGATTGCCGGATTCAATTGATCCGTTGCATTCAGCAGAACACCGTGTTTGATCGCGTTATCTCGGCATCCATGATGGAGGCCGAGGGGCTAATCGACGACCCCACCACCCTGGCCCAATCCATGTCATCGGCGGCGCAAACATGCGCTCCGCGGTGCTCCACCACGCTCACCACTCGCACCATTAACAAGTACCGGCTGCTGAACCTCCGACTGGTCGACCCCCTGCGCGGTAGGGCCGACCCCCTGCGCGGTAGGGCCGACGACCCC
>ERZ1292633.894-Hain-H41-02um-R1-894-length-33275-cov-5_pt1 | contig 33275 bp, 28 predicted proteins | sample MGYA00564406_ERZ1292633 | MGnify/ENA primary metagenome ERZ1292633 (study PRJEB36523, sample SAMEA6512639) | groundwater metagenome | collected 2019-01-08 | study: AquaDiva: Metagenomics assemblies of 32 groundwater samples
TCAAAAACTCCTACCAGCTTAGTATCGACTTTTCTCCATTTTGTAATAGCGCGGTATTGCCCGTCGCGAGAAGCATAAGCATGTACACCGGCCTCAACAGCCCGCCAGTCATTACCAGTGGCTATTAAAATCGGATCAATGCCATTTAATACACCTTTATTGTTTGTCGCCGCTCGATACGGATCAAGCTCTGCAAATCTCGACGCCTCTTCAATTTTATTTGCTAGCACAGCATCGATTTTATCGAGCGTAACTGTGGCACGAGTTAACTTTGAATCAACCAAATTAGAAAGAATACACATCGTCACTTTTTCTGAAGTAAATTGTTCAATCGGGTCTTTTAAATATTCACAAACCTGATTCATAACATTTGCACCCATGGCGTCGCAGGGGTTCATGTATATATGAATGACAGCCATATCATAACCATCACCACGATCTAATTTCCTGATTTTAAGATCGCTGACTCCACCACCCCTAGCCACCAGGCCAAAGGCCACTTCTCGATTAGCCAAAGAAATTAAATAACTTTTTTGCTGTAAAATCTGCTGATTGAAGAGTTCAAAATTTTGAACCTTGGCAAATTGTATCTGCCCGATAATATCGTTTCCGATAACTTCTGTTTTAATAGAGCCATTTTCTCGCACCCATTTAGCCGTTTTACTGGCCGCTGCAATAATAGAAGTTTCCTCAACGGCCATCGGGATAATATAGTCATTTCCATTAATATTAAAATTTGTGGCAACACCCATCGGTAACTGAAAATAACCAATAGCATTTTCAACAAATTTTTCTGCCAGATTAATCTCTTGCAAACCGCCGCTCTTTAAATAGTTTAAATCTTGTTCAGACAAAACTTGAGCTTCATTTAACATATCAAGTCGCTCTTGGTAGTTTAACTTAGAGAAACCTTTAAAAATATCTGAGAGTTTTTTAAGACTTCTTTTTTGGCCTGGGTTTTTAATTATTTTCTGTGCCATACCATACCTTTTTGTGGAAAAAATCTTCGCATTTTTTAATGCCTGTGCAGAACATCGCTACTTTTAGCTGATAATCAAACTGCTGCATCATTTGTGAAGTAACCTCTTCATTTTCAACTGCCATTCTCATCAGTGGTTGAGCTATTCCAACAGCGCGCGCCCCAAGTGCTAAACATTTTGCCGAATCTACACCGTTTCTTACGCCGCCTGAAGCCCATATCTGATGAAATAAATTTTCATCCTGTAGTTCTAAAAGACAATCTACGCTTGTTTGTCCCCAATCATAAAATGCATCGGAAGCCTTAAAAATTAAACTATCCTTAGGCTGCCTCAAGGCTTCTATTTGCCCCCAGTGAGTTCCGCCATTACCTGATACGTCTACGATCTTAACACCTACCTCAAATAATTTACGACTTAATTCTTTATTTATTCCAAAGCCGACTTCCTTAATTAAAATCGGAATCTTGCTCTGATTCACTAATTTCTCAATAGCCTGTAATGCACCTGTAAAATTCACGACTGTATTACTCTGAAATAATTCTTGTAATGGATTTAAATGTATAAATAAACCCACTGCCCCGATATTTTCAGCAAGCTTGAGTATATCATTTGCAGAGTGAGATAAAACTTCTAAAATACCGATATTTGAAACTAAACTGATCTCGGGCAGTTCAGCTTTGATTTTTTTCCATTCTTCAATAGCTCCGCTGTCTGATAACTCACGTCTTTGCGAGCCTACAGCCATAAGCCAGTTATTCTGCGTAGCTGCTCGAGCCAAATTCAAATTTATTTTATAACTATTTTCGTGTCCGGCAGTCATTGATGAAACAAAATGAGGAGACGAATACTCATGCTCTAGTAATTTAACCTTTAATGAGACATCACTGAAATTAATTTCCGGCAAAGCTTGATGAATGAGTTTAATTTTTGAAAAACCAGATTTGGATAATGCTTGAGTAGAACTATCCAGGGCCAACCGGATGTGATCTTTTTTTCTATTTTCAAAATCATTAAAAGATGCATCCATAAGCTCTGTCATTTCCTCTAAAATAAAAAAGCGGGCCTCATCAGCCCGCTTTCAATTTGCTTAACTAAATCGAGACCAAAACTATTACTGAATAGCGTGCTTGCATAAAGATGAAAAAGCAGTCATGTCTGTAATGGCCAAATCAGCTAGAACTTTTCTATCAAGTTCTATTCCAGCTTTGATTAGTCCACCGATTAAACGTGAATATGTCGTTCCATTCATTCTTGCAGCTGCATTAATTCTTTGTGTCCATAAAGCACGGAAAGAACGTTTTTTCATCTTTCTATGTTTATAAGCGAACACCATACCGCGGTCATTTTTTTCAACCGCATGTGTGTAGGATCTAGATCCTGCAGAATAATAACCTTTAGTTCTTTTTAATACTTTTTTGTGGCGACGACGATTGGTCATCCCCGATTTTACACGTGCCATCGTTTACTCCTTAAAAGCCGAATTGGCGCTTCACTTGAAGCATGTTGGCATCTGAAACATATATAACCTGTCCAAGATGACGTTTAGTTTTAGAACTCATATGAGAGTTCAAGTGGCGCATTTTAGTTTGCTTGCGCTTCACTTTTCCGCTTTTAAGAACGCGCATGCGCTTCTTTGCACCCGAGTGCGTTTTCATAGTTACCTTCCTCCGATAGGGCGAGCGTTCAAAATGAACTGCTTCTTATTGGCACTTCTATCAGCCTTAATTTTGAGTCTTCTAGAAATAGGTGTTTTTCACTCAAAAATCAAGAGTTTATAGGAGCCTGGGCCTGCTTTAAATTTGAGCACTAATATAATATTCACATATCGAATTAAAAAGATACCCAGCGTGGTCTCAAATACTATATATTAGTTCTCGTCCATAAAACTAAAAACAATAAAGAGAGTAAAACCAGGGAGAATCAAATGAAAATAGTAACAACTACAATCGTATCTTTATTCGCAGTTGCCGCTTTAGCAACTAATCCAACAGCTGCTGCTACTGAAGCAGCTAAAAAAGTTGAAGCTGCAGCAACCACAGCTACAACGACTGCAGCTACTGCTACGACAGCGGCCACTACTGAAACGACAGCTAAAGCTAAAAAAACTAAAAAGAAAGTTGCTAAAAAGGTTGAAGGCGCTAAAGAAATGGCAACAACAACTGGTGCAGAAGCTACTAAAAAAGTAGAAGAAGCTACAACTGAAATGAAAAAAGAAACTAAGTAATTAGTTTTTTTATTTTATAGATTTATAGAAAGCCCTCAATCTTATAATTGCGGGCTTTTTTTAACATTTTTTTTCTTTCGCTCTTCAAGATCATTAATTACTGCAGCTCGAAAGTCTTTTTGATCCAAACTTTTTTTATACTGAGCAACATCTAGTTGCTCAAATCCGATTTCTATTCGCTTAAAAATTCTTGGCAAAATTTCACCCGGCGCCTGCACATGATGAAGCCCCCCACTATAAGCTATCAATATTTTACCCTGATCTATTTTTTCAAGAATTTCGGTTATTCCACCTTTAATACTCATGGGTTTCCCATGTTTATCAAGGCCATCTTTGCGCATCATACGACCTTCTGGGAAAATCAATATCAAAGAGTTATCTTTCTTAATACTTTCCATAAAAAGCGCCCACGAATCATCACGCTTACGTGTGATCGAAACCGCATTTGGCACTAATTTACGAAAGAAAAAACCGGCGATGGGTCGGCTTAAAGTAACGTCGGCCACCGGTACAACTAATCGATCAATGGCTCGCCATAGATTTATATTAGGAATCGCTGAAACAAATAAAAATTCGAAAAGACTCGTATGATTAAGAGCTATGACTAAACGTAGCTCTTCCCACTTGATCTGATCTTTGTCGGTATGCCAAGTTGTATGAGTACGATAAAATAATCGGCTGATGGCTTTTAAACTGAAAACAAAAACAGCACTGAAAAATTTAACCATAAAACCTTACTCCAAGTACTCAACTTCAAAGAGGTTTTTCAAAAGAAATTTTTCATTAACCCAGATCATACCGCTTTTGCAATCAAGCCCTGATTGATATAGATCACACTGTGCACCGAAGTTATCACGCATTAAATACTCACAACTGTTTTGCTCAGTATTCCAACGTCTAGCAACAAGTGTGGTTCCATGTGAATCATCGTCGCTCGTATGGATATTAAGATCGCTTCGGTAAAGATCATTAGAATAAAAGCCAATTCCAACTATATTATTATTTTCAAGTTGTTGATTAATAACCTGCACAAGTTTTATAATCTGCTGAGGCTTTTGTGCTAATTTATGTACAAATTTCATTTTGCTGTAAGGTACTCTATTTTTACAGGCCCCCTGCTGCAGATAACTTAAACGCTGCCTGATTTTTTTTTGCTCCACTGCAGCCTGAAAGTTATTTACTGTCAATTTTGGAAAAATATCATGTGCCATTTTGAAGCCAACTGGGTCATCCCAAGAGTTTTTTTCGAGCCACATAAATGAATCAAAAATTTTAGCATGAGGCTCGCTAGAAAAATCAATACGATCCTCATCGGAAGGCATGCTGGACTCTGCACAAAAGCCAGTCCTTGAGGCTTCAGCTAGAGCTGGTTTTGTGTCGCCGCCATTATTATATATATCTGACATCTTATTGTATTGAGTAGACTTAAGGTATGACATTGCAATATCAATTGCAGAAACACGAAAACCTAGCTTATAGCTCACCAAATCAGAGGCCTCATAGGCAAAACATAAACCACTGACCCCTTGATTACGAATAGCTCCTAAGCGCTCTAGAGACGTTCGTATTGGGGCGCAACTTTGCTCAGTTGAAGCCTGAGTCACATTAATCGTTAAAAAAAAGTATATAAATAGCTGAATTTTATGTTTCATTAATAGGATTTTGACCTAATTTTAATGGTTTCGACAAGAAAATATTGATTTTAGTAAAATATTACATACGATGTGTTTAATAAATGAATATAAAAAATTTATCCAGTCAGCTCTCCCAAGATTTTCAATTGAAAAATATTAGTTTTAATCTTCATTCAGGAGAAATACTCACGCTGCTGGGACGTTCTGGTTCTGGTAAAAGCTCATTACTTCGCTGCCTAGCAGGGCTTCAGAATTATCAAGCTGATATCTGCACCATACCCCGCCCCCTAGGCATGGTCTTTCAGTCTGCTAACTTATTTGCCCACCTGACTCTTGAAGAAAATATCAAGCTAGCTCTCATCAAAACTCAAAAAAAAACCAACTCTGAAGCCCAAAAAATCTGTGAGCAGGTACTGGAACAAGTACAATTAAGCCATCGTGGCAAGTCTAAACCACATCAGCTGTCCGGCGGGGAACAACAGCGAGGTGCCATTGCACGAACACTCGCACTTGTACCCAAAGTTATTTTATATGACGAGCCGACCTCGGCTTTGGACCCTGAATTAGTCGAAGAGGTGTTTGATCTGATGCTCAGTTTAAAAAAACAGGGGCTTACGCAAATTATTGTCAGCCATGAAACCCGTGTAGTAAAAAAAGTTTCTGATTTTGTCGGAGTTATGAATCAAGGTGAATTAAAATGGTTCGGTGCACTTGCTGACCTAAAACCTCAATTGCATTTAATGGAGCCTGATGAAAAAAAATATCTGCAAATATTTACTTAAAATTAGCCTATTAGTAGCTTCGTTGCTCTTTACAACACAAATTTCGGCAGAGGAGTTGCGTTGGGCCGCTGATGCAGAAAGTGGTGCTCCTTACGTTTTCTATGACGCAAAAAATCCAACACAAATTATTGGATTTGAATATGATTTAGTACAGATTCTGGCTAAAAAATTAAATCGCAATCCCCGTTTTGTACAAAATGCCTGGGATGGGCTAGTACCAGGGCTTGACCGCGAGGAATATGATATTGCAATTAACGGCATAGAAATTACCGAGGATAGAAAAAAAGTGGTTTTATTTTCAAACCCTTACTATGCCACGAATCTTCAGCTTGTTGTACGACAAGATGAATTGCGCTTTAAAAATCTTTCAGATCTTGCTGGTTTTAAAGTCGGTACTTTAACTGGTGCCTTATCAGAAAAAACTCTGCGTGCAGAGACCGGTATTGAAATATTACTTTACGAATCAGAAGCTAACGCCCACCAAGATTTATCTCTAGGCAGGTCCGATGCTGTACTTTTTGATGCCCCCATCGCAAAATATTATTCTGAAGTGGATTCACGATTTAAAATTCTACCTACAGTGATAGGTTCCATGACATACGGAATTGCAATTTCTAAAAAAAACCAAGAATTACAAAAAAAGCTTAATTCTGCACTTCAACAAATGATTGATTCCGGTGAATTAAAAGAAATCTATGAACGCTGGGCCATCTGGAATTCACCGACTGCACAATTGTTTAACGACACGTCTCCAACCCGCACACCGCCCGCTGAGTTTGAAAATTATAAAAATAATTTGAATTCCAATCGTGGGCTAGCAGAAAAATTTAAAATCTATAAAAAAACATTCCCCATACTGGCTACAGCCGCATTAAAAACTGTACAGGTTAGTTTTTGCGCCATGATTGTAGCAATAATTGGGGGCCTTGTTTTAGTTGGTGCCCGCCTTTATGGAGGTTCATTTTTAAGGACTTTCGTTATTTTATTCGTTGAGCTCATCAGGGGCACGCCGCTGCTACTTCAACTATTTTTTATCTTTTATGCGCTCCCAAGCCTGGGAGTTGAATTTTCTCCCTTTTGGGCTGCTGTTCTAGGCCTAGGAATTAACTACTCGGTACAAGAAAGTGAAATTTACCGCAGTGGCTTATTAAGTGTTCATCAAAATCAGATTGAGGCTGCAAAACTACTGGGACTTAATTCGTGGCAGAGTTTTTGGTCTGTACAGGCGCCTCAGGCTTTCCGGATCAGCTTACCACCCATGACAACTGATTTTATTGCTTTAATTAAAGATTCATCGTTGGTGTCGGTCATTACCATGGTCGAGCTCACTAAATCGTATTCAACTTTAGCTTCTACTTATTACGACTACATCGGTTTCGCAGTCATTGCCGCTATTTTGTATATGTTGATCGGTCTACCGCTAGTTTTAGTTTCCAAAAAATTGGAGAAATCAAACAAATAATTAAAACCTGTATCTAACTCCCAGCCCCACTTCAAAACTCACATCTGTACTTGGCGTAATATCTAAAGCCGGCGCTATTTCACCAAAAAATTCCAAATCAGGATTTGATATTTGATGAAAAACACCAATCGGAGCACGTACGCTAACTCTTGAATTTCCGCTATCAACACCCGTTCGGATATTCTGTACTCTGAACCCAATTCCATAATAGAGATTCATTGGACCAATCTGACCTAAATTAAATATCCTCGCATTCGTAACTAAATAGTCTGCGTGAACTGAAAAACCATATCGACTGTTTATAGAATACGATAGAGCACCATCAATTGCGCGATTATTACCTAGATTATGTTTTGCAGATAAACCAGTTATCGAGCCAATGATAACACCAATTTGATTTTCGCTTGCACTTGCACGCGATGACAAAATTAAAAATGGCAAGCATATTAAAAATTTCATATTAAACCTCTTCGTTTTCAAGTTTACGATCTCGTTCCAGTAAAATCTGCGCTACAACACTATAGGCTATTTCTACAGGGCTATTGTCACCAAAATCAAGTCCGATCGGACAAAAATAACTATTTATTTTTTCTTGATTAAAATCCATTTGCTTTAAATGCGCCTTTAAGCTGATAGCTTTTGTTTTACTGCCTATAACACCAACATAAGCTGCTTCCTGATGCTGCCTTAAAATCTCCGCTAATATTGGTAAATCCGTCGAGTGCCCTTGAGTCATCAACACAAAAAAATGCTCCGCCGAAAAATCTTTTACCAAATCCTCGGATTTAATTGATTTTATTTTAATAAGATTATCGGCCTGAGTCAGTCGGTCTAGCCACTCTTCGCGCGGGTCAATACAGGTCACGTGGCACTTAAGTTTGAGAAGCATTGGTACCAACTCTTGCGCTACATGGCCTGCGCCAAATACCACAATTTTCCAATTTTGCTCATCTCTAATAAGCTCAAAAAGAAAGGTGACCACTCCGCCACAGGTCATTCCCACATCAGTAGTTAAATTCCAAGTTACAAGCTGGCAAACAGGATTATTAATATTATTTAAAATGTCTTGCGCAAACTTTATGGCTTTAGCTTCAACTTTACCGCCACCCACTGTTCCCTGAACTAAGCCGGAGGCTTCAACTTTGGCCTTAGCACCCAGCACTTGTGGCACGCTACCTTTAAAATCAACTAAGGTAATAATCACTGAATTTTGCTTCACTTTAAAATACTCATCAAAATAGCCTCTTGAGTAGCCGGAACAGAAAGTTTAGGAATTATATTGGACGAGTTTATTTTTTGATAGGCTATCGCATTTTTTATTGCAGCCCACACTGATATAGCCAGCATCAAGGGGGGCTCACCCACAGCTTTACTGCCTTTTAGATTTTTCTTATTCTCAGAATTTTCAATAAAATCAATATTAAATATTCGGGGAATATCATGAACACTGGGAATTTTATAAGTACTTGGAGAATGAGTTTTTAAAACTCCTTTTTCATTATAAAAAAGATTCTCCGTCGTAAGCCAACCAAGCCCCTGCACAAAGGCCCCGCTGACTTGACCCATGTCAATTTCTTTGTTGAGCGGGCGTCCCAAGTCCATAAGAATATCAGATCTTAAAACCTTCACTTCGCCTGTATACCTGTCGACAATCACTTCACTAACTGCCGTGCCATTTGTAAAATAGAAAAAAGGTTCACCCTGGCCTGTTTCTTTATTAAAATAAATTCCCGGATATCTATAAAATCCATAGGCCGATAATGAAATTCGATTTAAGTAAGCCTCTTGTAGTAAATCAATAAAAGATATTTTATTTTGGCTAACAGGATCTATAACATTATTATTTTCAAAATTAAGCTTACAATTTTGATTGCTAAGATTTTCATCAATTAAAATTTCAGGAGCTGTTCCGCTTCCGGCCACTTTTTTTCCACGTAAATTTTGAGATCTACCAAGCACTTGCAAAGCAACTTGTGAAAGCCTGAATTTAATAATTTCGCAGGCAACCTCTACCGCACGACCATTTAAATCGCTACCACTTGAGGCTGCGGTTGCAGATGTGTTGGCATTTTTCTCTGTTGAAGTCGGCATCACTCGCACGTTCGTAATATCAATTGAAAAACTATCAGCAACAATCTGAGCAATTTTTGTATTTACTCCCTGCCCCATCTCCGTGGCACCAGTAGAAACTTGCACCGTGCCATCGGGAAATACATTCACGAGTGCATTTGCCTGATTTAAAAATCGTGTGGTAAAAGAAATTCCGAATTTAATAGCCGTAGCGGCTAGACCTCGAATATGAGTTTTTGAATTTCTGTTAAACTCAGAGATTTCTTTTCTTCTCACATCGTAATTTGAACTGATGCGAATTTTTTGATATAATTCAGGAAGAATATTATCTTTAATTTCTTGTCCATAATGAGTTTTGTCATTTTGCATATAGGTATTCGATTGCCTAATATCAAATGAATCTTTTTTTAGGTAAATCGCAATTTCTTCTATAACATTTTCAACTGTTAGCATCCCTTTAGGACCGCCAAAGCCGCGAAATGCGGTATTGGGTGCGGTATGTGTTTTACAAACCTGACCCGTCACCAGCATATTGGGAATGTAATAGGCGTTATCACTATGAAGCATCGCGCGTTCCATTATTGCCGTTGATAAGTCAGCATAGGCTCCGCCATCAGAGTAAAGATGGAATTTTAAGGCCGTTATTTTACCATCATCATCAAATCCAACTTCGTATTCGTTTTCAAATGGATTGCGCTTACCAGTAATCATCATATCGTCATCTTTAGTTAGAATCAGGCGTGCTGGACGATTTAATTTTTTTGAAACAAGTGCCGCATAGACGGCAAATGGCCCGGCCTGAGATTCTTTGCCACCAAAGGCGCCACCCATTCTTTTAACTACACAGACAACCTGATGAAATTTTAAACCTAAGGCCTCCGCCACCATCTGCTGCACTTCGCTGGGGTGTTGTGATGAGGAATGTATTTCGATTTGCCCGTCTTCTTTAGGATAGGCAATGCAAGCCTGAGACTCTAAATAAAAATGATCTTGCCCTTGCATTTTAATAGTGCCCTTAAGACGATGAGGGGCCTCTGCTAAGGCCTTCTCTGGATCGCCAGATAGGATTTTACGTTCGGGTCCGATAAATAATTTATGTTTACGCGCTTCAAAAATTGACAGTATGGGCGCTAATTCATCAATTTCGATACTTATTTTTTTCTTAGCTAAAAGTAAAGCCCCGCGTCTATTAGCAGTAATAATTAAAATCGGTTCACCAACATACTGAACCAGTTCATCTGCCAAATAAGGCTGGTCATGAAAAATATTTCCCCAGATATTCAGATGCAGATCCCGCGCCTGATAAATGGCCAAAACACCTTCTATTTTCAAGGCTTCGCTATAATCAATTTTACGAATCTTACCGTGTGCTACGGGACTATAATAGACGTCAACAAAAACTTCGTTACTTAACTGCATCCGATCATCAATGTACTCCGCCTGACCCGTTACATGGGCTTTAGCAGACTCATGTGGAATTTTTGATATCTGAGCAGACGTCATAAACCCAACTGTTCTTTAGCAAATTTATCAAATAAATTCGCAGCCAAAATTGTTCTATATTCGGAAGTACCACGAGCATCAGTTAGAGGATGAATGGCATCAGTAATTAATTTTTTAATGCTCTCAATAGTTTGTATGTTAATCTCTGCACCGATGATTTTATTTTCAACATCAGCTAACCTTAAGGTTGTGGCAGCCACTCCCCCTAATGCAATGCGGGCGGTTTTAATCTTATTGTTATTTAAAGAAAAATTAAAACTGGCATTGATCGTTGAGATATCTAAATCACGTCTTTGTGATACTTTATAATTTTCAAACTTTTGCTGAGCATCAGGAATTTGAAACTGAATGTGAGTAATAATCTCATCTTTCTGAAGATTTAATTTTTTATAGCCTAGGTAAAAATCTTTAAGAGGTTTTGTACTCTTACCACTTTTACCATAAATTATCACTTCTGCATCTAGAGCCATCATCACGGGAGTCATGTCGGCAATAGGAGAAGCATTGGCCAAATTGCCCACTAGCGTGGCGGAGTTTTTAATTTGTGGAGAGGCAAAGATATTTAAAAATCGATCTAAAGACGGAATTCGATCTTGAACTAGTTTCTGCAATTCTGACAAGGTGGCTCTGGCACCAATTGTAATAGCAGTGCCTTCTATCTGCTGCGTATAAAGTTCTTCAATTAAATGCAGGCTGAGAATTTTTTTTGGTTGCAAATAGCCTTTGTTAATCTGTACGCCCAAATCGGTTGAACCAGAAAACAGAATCGTTTCAGGATACTTGTCTTTATATTGGCAGGCCTCGATTAATGTAGTCGGAGCAAAATATTCACCCGCCTCTGTTGAAATCAAAACGGAACTTCGCATTTGCACAGACAAATCAACCTGCGGGTATTTATCTTTAATTAAAATGTGCTTCTTAATATCTACATCTAGTGCTGCTTTAATAATGGGTGTGTAGCCTGTACAACGACAAAGGTTGCCGGTTAAATAATTTTTTACATTTTGTTCATTTAACTTTACATAGGCACACGCAGTAGCACATTCCTTTTGATTGGCTTTTTGCTCTAATAGATTAGTAATCGACATTATAAAACCTGGAGTACAAAAACCACACTGTCCACCAAAGTTGCGAATCATTGAAGACTGAACCTCAGCGCATTTTTCAGCCTCAGCTAGGCCCTCGACAGTCACAAGACTCGCGCCATCCATTGCAAAGGTCATCGCAATACAAGAGTTAATACTAAAGTAATTATTGCCTCTATCTTGTGGCTTCCACTTGGCAAGCATCACAGTGCAGGCACCACAGTCGCCTTCAGCACAGACCACCTTAGTGCCTGTCAGGAAAGACTCGTATCTTAGATAACTGCTTAAGGGTAAAAATATATCTTGGCCGCTGACCTCTTTTTTTACACCATTAAGATAAAATATAATTGAATTGCGCATCTAAATTAATATCTGACTTTCTCGGTGGATTGATCCCACATTGTAAATACTATCTGGGCTTCGGTTCTCAGCAACTCTTGCGATGGAATTTTTCTTAAAGATGGGTCTTTAGGAATTTCATTATAAATTAAATCATCATCGAATTTTATTCTCGCCGCATCGGCGCGAGTGTTGGCGTAGTATATTTTATCAATGCGCGCCCAATAAATAGCGGCCAAACACATTGGACAGGGCTCACAGCTTGTATATATTGTTGCTCCGCTTAAATCAAAATTTGCGATTTTATTGCAGGCAGCTCTGATCGCCAGAACTTCCGCGTGTGCTGTTGGATCATTATTACATGTCACAAGATTTGCACCCTCACCAATAATCTGGCCATTACGAACGACAACTGCACCGAAGGGCCCACCATTTAATGAGGTTACATTGTTTTTTGACAGCTCGATCGCGCGTTTCATAAATTCCATATCTTGGTTCATGATAAATTTCCTTCGCTTTTATTGCATATCTCCGCAAGCCTTTGACTGTATTTTTGCACCTCTTGATCAAAATATCCCACATCATTTATAATCGAATTGGCAAAAACTTTAGATGGCTCAACAAACTGATCGTGCATCGGTTTTACCTGCTTATAAAATTGTTCACGAACTCCAGCTTCAGTACGCCCACGTTCTTTAACATCACGCTCTAATCTGCGGGTAAATCTCAGGTCTTCTGGAGTATCAAAAAACAACAACTCATCAAATAGATTGCGCACCACCTCTGAATGGAAAATCAAAATGCCATCCACAATAATTATTTTCAGCGGAGCTACTAAAACTTTTTCTTGAGTTCGTTTATGTGTTGCAAAATCATAAATTGGAATTTCAGTTGACCGACCAGATTTTAAAATTTTTAAATGCTCCGCGAGAAGTGAAAAATCAATACTTCCTGGGTGGTCAAAATTAATAGTGCCGCCATCACGATCAAATAGGTCAGATTGATCAATATAAAAGTTATCTTGGTATACGATTTCACAAACGCTCGTACCAAAAACTTTTTTTAGTTCATTTTTAATTGTCATCGAAAAAAAAGTTTTGCCTGAGCCGCTGCCACCGGCAATACCTAACAAAAAGGGCCCACTCTGCTGCTGAATAGGATTACTTTGTCTGATAAAGTCGATCTCCTGCATCACCCAGACCCGGCACTAAATAGCCCAGCTCATTAATTTGAGTTTCTATATTAATTGTAAATATATCCACATCAGGATGTAATTTATGAATTTTTTCAATGGCAAATTCGCTGCAGATAATAGTTAAGATTCTGATTTTTTGAACCTCATAACTTTTTAAGCGGTCAATGGCGGCAATCATAGTGTCCGCAGTTGAAACTAATGGATCACATAAAATAGCCATTTTACCTTTAATATCTGCAGGCATTTTAAAGTAATACTCAACTGTATTTTGAATAAATTTATCGCGGTAAATTCCGATAAAACCCGCCGACGCAAAAGGGATCATCGAAAGTACAGCGTCGAGCATACCGTTTCCGGCCCGCATAACCGAAACAACCACCGGTGCATTCGAAATTCGTTCAACAGTTGTTTGTGCAATTGGTGTTTCAACCACAACCGAACGCATTTCAGTCCAGTCACGCATCACTTCATGGGCTAAAATCCGGCTGATTTCTTTTACCAACTCGCGAAACTCAGATGAGCCCGTATTTTTGTCACGCAAATATCCAAGCTTATGCTTAAGTAGCGGATGATTAATAACAATAGTTTTTCCCGACATAAACTCCTCTTTAAAAAACGGTCCCATCACTTTTAATATTCAGCGGTGGTACTCCGCCAGTACGTTTTTCTTGCGCCAAATAGCGCCCTGCCCACCAAGTTCCACCCTCTAATACTTTTGCTAAGGGGAATTCCTGTTCTGTTTTATTAAGGGCTTTTTGTACTTCAGCACCAATTTTATCCAGCAAAACAATTGTCAGTGCCCGCCACTCTATTATTAAATCTGAGTCTGGCGCCCACTCTTTTTTTAAATCTTCAGAATTTTTAATTTCAAGTAATCCAGAATCCAGCATTAATCCACCGTTACGATACTCCGCAAGACCAGTTAATTTTTCCGCCTGAGTGACTGTAATTCCAGCTTCAATGATGGGCTCAATCAATGAGTAGGTCATCCATTGAGATAGTTTATGAATGGGTATCAAAGACTCAAAGGAACCCGATTTCCCCATTTTGGAATGAATCCAAACATCGCCCAAGTTTGTTTCATCTGCCGATAAGCGCCCCGGCCAAATAGATCCGAAGCCATCTAAAACCGCTCGTAAAATTTCTGGTGCCGGAATTGTGCGGCCAAATTTTTCTACTAAATAATCTAATATATTTCCAGGCCGCCCATCTTTAAAGATTATTTTATTTTTCATTGCATGGCCTAAATTATTTAATAATAAGGCGCGCCCCTCAACCCCGACTAAAGGGTTTTCACTTGTTACTTGAAAATACTTATTAATATGTTCAGCCTTGAGTGCACTAAGCCCTTTTTCATCAGCCTTTAATGATTTTGCGTCCTGGCTCATAATACCTGAACAAAACATATGATAGCTGGCAACACCTAGGCCTTCTGATCTATTGAAAAATTTATCAGAACTCGCCTCATGGTAAGACCAAGCCGCTCCGGCTCCGGCATCTAGCAAAACTGATGTGATCACTAGATCTAATTTGGACCTGGCTTTTTCAAGACGTTCTGATTTAAGTAAAAGTTCTGAAAATTGCTTTGCGCGATCAATACCGCCAGCAAAAAAATGTCCCCAGCGAGAGTGAAATGGGATATTTAAATCTGGGTACTTTTTATTGATCACTGATAAAACATAATCTACACAAAACTTTAGTCGATCGGGATTGTAATTAAATGATGTCTCACCCTTGATTGTCAGCTCTAATATCTTTTGAGCTCGCTCGCGAATAGCTTGCGGAGTTAGTAAATATACAATTTGATCTCTTGTTAGAGCAATTTTTTTATTCACCACTACTCCACTATTTTTCGGCCCGTTACTTTTTTCAAATCAGCTTCAGACTTTTTAGGATCTTTTGAAAAATAGCCAGCAGCTTTTTTAGCTTCCATCTCAACCTGAGCATCCTGTGGAATTAAATCATCAGGTATCGAAATACGATTAACCACTTCTATGCCACTTTTCACGATAGCATCGTATTTCATATTACTCATTGAATGTAGATTGTGAATTTTACTGATACCAAAAAGATGCAGACAATCCGGCATAAATTCTTGAAATCTGGCATCTTCAGTTCCCGCCACACATTCCGTACGATGAAAATAAGTTGCCGCAGTGTCTCCGCCGGTTTGTCTTTTGCGCGCATTGTAAACTAAAAACTTGGTCACCTCACCAAGCGCACGTCCCTCTTTGCGGTAGTAGACAATAATTCCCACTCCGCCTTTTTGCGCTGTACGAGCCGCATCTTCAATTCCATACATCAAATAAGGACGACATGTACAGATATCAGAACCAAAAACGTCAGAACCATTGCATTCATCGTGAACACGACAAGTGAGTTCAACTTCAGGCTTTGCTAAATCAGTTGCCTCGCCAAAAATATAAGCGGTGGAGCTGCCAATTGGTGGCAGCCAAACTTTTAAATCCGGACGTGTGATAAACTCAGGATACATTCCGCCGGTTTCTTGAAAAATTGTTCGACGCAATTCGCCCTCGTTCACTCCCAGTCTTTCAGCAATTCCTGGAAGATACCAAACTGGATCGATGGCCACTTTAGTTACGCGCACATCGCCATTTTCTTTAATAATTTTACCATCAACTTTTAAGCGCCCTTTATTGATGGCTTCATTGATTTCAGGAATTTGTAAATGCGCCTGCGTAACAGAAATTGTCGGTCGTATATCGTAACCAGCATCAAACAAAGATTTAAAATGAATCTGTGGATCGAGCCCCCACGGATCAACTGTGACCATTTTTAATGGATCATTCCATTGAGGATAAGGCCCAATTTTTACAGGACTCTGAGTGTTGTGCAAATCAGGCTTGTGTAGAGCGGGAAACTTTCCGCTGGCCACAGACAGAGCGCGATAAACTGTATAACTACCACTGTGTGCCCCAATCGCGTTGCGATTTTTATGATTGGTGTGCGAAGCCACAACTGGTCCACGCTCTAACGCAGTTGCGGCGCCCCACTTAATAGGTAGTGTTTCTTTAAATTTAAGATTGGCCTGTGAAGCCAAAATAATATGAGGTGATCTTTTATCTTTTTCTAACGACATTTAAAATCCTTTTTAAGTTGATGCAACTACGACATCCAATTTGAGTCGCTCTGAGTTTCCCATTTGGTTGTTATTTTTTTTACATTCGACCACAAATCTAAACTATGCTCGCCGGTAATATCTCCATGTCCGAATTTAGAAGCATTGGTTCCGCCAAATGAAAAAGGTTCCCGCGGCACCGGCACACCAATATTCACTCCTACCATACCAGTAGAGGCTTGACGTATCACACGCTCCGCTAAGGCGCCACTGGAAGTAAACACACTGCAAGCATTGCCGTATTCGACTGAGTTTTCAATTTTCATAGCTTCACTCAAATCCTTACAACGAACGATACTTAAAATCGGGCCGAATAACTCAACAGTTGCGGCCTCTGATCCCGGTTGAACTTGATCAATAATCGTTGGCCCTAGCCAATTTCCGTCTTCAAGCCCTTTAGGCGTTTGAGCTTTACGACCATCGAGTAAAATTTTAGCTCCAGTTTTTTCGATTCGGCCGATGGCTTCTACCAAAAAGTTTTTCTGTGTCTTGGTAATCAAAGCTCCCATATCTCGGCCAAGCTCAAGTGAGCTCGCACGTTCAACTATTTTTTGAATATGATTTTCTACATTACCAACCGCCAGCAGCACCGAAGCCGCCATGCACCTTTGCCCGGCACAACCCGTAAATGAATCTGAAATACCCATTCCAGTTAATTCTAAATTAGCATCTGGAAGTAATACGATATGATTTTTTGCGCCGCCAAGAGCCAGTGCCCGCTTTCCTAAATGGGTCGCGCGCTGATAAACAAGTTGAGCCACGTGAGTAGAACCCACAAAGCCAACAGCCTTAACAAATTTATGATCAATAATAGCGTTTACTGTATCAGTTCCCCCATGCAGAACTGTAAACAAGCCCTTCGGAAGTCCCGCCTCAGATAAGGCGGCAGCAATCTTCAATGCGGTCAGTGGAGTTTTATCAGATGGTTTCCAAACATAAGCATTACCTAAAGCCAGACAAATCGGAATCGTCCACATCGGAACCATTCCTGGAAAATTAAATGGAGTGATATTCGCCACCACACCCAGAGCCTCGCGGCGGTACTCGCAGTAAACCCCACGAGAAACTTCAACCTTGCCGCCCAAATCAGAATTTTGAATTGAAAGCGCATAGTCTAAAACTTCAAGGCCTTTTAAAAGTCCCGCACGGGCTTCAGTAAAAGTTTTACCACTTTCAGAACTTTTTAAATGAGCAATCGAATCTAAATCCCGCAAAAGGATATTTCTGAAATTATTTAATATCTGGCTACGTTCTTTAATCGGAGTTTTCCCCCAATTAATCTGCGCCTCACTTGCAGCTTGAATAGCACTATTAATTTGCTGTACTGATGGAATCGAAACATCACCGATTTTTTTTGCGTTATACGGAGAAAAAACTTCAAATTTTCCGGCTTCACCACGCACCCATTCACCGCCAATCAAGTTATGGCAAATTACGGGCTCATTGGGTAATACTGTCTGCACTCAAACCTCCAGCAATTGAATCAAAGAGTAAGGATAGAACAAAGACTTTAGTTATCAAGAAACATAGCTTGCTGGTGCATGGTGTTATGCTATAGTTTGGCTATAGTTCGTTATAACCGCAAAAGGATTACACTACCCATGTTAAACTCAGATTCAGATCCCAATGCACTCGCAAAAGTAGGCGAATTAGCCACCCTCCGAGTCGTTTCGATAGAGCCCGTCGGAGCATTTTTAGACTGGGGCCTGCCAAAAAATTTGTTTTTACCCTTTGGCGAACAAACCTGGCCAGTGGAAGCTGGAGACGAAGTAGTTGTTTTTCTTTACATCGACAACACCGGGCGAATAGCCTCATCAATGCGGCTTGAAAAATTTTTAGATAAAGACGCTTCCAGTTATAAGCCCGAGCAAAAAGTTGATCTATTGGTTATTGACGAAACCGATTTAGGCTACAAAGCCGTTATCAATTCAAAACATTTGGGTATGCTTTTTAAAAATGAAGTCTTTCAGGATTTACGCTACGCGGACCGAATTGCCGGCTATATTAAACAGGTCCGCGACGACGGCAAAGTTGATTTAATTCTTCAACCATTCGGCAGCAAGGGCGCTGGCGATTTGGGGCAAAAAATTTTAGATCTTTTAAAACAAAAAGAGGGGTTTTTACCCCTCACTGACAAAAGCCCACCTGAAGTTATTTATGAATTATTCGGTGTTAGCAAAAAAAAGTATAAAATGGCGCTAGGCGGAATTTACAAGAAAAAACTTATCACCATTGAAGAAAATGGAATCAGGCTGATAAGCTCAAGCAACTTGAAATGACTGTGAATTAATCTTGATCGATTTAAAATGAATGCTTTTTTTTGGCTCATATCATGCTTGTAGCCATACAACATGTACTCAGAAAGCAATAGAACACTATCCATCCAACAATATTTCGAAATTCGGAACGAACTGAACCGCGCCAACCGGACTAAAAATCTTAAAACTGAACTGGAGTTTGAAATGCGCGAAAGCGCTGACGAGTATTTTATTGTCATTAAATCTACTAGCGCTGAACACGGTCTCAGAATCGCTATCTATCTAAAACTAGAAAAAAGATGGTTCCTTTTTAATGACGAAAGATATACTGAGTTTTTTAAATACCTCTATATTAAAATAGAATATCTAAATGTAAAAGATTTTAACAAAATCAACAAAATACTAACAAACTGGCTTCTCAGGCTTTGGATAATTTAGATTATATACTAATAATGTAATCTCTTGCTGCAATGATCTTTTAAGTTTATATGGATTAGGTGTTTTATCTAAAATTTCAAGTATCAATTTTTTATTAATACAGTAACGTAGATACAAAACTTTACTTTCAAATAGTATTCTTTTTTTATCACTACTGGTAATAATAACACAATCTTTGTTGCCGCTTGCGTATTCTGAATTAACTAAAATCCTATAAGGCTCTGATCCAATTTCAAATTTAAATAGTATCTCTTTACCTTTCTTATATGCATCAAGATCCAAAACCAGATGATGACCCGAAATCGGCTTATATTTGTTTTTTATTTCTTCAAAAAGTTTCATTTCTTGATCAAACTTAGTCATATAGACTTATCGACAGGTGAGCTGTAAAAATAAACTAGACTTTTGTGGGGTGCGTTCCTTTACGCCAAGCACCTTACGCTTATATTTGATTTATGTTACCCAGGACTTTGGGCCTAGATTTTTCTATTTAGCTCGTCGGAATATAAATATTGTTTTATTTTAGATTGTAGTTTTTCTTAGTCTGTTCCAACTTATATTTACAGTCCTCTTCTGAATCAAAAAATTTATAGGTACGCGAGAGGACTTCATTTTTTTTACAGCTATATCCATTAGGGAAAGCATCCTCTATACACAGCTGCTCTTTTTGAAGTAACCCTTCTTTACTCGCAATTTTTTCGATCTCAGCTTTTATTTTATCTGCAGCAGAATTTATCTTCCGACAGTTTTTGGATGCCCCAATTACGCTCTCATATCCGTTTTCATGCTTGTAGTCCAAGTAAGAGACACTAAATTTCTTAGTTTTTGCCTGAGCTGTATTGTCGTTGGATATCATCTTTTGTCTACCAGTTTCACAGAAGTCCTTAGAATCAAACCAGTATGATATTTTTGTGCTAAACAGTTCTCCATAAAAATACAACTGACACATAACTTCGCGCTTATCTGATAAGATTGTGCAGACGTTTTTTTCTTTAGCAGAGTTTCCGTGTTCACCATTTTTCTTTTGTGTGGTTGCTAACTCACCAAAAGATTTCTCGTATTCAAGACATTTCCCTGTGGCATCGTAGGGCTTTCCTTCTGTCTTGATGGCACGCTGGGCTTCAAAATAATAGCCAGCTTGAGAATATGAAGTTAACAACAATACGACTAAAAAAGTTCTCATAAATAAACTCCTGTTAAATATACAGATAGCTTACCTCAATGCACAGGGGTGGCAATCGCGCCACCCTATGTAAGTCGAGTTAGACTTGAAAGCAGCTTCTTAAATATAATCAAAATACTTGAGGATAAGGTCTAAGTAGCATAAATGCATTTTTTCTATTATTTAAAAGTATCCCCACGGTCAAATCCTACCCGAATCCCCGACTACCGATAAGATGTCATTATGTTACCCAGGACTTTGGGCCTAGATTTTTCTATTTAGACTTTGTCGATTGTGATAAAATCAAGACCACAGTCCTTGTATTTTATACTTTTTTTTACAGTCTTCATCGGTTTATTAGAATCGCAACTTGGACATATCCCGAGCTTGTTCTTTGTTTAAGCGCTTATATGCCATATTGTCATTATGTGACAATATCCAGCGAATAGGCGCACAATATAACTGTTACCATTGATACGCTGTTCATGGAGTGGCTTGTCAAACCAGAGTGATCGTATCAGACGTTTGTCTGGGGCTAGGCAAGACTGCCGAGTTGAATGAAAAACAATCTAACAGTAGAATTTATTTAAACAATCCCAAAATGATAAATGCGCAGATAAGGGATTCACTGTAAGCGATGAAACAGAACTATTATTTGAAATAGCGAGGAACTCAATGGCAAAAAATATCGAACCCAATCTCAAAACAATTAGTAGTTATTTAAAATTGGATAAAAAACAGAATTTTGTAATTCCAGAGTATCAGCGTGGATACTCGTGGAGCATCAGTCAGTGTGATAAATTATGGCAAGACATTGAAACATTCATTGAATCAGGTGCAAGCGACCCATATTTTTTTGGTACAATTATTGTAGACTGCTCAGAAGAAAACACCTTCAGTCTAATAGATGGTCAGCAACGAACCACTACATTTCTTGTTCTGCTAAAAGCACTACTTCTTAATTTAAATAAGGCCGTCAAATCCATTTCTAATGATGAGGAGTCAGAATCGCTAAAGGCAGGCCTCACTGCAAATCGTAACAAAGTTATGGCAATTCTCTATAAGGCCGATGATGAAGACATCCCAGCAATACTAAAAGACTTTGATAAAGCCAAGAATATTTTAATTTTGGAAAACAGGTCTATAAATGAACTATACAAAAATGAAGTAAAAAGCATACTAGAAGCGGCTGAATATCAATCTGCCGAGCAAAGTGTATTTAAGATTCCACGAAAGCAGAAAGACAATAAATATACAAATCACTTCAAAAATTTCAAATTCTTTTACGAAAAACTTGGTCAGAAAACTGAATCTCAACTTAATAAGTTCGCGAAAGAATTTTTAGAAAAATGTCAGATCATCGAGATCAGAAGTTGGCAGATTGAACAAGCCATCACAATGTTTAACTCTCTTAACTCAACAGGGATGCCTCTTTCTGATGCAGACATGATTTCAGCCAAGCTATATTCAAATTCAGCAGATAAAAAAGAAGAGTTCAATAAACAGTGGGAGGAAATTTCAAAACTGGCAAGCAAGCTCGAATCGCAAGGGATTGCCGATACAAATTCAATCTTAACACAATATATGTATATCTACCGCGCTAAAACAAAAGAGTATCTAAATAATGGCTCTGTAGATGTGACTGTTCCCGGCCTTAGACGATATTATACCGATATCAATAAGGGCTTGCTAAATAATCCATTTAACTTGTGCGGAGAACTATTAAACATTGAAAAAAAATGGGACGTTGTAAGAGACTACCCCATTACCAAACTTCTTCTGAAGTTTAATGATAACTTAAAATTATTTCTTGCGGGCTACCTCTATCGCTATGATGTTGATAAAATAACTGAAGCCGAAACATTAAAGGCAAGCGAGGCACTTTTAAAACTATTTACAATCTTGGAACTGGTTGATGCGGGCTACTCCAGCAAGAACTTTAAAACCTTCCTGTTTACGGAAAACTTAAATTTTGTGAATAAAGATATTTCTCTCGATGTGGTGGTCAAAAACTTCAGCGACCATATCTCAAAAGAATGGAACCCTGAAGATATAAAATCTCTCATAATGGATTATGATAAAAACATCTTAGTTTTTCTAAACGAATACCTATACGCAAAACTAAATAATCTGAAATTTGATTTTCAAGAAAATGTAAACGTAGAACATATTATGCCTGCTAGTGGCCGAAATATTGAATCGATCCGTGAAGATGCAGGTATTTCAGATGAGTCAGAGTTTAAAGGGATTGTAAACAGACTTGGCAACAAGATTCTGCTTGAAGAAGACATTAACAAATCAATCAGTAATGAATGGTTCAAAAACAAAAAATTGAACTCCGTAAAAAAGAAATCTGGATACAAAGACAGTAAGTATGCCATCGCACAGAAACTTACCATTTTTCCTAAAGATACTTGGACCAAGGATGATATTGATCTGGCTACGAAGAAGGTTGCGGATAGAATTACAGATTTTATTTTTTCAAAGTAGAAGATTGTACAGGGAGGAGTTGTGTTAGGTTTCGGCAAAAAAGCAAACGAACCAATATTTCTAGCCTATTGTATTCCGGGCAGAATTCCCAAGTTTATTTTGAAGCGAATGAAGAAGAAAATGGAATCAGGCTGATAAAATAACAGCCTGATTCATTAGAAATTAAATCTCTTCGCAACGAACTACAACATCACCACAGTAAGCTGAGTTCACATTTCCCTGACAAGCAATTCGAGCTTTAGCTTCGGCAATAATCAGCGATGAACCCTCACCCTTAAATGATCGGCCATAGCCAGAATCAATTAACATACAGATATGACCCTGCCCCCACGGCGGACTACTCTGATGAGTGTCGCACTTCAAACTGCTCGTGCTATTACAATATGCTGAATTAACTGTTTGGCTACAAACCCTACGTACTTCAACCTCGGCCTCCAAACCATTTCTTCCTGATGCTAAAAATGTTTTCTTATATCCCGTATCAACAAGCAGACAATTAACACTTGGCTTGTGTATGGGAGGAGGAGGAACTGGGTTTACACCACCAAGGAGCCTTTCAAGGTTTTCAATTTTGTTAAGTGCCAGTTGTAAATTATACTCCGTATGATTCGCACGCTGTTCGAGGCTTAGAAGTCGCGATTCTATTTGCCCCCTCACTGCTCCGCCGCCGCCCAATCCCGGTGGCACACCATTTCCTGGCGTCAGAATAGGATTTTGACCAATACCATGGCCATTTGGTATGTGACGTAATTGCGAATAGGAGGCCGTACCGACTAGCATTGAGAGTGAAAAAATTGTAAGTAATGCTTTTGTTGATACCATATAATGTTCTCCTATTGCTCTTGCAGCACTGTGTGTTTTGTTGTGTGTTTAATTATTGACAAGGCCACTATGACACTTGCTAACAACTTATTAAGTGCTATTGCAATTACGTTGCCACTCTGAAAAACAACATAACTTTTTGCAATTCATCCCATGCATTTTTTTTATATTGAGTATTTTTAAGAAGAATACGTGGAGAATAGGTAATAACAGTATTAGCAGTAGATTGTGAATTTTGAGCAGGATCATCTTGAAAAAATATTGTAAATTCGGGCTGAAATAGGCTGCTTTGTTTTGAATCTATAACTTTAATCAATTGCAAATCAATTTTTAATGCCGCTATCATTCTGGCTAAAAGATCTTTTTCATCATTATTATAATCCGAATAATGATCAACACAAATTAATAGAGGCACAACTTGTAAAACATTGGTGCTTTCTTGATTGAGCAAAATCGATTTCACACCTAAAACATTAACTACATAGTCGAAATAATCCTTTTTATCTAATTTACTATGTGGCATCGTCAACCTCTTCATCAGCCTCATTTAACTGCAATAAAATTCTTTCAGCTAAAATGTGATTAAATGTTTTAATACTGGCAATTTCTTCAGCTGTCGCCTGTTTTATGTCTTCAATCGAATTAAACTTTTGCAACAATAATTTTTTTCGTTTTTCGCCGATTCCCACCACATAATCAAGCTCGCTTTCAAGTGAAGTCTGCTCGCGAAGCTTACGATGATAAGTTATTGCAAACCGATGCGCCTCGTCACGTAATCCGGTTAAAATCTGATAGGCATCAGTATTGGTTTTGAAGACAACGGGATTAGCACGCCCGGGTAGAAAAAATCTTTCCTCAGTTGAACTAACATCTGATGACTTAAAATCTGATTCCGTTCGCGCCTTAGCTAAACCGACAACTGGTATGTGAGTTTTATTCAGCTCTTTTAATATTTTGACGGCCATTGAGAGCTGACCCTTACCACCATCAACCACAATCAACTGTGGTTCTTCATATTCATCATGACCAAATCTGCGCTTTAAAACCTCGTACATTGAAGCAAAATCATCAATTCCGGCCACAGTTTTAATTTTGTATCGCCTGTAATGTTCACGCGCCGGCACACCCTCCTCAAAAACCACCTGACTGGCGACGGTTTCAGCGCCTTGAAAATGTGAGATATCAAAACACTCAATACGATTTGGGCGATTCGGTAATTTGAGTTTAGTTTGAATTTCTACAAGGCCTTTTTTCTTTTCTTCGTCTTTTGAAACATGTTTTTCAAAATGCGCTTTGGCATTTTGCGTTGCCATTTCAATCAGATCCTGACCTTTATTATCAGTTGCGAACCTTACAATAACATTTTCGCCAGATCTTTCTTTTAAAACATCCTGAAGTAATTTATGTATGTCATTGCCTAAATCAACACTAAGTAAAATATCGTCCGGAATAAAATTATCTTCATAGTATTGGTTTAAAAATGAGGCGAGCCATTCGCGCGGATCCTCTTCCGTACTTAGTGGATTAATATTCGATAGAAAATGAGGCCTATGCCCGATCACTCGTCCACTACGAACATGCAGGGTTTCGATCAACACACCTCGCTCATCACCAAAATAACTGACAATATCCTGATCTTTATCTGACGAATCATTTATTACGATTTGTTTGGCGATAATACTTTTAATTGCCGACATTGAGTCTCGCATTTTTGCTGCGACTTCGAACTTTTCCTCTGTTGCGGCAAGACTCATTTTTTTCTCGAGATCTTTAATCAATTTTTTACTACGGCCTTTTAGGAAATCCTTAGCTCCCTCAACTTCTGCTTTGTAATCTTCGCTAGAAATCAACTTTACACAGGGAGCTGTGCACCTACCTATTTGGTGCGTCATACACGGGCGCGAGCGTGCCTTAAAATAATGATCCGTGCAATCACGGATTCTAAATAAACGATTTAAAAATCTTATTGTCCCGAATACCGCGCCACCGGAAGTATAGGGGCCAAAATAAAGACTTCCATCTTTTTTAACTTTACGTGATAAATACAGCCTAGGAAAATCATCCTGCCACGAAAGTTGAATATACGGATAAGACTTGTCATCCTTAAGCCGGATATTATATTTGGGCCTATGTTTTTTAATGAGGGAGGCTTCTAATAAAAAGGCTTCGACCTCAGTTTTAGTCAGCAGATATTCTACTTCACAGATGTTAAGAACCAAAGCTTTGGTTTTAGCTGAGTGTTCTTTAGAATCTTGAAAATAATTCTTAACTCTATTTCTTAGATTTTTAGCCTTTCCGACATATATAATCTTATCAATAGAATTTTTCATTAAATAAACCCCACTTTGAGTGGGAAATTCTTTTATTTTATTTTTCAGCGAATCAAAAATCTCTGACATTATTTAAGCTTCATTTCCGGTTGCGGCGCTATCTGCAGAGCTTCCTTCACGAATTTGCAATTCCAAAATCTCAAGACGCTTGATTTCATCTCTAATACTAGCGGCTTCTTCGAATTCAAGATTAGATGATAGTTTTTTCATTTTATTTCTGAGCTTAAGAATTTCGTCTTGAATTTTATTCGGTTTTTCAGAGAATTTTTTAAGCTGTTCAGCGGTTTTATCGCGTGCGCCTTGCAGTTTATATGCGCTGAGTGAGCCATCAAACATATCTCCGATTCCTTCGCGAATCTTCTTTTTAATAGTCTGAGGAGTTATTCCATGAAGAGTATTATATTCAGATTGAATTTTACGCCGGCGAGATGTTTCATCCATAGCTTTTTGCATTGAGTTGGTGATGCGATCTGCATACAGTATCACACGACCTTCGGCATTACGCGCAGCTCTTCCGATGGTTTGAATCAATGAACGCTCAGACCTTAAAAAACCTTCTTTATCGGCATCGGTGATACCCACAAGGCTCACCTCGGGAATATCTAAACCTTCGCGTAGCAAATTGATCCCGATCAAAACATCAAATACGCCTAACCTTAAATCGCGGATGATCTCACTACGTTCAATAGTTTCAATATCGCTGTGTAAATATTTAACTTTGATGCCGATTGATTCATAATATTCTGTTAAATCTTCTGAAGAGCGCTTAGTTAATGTCGTAATCAAGACTCTTTCTTTTTTTTCTATACGAATTCTGATTTCTTTAAGCAAATCATCGACCTGGGTTTTGACAGGACGAATTTCAACCACGGGGTCAATCAAACCGGTGGGACGTATAATCTGTTCAACAATAAGCCCTTCAGATTTTTCAAATTCATAAGCAGAAGGCGTAGCTGAGACATAGACCACACGATTCATCATCCCTTCAAACTCTGTAAAGTTTAAGGGCCGGTTATCTAAGGCCGATGGCAATCTAAAACCATGCTCGACCAAATTCATTTTTCGCGCGCGATCCCCTCGATACATGGCACCAATTTGCGGAACTGTTATATGAGACTCATCAATAAAAGTTATGAAATCTTTTGGAAAATACTCTAATAAAGTTGGTGGCGGCTCACCGGACTGTCGACCCGTCAAATGTCTTGAGTAGTTTTCAATACCCTGACAAAAACCGATCTGTTCCATCATTTCAATGTCGTAATAAGTTCTTTGTTCGAGTCTTTGTGCCTCTAAAAATTTAATATTAGTGTTTAAATCTTTAATGCGCTGCTGTAGCTCCACTTGAATAGTTTTAATCGCCTTTTTAATATTATCTTCGCCGGTCGCATAATGCGAACCAGGATAAATTCCAATTTGATCAAGTTCATCATATATTTGTGCTGTGAGTGGGTCGATCCAGCAAATTTTTTCAATAAAATCTCCGAAAAATTCAACCCTTAAGGCGCGATCATCTTCATAGGGCGGAAAAACCTCCACCACATCGCCGCGCACTCTGATATCACCTCTAGAAAAATCAACATTGTTTCGGTTATAGCGAATACGAATCAATTCTTTTAAAAAATCGTCTCGCTTCAATTTATCACCATTCGTAATCTGAATCATCATGCCTTCATAAGCCTCAGGTGAACCCAAACCGTAAATACAAGAAACGGACGACACGATAATCACATCTCGTCTGTCAAATAAAGATCTTGTGGCCGAGTGGCGCATGCGATCAATTTGCTCATTGATCGCCGAATCCTTTTCTATGTATGTATCGCTGGAAGGAATATAGGCCTCAGGCTGATAATAATCATAATACGATACAAAATACTCAACGGCATTATTCGGAAATAATTCTTTAAATTCAGAGTAAAGCTGAGCTGCCAAAGTTTTATTCGGCGCTAAGACAATTGCGGGCATATTCATTTGCTCAATTACATGCGCCATTGAAAAAGTTTTTCCGCTACCGGTAACACCTAAAAGCGTTTGATGCTTAAGCCCTTTATTAAAATTTTCCATCATGGTTTCAATGGCCTTAGGTTGATCACCGTCAGGTTTGTAGGCTGAGACCAATTGAAAGTTTTTTTTAAACATTAAAATTCAGCTGCCTTTTAATTTCTGCTGGAATATCCGGTAACTGACTGCGCGGAATTAGATAGGTTGATAAGTTAAATAAATCAACAAAAACTCGGTTGTTATCTGCAGCCCGTTTTAAATACGCATGCCCGGATGAGCCGCCTGTTCCAATTTTAGTACCCAGCATTCTCTGCACCATTAAGGCGTGGCGATAGCGCCAAGTGGTGAAGTTTTCATCGATGTCGATCATCAGATTAATCATTTGATATGGCAAGGTCAGCATGGGCTGTTCACGATACTGTAAAATAAAAAGCGCATTTAAAATAGCTTTACGCGAAAGCTTTCGTCCACCGGACTGGATAACTTTATTATGAGCCTCATCATCAAATAAACTTTCAAAGGTTTCACGTGTAATCCTTAAATTCTCAAGTTGCATCTTTTTTTGCTGGTCCGGCAAATTAGCCATATTGGACTGAATGGTGATTTCATCTTCATTTAAGCCTGCCATGACTGCCTTCTGATACTCGTTCCAAAAATTAAAATTTCCAGATATTGTAAATGGCGTACGCTCAAGCCAAGATTCCAAAAGTTTTAAAAGTGACGGAGTACCTTCAAGTGCCATGAGCTTCTTACGATCTACTTCATTAAGTCGCCCCAGAAAAAATTCTCGGTCTACAGCCTCGCGATCATGAGTACCCAGACCCATTTTAATTTCGATTTCCCGAAATTGAATACTTTGGAAACCCGAAGCTGGAATTAATAAATTTCGGAACTCTAAAAAATCCATCGGCGTCATGCTTTCAAGCACTTCAAGTTGACCTGAAATCATCACCTGGATTTTGCGGATTCTTTCTAGTCTCTGCACAACTGTTCCCAAAAGTGCATCCGGAACTTTTTCTTTACCGAAAATAGTAAGTATAGAGTTTAAATCGTGAAGAATCTGTTTAAACCAAAGTTCGTAGGCCTGATGAACCACGATAAATAAGGTCTCATCGTGGGCTTCAGGGTTCTCTTGGCTAGCATATTTTCGGCTCAGTGGAGTTTGGCAATTTAAAAATTGATCCAGCATTAAGTAGTCATTGTAGTAAACAGGTCCACGATTTTTGTGCATAGAAATCCTTACAAAATTGCATTTTTAAGCTAGGTTATTATTATTCCATACACTTAATTATGCAAATCAATTTGGCTGTCTTTTGGTCTCACAGTAGAAGACTTTTTAATCTTACGCGCAAGGCGTCCAAAGAGCTGCTTCATATCCTTTAACACCATCATCATTGAGGGAATAATAAACAAGGTCAGCAGTAAAGATGCAGTTAACCCCCACCCCATCGCAAAGGCCAAAGGCTGAGTAAAGCCTGACTCTCCACCAATGCCATAAGCCGTAGGAAAAACGCCAATCAGCGTACAGCTGGCCGTTAATATAATAGCCCGAAGCCGGCTACCAGCGGCTTCAATTAAAAGCTCAGCTGACTCGATGCCAAATTTCTTCCAGAGCAAATTCACTTGATGCACCATAACAATACTGTCATTCACAGCTACGCCCATTGTACCAATGAGCCCAAGCATCACCATTAAACTGAGCTGCATGCCATGTAATTTGAGGGCCCATATAACACCAATAACAGCAAATGGAATCGGTAAACCCACAATAAGCGGCTGTAAAAACGAACCCAAAGTAATTGCCAAAATTAAATAAATACAAATTCCAGCTAGTAGCACAACTTTCAATGCCCAGGTCCGCCCTTTTTTATCTTGTTCGTTAGCATCTACAGTTTGAATATTAAGACTAGGGTATTTTTGCTTGAGCGGAAGAATAATCTCCGACAATTCTTTTTGTATCACTAGCTCATTTGTTGTTTTACCATCGTATTTAAAATCTAGCTTTAAATTTCGGGTTCCATCTTTATGTTCAATACTTTCAGAAAAACCGGTTGAAATCCAATTTCCCAGCTGACTGAGTGCAATTTCTTGCCCATCATTAAAAGGCTGAATTTGCAATTGATTCAAGCTCTGTACGCTTGGAATTTGATACTGCTTTGGTTCTAAATAAATATTCATCCAGCGGCCCTTACTTCGGGTTTCAAGTATTTCATAGGGACCAGTTAACGATTGAATTTGCAAACCAAGCTGTTCTTTGCTGATTCCCATATCTGCTAACTTCTGTCTGTTTATATCAAATCGAAAAGTGTCGGGACCATCATTCTCTGGCAAAACATAAGCTACATTTTTACTTGCGAGCTTAACTAATTTTAAAATCTCATCCCGTGCCTGAGCAAAACTTTGCTCATCTTTTCCATCAATTTTTATTGTAGCCAAATCTGTTCGGCGTTCATTCGAACCTCTCTCACCGGCCACAAGTGAGATCGTATCAATTTCAGCAGGCTTGTAAGTTTTTAAAATCTCATCAACTTCTCGTTGTACCGTGTCTCTTAAACGCTTTGTATCAACTTGCTTTTTATCAAGTACAAGTCGCATTGTTGCATACTTTGCTCCACGATAAGATTTTCCTTGGCTATAAACCCAACCCAAGTTGGTTTCAATAAAATCAAGTTGATCCTTTGGCAAGGCTAATACTTTTGTATGCAAGGGCTTAAAAATTTCGATTATTTTTTCATGAGAATACTCATGTTTAAGTGTAATAAAGAGTTCAACCTGCGGAGCATTAATCGATAAATTAAAATTCTGAGGCATCTTGGCCGCTGTCATAAATGTAAAGACCAACACTCCAATTGAGACCAGACCATATAAATAACGAAATTTAAGTGTATGCTTTAAAACTATCTTGTAACGACTAGATAACCAAAAAAATAAATTTGTGGCCTTTTCAGCTTCTGGCTTTTTTACGTAGTGCTGTAAATGGTTTGGTAAAATAAAAAATGTTTCAAACCAACTGAGCAGTAAAGATACACTAATCACAATTGGAATAGCAAAAAAGATTACAGATAATTCACTATCAATAAGTAATATCGGCATAAACGCACAAATGATTGTCAATATAGTCGCCGTCACGGGCGCAATGAGCTCTTTGGCTGCAGTTGACGCTGCGTTTTTAGGTAGAACACCTTCTGCTAAAAGTTGATTGTATCTCTCAGCAAAAATAACCGCATCATCTACCAAGTTCCCTACCACCAGAATCATGGCGATAAGTGAAATTAAATCAATCGAGATACCTAGTAGTTTTAATATAAAAAATGTTCCAAAATATGAAATCGGTAGGCCAATGGCCGTCATGAGCGAGGTTCTCCACCCCATTGTTAGGCCCAAAACGATGAGCACCAAAAGAAGTCCGCCCATACCATTTGAAAGTAACACATTGATCTGCTGATTAATAAAATAGGGTCCATCATGAAGTACTCGAATATCGACACCCTTTGGTTTTTCGGTATCAGCAATTACCTTTTGAACCAATTCAAATGTTTTAATAGAATCTTCACTTACAGTTTTAAATAAAGTCAACTCAGTGGCTTTTACACCATCCAATAAAAATTGATACTTATCATTTTTAGATTGCTCATACAGAACCTCAGCCACTTGTGAGATCGTCAATTTATTACCTGTTCCGTTATTTCGAATCTGGACATTTTTTATTCTATCTAGATCAGTGGGTGAACTCGTGTACTCTAAAAGCCAACTTTTACCACTCACAGAATTATAACCTATGGCATTTGAATTCAGCTCAGTACGAATAGCACTACGAATTTGAGCTACTGTTACACTCAGTTGATTTAATCTCTCTTTATCAAACTTAATAAAAATATGAAAAGGCTTGAGTGTGGAGTCGAGCTCAGCAACTCCCTTAATAGCCTTAAGTTTTGCATTAAGTCCCTGCATAAAATCATGATGCGCTTCATTTTTTTCATCTAAACCAGTAACACCAAGATTAGCTAAAAAAATCTTACTGTCATTCCGCTGTGAAACCTCTAAATTGCGAATATCAGATGGCAGCAGCCTCAACTCTGATTGAACGGCTGCACGTGCCTTTTCTATTTTTTCAGATATGTTTTTAACAGATAGTGGAAATTTAAGAGTTATGCTCATCGAACCTGCACGACTCTTTGATGTCATCTCTTCAAGATCTGGAATATCCCTTAAACTTTCCTCTAAAGGTGACGTGATGAGCCTTTCGACTTCATCCGCAGAAGCATTAGGGTACGAAAGACTGACGTTTACGTTGTTAAATTGAAAAGGCGGATGCAAATCTTTTTTCATTGAAAAAAGAGAAATAAGACCTATCACGGCTATAACCACAGAGATCACATTAACCCATTTGGTTTTTTCAATAAAAAGGTCTATTAGCTTGTGCATGCTGCGGCCCTTAGAAATAAGTTTCTACAAAATATTTAAGTGAAATATATAGCTCATTTAGTTGAATTTATACAGCCAATTAACCAAACCCACCATCACCCGCGTGTCTTTTTTACAGTAATCTAAAAGAGCTGACTTCAATTCGTTTTTACGAGTGGCCGATGCTGAAGGATTGATCAATTCCTCAAAGCTTCTTTGAGCAGCTCCGCCATCCCCTACTTGCATATTTTTATAACTGAACTCATCACCCAAAATCGCTGGTCCTACACTTTTAATGCTATAGCTATCCCCAAAGGCTTTATCATAAACCGCTTCGCGAATAAGTGGCAAAGGATCGACAATTCGTTCACGAATTCCACGCAGAGCCTCTTTAAATTGTGGTGCAAAGTCTTCTAAGCCTTGAATCACACTGGATTCAAATTTACCAAAATAGGCCACCACAGATCCCTCTTCACCACATGACTTAATCAATGCGGCAATCAAACTTAATCGAGGATCACTTGCGTCTGCATGCAAAAACTCATGATGAGTCAGCTCCGCATCTAAAGATTTTAAAATATGCACGCTAAATTGAAACGGAACTTGCGTAAAAGGACCCGTCCCAACATACCTAGGAATCGCCGGATTAATTGTTTCGAAATCTAAAAAAGCCAATGGAAACTTCCAACTTGAAAGTTCTTTTTTAATTTTATCCGCATCGATAAATCTTTTATTAGTTTTTAAAGCCTGCAAACAAATTTGCTGTTTTTCATTTAATTCTTCACTAGGAATATCTTGAATATTAATATAGCCCTTATTGTACAGTTCCCACTTTTTGTCACGCAAACCCGGGATACTAAAAACACTCACCGCCGGAATTTTTTTCTGTTCCCAGCAATGATCCATAAACTGACAATCCCGTGGAGTAACACAATGGGCGCCTAAATTAATATCCGGCAC
>ERZ1292633.896-Hain-H41-02um-R1-896-length-33248-cov-5_pt1 | contig 33248 bp, 33 predicted proteins | sample MGYA00564406_ERZ1292633 | MGnify/ENA primary metagenome ERZ1292633 (study PRJEB36523, sample SAMEA6512639) | groundwater metagenome | collected 2019-01-08 | study: AquaDiva: Metagenomics assemblies of 32 groundwater samples
CTGGATTTGAAATTACCAGATTTGGTCCTGCAACCAAAGCCGCTTTAGCTAAATACCAGGCTAGTGTAGGCGTCAGTCCTACTGGATACTTCGGACCGCTTACCAGAGCGAAAATGAAATAGGTATTGAGTATCTCTCAATAGAGATTAAGTAAAATAAATCCCCCTAACTTCTGTGGGGGGTTTATTTTTTAGCCATAGTTATTGCAGTTTTTTATAATTCTGTTAGACTCAGAAGTAAGTAATTTCCAATTTTCAATTTCTAATTTTCAAAAAATTTCCAATTACATAATTTCCAATTTCTACCTTCTATTTTCTAGACACCATATGGATAATATTTCAATGTTAAAAAAATCAATATTCTTTTTACTGGCGACAACTCTTTTTGTGCCGCTTTTGCCCTTGCCGTTGCCATTTTTAAATTTTGGATCTTTATTTTTCTTTCCCTATATTTTTCCCAAAATATTGGCGTTTAAGATTTTAGTGGAAATTATCGCGGCGTTATATGCCATTTTGGTTTTGATGGACAGGAAATTTTTGCCCAAAATAAATTTATTGCATATTGCGATATTTTCCTTTTTTGCCGTTTTGGCGGTTTCTAGTTTGCTGGGGGTGGATATTGGTCGCAGTTTTTGGGGCAACGCGGAAAGATCCGACGGACTGATAGTGCTGGCGCATTTTGTTGTTTATTTTTTAATCCTGTCTTCTTTTTTGCGTAAAGAGAAAGAGTGGCTGAAGTTTTTGGATATATTTTTGGTGTCTATTTTTCTGACCGTGATTTATGGAATTTTTCAAATTTTTGCCCCGGGTGATTTTTTTAGCACGGGCGGAGCGCGCGTATCTTCGACCATAGGCAACGCTTCATTTTTTGCCGCCTATCTTATTTTTGGTTTATTTACGGCGCTATTTTTATATTTTAGAAAAAAACAATCTGAAGATTTGAATTCGATTTGGAAATATTGGTATATCGTTAATTTGCTCTTGACTCTTTTTGTTATATTTAAAACAGAAACCAGGGGCGCGATTGTGGCGTTGGGTTTTGGAGTGTTTGCGATGTCTTTGTTTTTAGTTTTTTTGAGTAGAAATAAAATAGTAAAAACATCCGCGCTGACTCTCGTGGTCTTGGTGATTTTGAGCGGTTTGGGGCTGTGGTTTTTTAAAGATGTATCTATTGTTAGAAATAATCCTACATTAAGTCGTCTGGCAAACATTTCTTATAGCGACATCACAACTCAATCGCGTATTTTAACATGGAAAGCTTCTTGGCAAGGATGGAAAGAGAGGCCGCTTTTGGGATGGGGATATGAGAATTTTAATGTTGTGTTTGATAAGAATTTTCCCGCGCCAATATATCAGGATTCCGGTTCGCAAATCTGGTTTGATAGGGCGCACAACATCGTTTTTGATATTGGGGTTACGAGCGGATTTGCGGGGCTGGCGGCTTATCTAAGCATTTTTAGCGTGGCGTTTTGGGTTTTGTTTAAGAAAAAGCACGCTATTAATTTTTATTTACAAGAATCACCGGACAAAAAAGACAACCAGCCAAAAAAAGAATATCTGCTCGTTTCTTTTTTGGGCGCTCTTTTAATGTCTTATTTTATTCAAAATTTATTTGTTTTTGATACGCCCGCAACATATATCGCATTTTTTACGATCTTGGCTTTTGTGGCAAGCAACACATTTTGGTCTGAGAAAGGGGGCGAGGAGCCAGAGGCTTCTTACAAAATTAAAGAAATTTCATCGCCGCTCGCTGTTGGTATTTTCATTTTGCTTATTGGCGCCATCTGGTTTTTAAATGTCCTACCGGCCAGAGCGAATATGGATTTGGCAAAAGCTTTGGTAAATACCAAGGGACCGAATATCCAATATGTGCCAGATTTATTTAAAAAAGCGATTCAAGATGGTACATATTTGCGCTTTGAGATAAGGCAACAATTTGCAGAATTTCTATACACTGCCAACATCCCTAATTTTAAAAAAGAGGATTACTGGAGCATTCACCAACTCGCTATTTTAGAAATGGAAAAAAGCTTGAAAGAGGCGTCACTAGACGTAAAAAATTATCTGCACCTGATTATCTTATACAATAACGCCGTAAAATATGCCCCTGACACAAACATCGTAAATGATTTGATGCAAAAATCTTTGGATGTTGGCGCAAAATCTATCCAGATGTCACCCACGCGTCCACAGATTTATTTTCAACTCGGGCAAACCTATATGAATTTAAATCAGAAAGATAAAGCGATTGAAATGTTAGAAAAAGCCGTTTTGATAAGCCCGAAGGTGGCAGAGGCACACTGGAATCTTGGCGCCGGTTATCTTTTGGTAGGCCAGAAAGATAAGGCATTGGCAGAATTTGCCAAAGTAAAATCTTTAGGAATCAATACTGACACCGATGTGAATTCTTTAAATCGTTTGGCGCAACTTTACTTAAGAGTAAAAGATTATCAAAGTGCCTTGAGCGCATACCAAAAACTTTCCCTGCAGGTACCCAACAATGCTTTTGTGCATTCTCGCTTGGCAAGTTTATATGTTTTGACTGATAATCCAACTAAAGCGAGAGAAGAAATTAAAAAAGCGATGGAACTTGATCCGGAAAACTGGAGGGGCGAGGGAGAAAAATTTTTAAACGCTTTGGATCAGGGCATAGACTTAAAATCAATTATTTCCGGAGGCCAGTAACCCCCCAAATTTAACAAAAGAAAAAAAGCGACAAAAATCTTTGATTGTCGCGTTTTAATCAGGGTTTACCCTGTTAAATCCTGCGTAGCAGGAATTTTGCTTTGCAAAATTATTTAACAGGGTAAATTTTTCTTGACTTTTAGGGTGACAAGGCATTAAATAAAATTAAGGGAAAAGCACCTTTAAAACTTAAAAGGAGAGGGTCATGAAATCCAAGCTGTTCGCTGGAATGCTCGTATCTATTTTGATGATTTTTGCCATTGATGTTATGGCGCAAAAAGCTAATAATCTAAACGACATTTTTCCCGTTGAAGAAGTTAAGCATGGCATGACGGGTTATGGATTTTCCGATCTTGGTCCGGATGTATCAAACAAGTTTAGGTTTAGGGTTGAATTTGTGGAAAAAAATGCCCTTGGTTACGGTCATGATATTATTTGGGCACTTCTTTCAGGCAACCGTATGCTGACCAAAAAGGATACAGGCATAATCTCCGGAATGTCAGGAAGTCCTTGCTACTCTTCCGACGGCAGATTTTTGGGAACGGTTTCTTACGGGCATGACGGAGCTTTAGAGCCGATGGCAGGAATTACTCCGGCCAGGGAACTTCTGTCTGTTGGAGAAAATGAATTGTCGTATTTAATCAACAATTTTTCAAACAAAAGCCTTTTCGGTCAAAACAGGGGCAATCCTAGATCTAACTTAATGTGTTTTAATGTCAACAACATTTCACCCAAACACGATGATCTGAGCCGGCTTTTTGTTACCAAGCCATATTTTTCCGGTTCTGGCGGTCAGGAATCGCAAGCCGATCTTTCTGACGGATTGAAGGTCGTTGAAAAAACACTAAAGCCCGGAGACTCTATTGGCGTGGGTCTGGTTGTCGGAGACATTTCAGTTGTTGGTACCGGCACCGCTTCGTTTGTTGATGGCAAGACCGTGTGGGCTTTTGGCCATTCAATATTTCAGTTTGGAGAAATTAATTTTCCCATGCTTGCCGCTGAAACTTGGGGCGCAATGTTAGGGCAACCCAAACCTTGGAAAAACACTACCACCGGGGCGGTTATCGGCACATTTACCCAAGACCGCTTGACTGGTGTATATGGCCATCTTGGTCAAATGCCCGATATGATTCCAATGACAGTAAATCTTGAAAGAAATGGCAAGAAACAAACTTTGCATTTCTATATTGTCAGGCAAAAAATGCTGACGCCCGTCCTGGTGGAAAACATCATCGATAATTTACTCACAGAATTTAGCGACACTCAGGAGCTCACCGTCTTTTCTAGAGGCAAGATTTACATCAAGGGTGTTTCGGATAAATCATTTTATTTTTCAGAGCACGGTGAAGGTTTGGCGAGCGAGATGGGGAATTATTGTGCTAGAGAAATCAGGTTAGCCACTATTCCCAAAGATGATCTCTTTGAGAAAAACGAACCTGCCGAACCTCTAAGGATCGAAGGCATTAACATTGATCTGTCAGTTTCGGAAGGCAACAAGACCTTTAGTGTTGAGGAAATCAAAAATGGTTCAGATGATGCCATTTTCAACTTAAACTTAAACTATGATCTCGATATCATTCTGAAAAATGGACAAGAACAAAAGACAGTGAGTTTTTCTTTGGCTATTCCGTATGGATTTAACGGTGAAATCGTAGTTTTGGCGGGTGATGCGGAAGCGATGACAACTTCTTTCGATAAAGAAAATTATCGCCAAAATACAAAAAGTTCTGAGCGGCAAGATGATTTTAGCACCTTGATTAGGGAATCGTTTAGTGGAGGAAGTTTGTATATTAAGATTTTTTATATTAGCAAAACTTCCGGGTCGGCATCTTCTGTGATGTTGCGTCCGACAATTCGAATGGAAATTTACGAGGTTTTTCTAGACAATATCGTGGTGGAGGGACAAAGGCATGCCCTCATCAATGTAAGTAACACGAATGTAGGTAACACGAAATAATTTTTTATAACCCCCCACCTTAAAGGTGGGGGGTTCTTTTATTTTTAGATGGGTCCAGAACAAAAGGGCAGACCTGTCTGCCGGCCCGCTTCGCCGAAGCCTCAGTGGGGTGAGTGGGCAGGGTTAATTTGCCAAAACTGCCGCTATGATTTTTCCGGCGCCGCCAATTTTGAGCGCCTTGGCGCATGCGTCAAGCGTTGCGCCTGTTGTTAAGATGTCATCTATTAGCAAAATATTTTTATTTTTCAAGTCAGAGCCGGAGCTTACTTGGAATGCGCCTTCCATATTTTTTAATCTCTCGTCTTTATTTTTTATTTGAGCTTGAGGAGAGGTATTTTTTATTCTTTTTAAAGATGTGACGTCCAAAAAAATATTAAAATATTCAGAAACTATTTTGGCTATAAGAAAAGATTGATTGAATCCACGCGACCTTTCTTTTTTAGGATGTAGCGGCACAGGCACCATGACCCAAGAATTTTTTTCTTCTGGGGAAATTGTGTGCACGAAATTTTCCAATGATCCAATTATTAAAGAACTTAAAAGCTGGTTAAGTTCGTGGATGTTTTTATATTTGTATTTTTGAATCGTTTCTTTTAAAACGGGATCGCTGTAATTCGCGGCCACAAAGACACACCGAATTCTGTTTTTAGGATGGCACAAAAAATTGTTTTGGCTAAAATTTTCTACAGGCAGCCTTTTTCTGCAGGAAAAACAAATCGGCGCGTTAAATACTTGAATTTTCTCGCTACATTTTTCACACAGAGCCGCGCCTTCTTTTTGGCAACCGATACATTTTACCGGAATTAAAAAATCAAGCAAAAATTTTTTTAATTGAACGATAGATTTTTTATCTTCCATAACAATATGTATATTTTACGTATTTTGTGATATAATAAACCTTGAAAGTCTAATTATCAAGAAAAAATCTTATTTTATGGTTTGGTCTTTATTTGGATTTAGTAAAGAAAATTATTTGGGCGTAGATTTTGGCGAAAGCTCTATAAAGATAGTTGAATTGGAAGATAGCAAGGGCGCGCCATTTCTTAAAAACTATGCCGTGGCATCTTTAATTGATGTGCCTGAAAATTTAAATGGCGCACCTTCTCATAAGCCATTTTTCTCTGAAAATCAGTATGCCAAAACCGTGGGATCAATTTTAGATAAATTGAACATTAAAGCCAAAAAGGCGTTTTTTTCTTTGCCCATATATCCCAGCTTTTCAACCACCATAGAGATACCGCTAATGTCAGAAAAAGAAATGGATCAGGCGGTTCCGCTGGAGGCGCGCAAGTATGTGCCGATTCCTCTGAATGAAGTGGTTTTGGATTGGAATTTTTTAGGAAAGACACGAAGTGATTCTACAGAGAAGATGCGTATTTTTATAGTTGCCGTTCCTAACAACATAGTGCAAAGCTATATAAGTATAGCTCATCAAAACAAATTGAAGGTTGAGGCCATGGAGCTTGAAACGTTTAGTTCTGCCAGAGCAGTATTAGGCCCTAACGAAGAACGTCCAGTAATGATAGTGGATATTGGAGCAAATTCTACCGATGTGGCCATAAGCTATAAGGGGCAGGTGGAAATGAGTCACAATTTTGAGATTTCAGGATTTAACTTTACTTATGCTATAGCTAAAAGTTTAAACATAGATATTAATCGCGCGGAACAGCTAAAAAGAAGCGCGGGACTCCTGGGAGGCGGGGGAGAACAAGAGCTTTCTTCCATAATGTTTCCCTTGCTGGATGCCGTCATAGAAGAAATAAGGCGCGCCGCGGCAAATTATGAACAAAAATATGGCCGCCCCATTAAAAAGGTTATCCTTGCAGGAGGATCTGCCAATCTCAAGGGTTTAATAAATTATTTTGTGAAACAATTAAATATAGAGGTGGGGTTGGCCAATCCGTTTTTATCAATAAAGTATCAGCCAGCGCTTGAAAAGACGCTTCGAGAACTTGGCCCAGAACTTGCGGTGGCTTGCGGACTGGCGCTTAAGGGGTTTGCGGCTAAGCGTCAAAAGCAAGAGAAGTGATCTTGACGCCTTACTGTTTTAATCTTAATTGTGTTATAATTAGTATAGATATTAATGGCTAAATATAAGTACTAGATTCTAACTCCTAAATTCTAAATTATTATGATTGACGTTTCACTTATACCTAAAGAGGCACCAAAATCATTTCCTATAAATAAGCTGTTTTCTTGGATTTCTCTTTTAGTTTTAATTATATCTGTCGTTGCTGGCGGGCTTATTGTCTTTATGCTCATATCTTCTAAGAATAATTTGGTCCAGCTCAATCAACAACTCCAGGAATTAGATAAAAATATAAATTCTCAACAAGAAACTATTCAGTTTGCCCAATCGGTTTTAGTAGCCGATCAAATTATTAGTAGCCACAAATACCCCAGCAGACTCATGGATTTTCTGGAGAAAAACACGAATATGTTTATACAGTGGACAAGCTTGAATGTTGATCTTTCCAACAAAACCGTTGATTTAAATGGTAGGGCACACGACCTTCTGGCTGTGGCTCAACAGATAAAACGCCTGGAAAACTCTAAGGTTGTTTCTGGTATTAAATTGGGAAGCGTGGCATCAGAAAACAATGGCGTCTCTTTTAAATTGAACTTTTCTTTAGACGGCAGCATTTTGTCTGTTAGGTATTAAAATAAATTTTCAATAATTTCAAATTATGCAAAAAATAACAACAGCTATCACAACCCTTGGTCTTGCCGTGATCGTCATTTTTGGGGTTTTGTGGCCAGCATATAAAATACTGAATAATTTAAAAGGAGAAATAAGTAATATTAATGATGCTATAGCGCAAAAAAATCAAGAGATGGAATCTCTGAAGTTTTTTTCGCAAAGGATGAAAGAAATGGATCCGGCTCAAGTGAATCGTATCAATGCGCTGGCTCCTGCGCAAAGCCAGCCAGATCTTATTGCTGAAGTGAACGGCATGGCTTTGGCGAGCGGCCTGTCCATAAACACATTTAGTGAAACGCCCTTGGAGACTCAGACAGGAGGACCACTAAAGCAGTCGAGAGTAGAGATTTCTTTTAAAAGCGATTACGCTAATTTAAAAAGATTTTTAAGTAATATGGAATTGAGCGCTCGGCTCTTTGAGTTGTCTGGCCTGTCTTTGAAAGCCGCGGGCGTTGAATTAGGGAAGGGCCAGTTGCCTCTTGATGTAAAAACTAATTTTGATATTTATTACAAATAATTCGAATTTATTTATGCCAAATTCAGAAATTTATAATATTAAAGGTAATAGTGTATCGAATTTATTAATAATCCTCGTGATTGCCATAAGTGTGGTAGCGGCAGGAATATTTTTTCTGCCCCAATTAGTAGAATCTTATTTTTCTTATGACCCGTCTTTGGTGGTTATAAGCCCAACCCTTTTGTTGCCAAAAAGTGGTGATAAAATTGTATCTAATGAGAGACAGCTAAATGATTTCCAATTGCCACAAGGCATACCCCTCAATATAACGGAAAGTATTTTTGGACGAGCCAATCCCTTTGCTCCTTTATAGGTATAGTTTATGACTAAAGAAAATAACTTTTTAAATTATTTAACAAGCCAGGACAAATTAAGCGAGGCCAATTTAAAATCGGCCAGCGAAGAGGCGTCAAAAAACAGCCAGAATATAGAAGATGTTTTAATAGAAAAAAAATATTTGTCCGAACAGGAGCTTTATCAGCTTAAGGCTGATTTTTTAAATCTTGAATTAAGGTTTTTTTCAGAAACAGACACCATACCTTTTGACATTTTGGCTTTAGTCTCACAAGAAGCGGCGGTCCAATACAAATTTATTCCACTCAATCGCACAGACGAGTATTTGCAGGCGGGAATGGTCCGCCCGGAAGATTTTAAATCACAAGAAGCCCTGCACTTTATTGCGGCGCGGCTTGGCTTAAAAACAAAAGTGTTTTTAATAACGCCGCAGAGTTTCAATAACGCGCTGAAGCAATATCAAAGCTTGACGGGAGAAGTTAGCACTGCATTGGAAAAAATGACAGCCGAGCTTAAAGACGAAGAGATTGCGGATTTTCAGGAAAGTGGAAAACAAAAAGACATTTCTTTGGTGCTTGAGGAGGCGCCCATCACAAAGGTTGTGGGGGTTGTGTTAAAGCACGCTGTTGAAGGTAGGGCCTCGGATATTCATATTGAGCCGTTTCAGGACAGGATTCGTGTAAGATTTAGAGTAGACGGTGTTTTGTCCACCAGCCTTTTTTTACCCAAGGACGTGCTTTTGCAAATTGTGTCCCGTATAAAAATATTATCCGGACTGCAAATAGATGAAACTCGCAAGCCACAAGATGGAAGATTTCAAACTAAAATTAATGGCCGCGAGATAGATTTTCGTGTGTCTGTATTTCCCACTTCAAAAGGAGAAAAGGTGGCCATTCGCGTTTTGGATTCTTTAGTTGGAATTTCCACTTTTCTTGAGCTGGGTCTACAAGGCAGGAACGCCAAAAAAGTTCTTGAAGGCCTACAAAAACCTTTCGGATTGATAGTTAACACAGGTCCGACTGGTTCGGGCAAGTCTACCACTTTGTATGCCATGATGCTCAAGCTCAACCAAGAGGGCGTTAATATAGTCAGCTTGGAAGATCCAGTAGAATATTTGCTTGAGGGCGTAAATCAATCCCAAGTAAGGCCAGAGCTGGGGTATGATTTTGCTTCAGGCCTTCGAAGTATTTTGCGCCAAGATCCGGACATTATAATGCTCGGAGAGGTGAGGGATAGAGAAACCGCGGGACTGGTCGTGCACGCCGCTTTGACGGGCCATATCGTTTTATCAACTCTTCACACCAACAATGCCATTGGCGCTATCCCGCGCCTTATAGACATGGGAGTGGAACCGTTTCTTATCCCGTCTTCGTTAACTATGGTGCTCGCTCAACGTTTAGTTAAAAAGCTGTGTGATTATTGTAAAGCTCCCATAAAGCCAATAGGCGAACTAAAGGATTTAGTAGAAGAGGCTATGTCGTCTTTTTCCGCGGAAGAATTAAAGGAGTTTGGTGTTGATGCTAAACAGATTTTTGAATCCAAGGGTTGCAAAAAATGCGCAGGCAAAGGCACCAGGGGGCGCGTGGCGATTTATGAAATTTTAATGATGACGCCCCAGCTGGAAGAGATAATTTTGACAGAACCTTCCTCAGGTAAAATTGAGACAGAAGCTAAACGCCAGGGCATGGTTTCTATGAAGCACGATGGTATAATTAAGGCTCTGCAGGGGTTAGTTAGTTTGGAAGAAGTAATGAGGGTGGTTGAAGAATAAGATCTAATATTTAATTTTTGACCTGCCTGCCGGCAGGCAGGGATTTAAACTTGAAATCTATGGCAAAAGAAAAACAACACATTCTCTTGGTAGAGGACGATCCATTTTTGTCCGATATTTATTCTACGAAATTGGAAAGCGCCGGGTTTGGCTTGTCTGTGGCCTATGATGGGGAAGAGGTTTTTAAAAAAATTGAAGAAAAGACTCCTGAATTGATACTTTTGGATATAGTGTTGCCGAAAATGGACGGCTTTGAAGTTTTAAAAAAATTAAAATCTGACTTGAGGTTCAACAAAATTCCCGTGATCTTACTCACCAATTTGGGCCAGAAGGAAGATATAGATAAGGGCATGAGCTTGGGCGCGCAGGATTATTTAATAAAAGCCAATTTTATTCCATCGGAGATAGTAGAAAAAATTAAATGTTTTTTAAAAAGTAACTAAAAATATTTATGAGCACCACAGAAGAAGAATTAAACGATTTGCTTTTTACAACGCTTAAGGAAAATGCGTCTGATTTACATTTGTCAGTCGGGCGTTATCCGACTTTGCGCGTTGATGGGTCTTTGTTGCCACTTACGCAAAAACCTATTTTAAATGGTGAAATGATAGAAAAAATAGCCACGGCCTTTATTACATCGGAACAAAAAGAGATGCTTTTTAGGGAAAGAGAGCTGGACTTGGCATATGACTTTAAGGGCAAGGCGCGTTTTCGTGTGAATATGTATTTTAATCAAGGCGCCATCGCGATTGCCTTACGCTTAATCACAGCCAAGGTACGCACCATTGATGAGCTTGGTCTGCCCTCGATTTTACACAGATTTACCGATCTCAAGCAGGGATTTTTCCTCGTGGTGGGACCTTCGGGAAATGGCAAATCTACCACTTTGGCGGCCATGGTGGACGAAATTAATCACAAAAGAGCGGAGCACATTATAACCATAGAAGATCCCGTGGAGTATATTTTTGAACAGGATTTATCGATAATCAATCAAAGAGAGGTTGGGCGGGACACGATAAGTTTTCACGGCGCGCTAAGAGCTTCTTTGCGAGAAGATCCCAATGTCATCATGGTGGGTGAAATGCGCGACGCGGAAACGATGTCTACTGCCATTACAGCGGCAGAAACCGGACATTTGGTGCTTTCTACGCTCCACACAAACAACGCTTCTCAAACCATAGACCGTATCATAGACAGCTTTCCGGCCGAACAACAGGACCAGGTGAGAGCGCAACTTGCCGCCACTTTGGTGGGTGCAATATCGGAAAGATTGTTGCCGCGTATTCGCGGGGGCAGGATTCCTGCCTATGAGATTATGGTGGCAAATTCTGCGGTAAAATCATTGATTCGTGAAAATAAGGTTCATCAACTGGATTTAGTCATTGAAACCGGCGCCGAAGAAGGGATGATTTCTTTAAATAGGTCTTTAGCAAATTTAGTAAAAAGTGGAGAGGTGACTCTTTCTGCCGCAGAGCTTTATTCTTTAAATAGAAAAGAATTTCTTGCGCTCGTAGGAAAATAATTCACCCTGTTAAATAATTGAAAATTTTATATAAAATTTGAAATTAAAATTTGTCACTCAAACATTTTTAAAACATTTAAGAAAATAACTAAAAATATAAAATACTACCCAGTTTAGATAGAAGCAAATTTTATTTAACAGGGTAAAAATCTATGAGATTTGCATACGAAGCTAAAACTCAAGAAGGGCAGTCACAAAAAGGCGCTATCGACGCCGGGAGCGTTGAGGCGGCAGTAGATATTTTACAGCAAAGAAGACTCATAGTGATAAAAGTTTCCGCTACTTCGGAGACGCCCTTTAATTTGTCATTGAAAGATGTTATAGGCAGAGTTAGCAAAAAAGACATAGCAATTTTTTCTCGTCAGGTGGCAACACTATTTGAAGCAAAAGTTCCCATTGTGGAATCATTAAAAACTTTATCTGAACAAGAAGACAAAAAGAAATTAAGAGACGTGATCGATAGTTTGGCCTATGAGGTGGAAAGCGGCACACCGCTTTCGAAGGCTCTGTTGAAACATCCAGATGTTTTTTCCAATTTTTTCATTCAAGTGGTTCGTTCTGGTGAGGCCTCAGGAAAGCTGGGCGATGTGTTCAAATATTTGGCGGATTATTTAGAAAGAGATGTAGCGGTGCGCCAGAAAATCAAGGGCGCTCTTATTTATCCCGCTTTCATATTAGTTGCGATGGCGGTGGTAATGGTTATTCTAATGACTTATGTTGTGCCTCAAATCAGCGCTATTTTAAAGGATCTGGGACAGACCCTGCCTTTAATAACGCTGGTGGTTGTGAGTATTAGTAATTTCGTCGCGTCTTTTTGGTGGCTAATTGCCATAATCTTTGGGACTCTTTTGATTTTTGGGTGGCGCTATATCCACACCAAAGATGGTAAGGCGGTCTGGGATAAATTAATTCTGGATTTTCCTATTATCGGAAATTTATTGCAGAAGACTTATATGATGCGTTTTGCCGAAACCCTGTCTTTGCTATTGGAAGGCGGCTTGCCTCTGCCGCAGTCATTGGAAATAACTTCAGATATGATAGACAATGAAGTTTATAGAGCTGTTTTAAATGATTCCGTAAAAGCCGTTCGTGAGGGATCGCAAATGAGCACTGTTTTGCGCCAAAGCGCGTATGTGCCGAAACTCGTTTCGCAAATGGTGATGGTCGGAGAAAACACTGGTCGCATAGAGGATATGTTGCGCCATGTCTCCAAATTTTTTGCGAGTGAGGTAGATTCGGCAATTTCAGGATTGACCGCCACCATAGAACCGATCTTGATAGTTGTCATAGGCGCTGGAGTGGGCGTTATAGTCGTTAGTATCATTATGCCTATTTATAATATTGCCGGATCGTTTTAAATTAAAAATTTAAAGTGAAAAACTAAAAATATTTATGATGAACAAAAAAAATAAAGGCTTTACCCTGCTCGAGCTTTTGGTGGTTATCGTTATCATTGGGCTTGTCTCTACGATAACCCTCACCTTTATTTATATGTCTAAAAATCGCGCTAAAAAATCGCGCATTGTATCCAATTTAGACCAAGTCAGAAAAACGGCCGAACTTTTTTATAACGGTAATAATTATAGCTATATGGGCTTGAGTGATGCGCCGGACATATTGATTCTTAGGGAGGATGTGGTTAAGCAGGGTGGTCAGCTAAATATTTATCCTAGCGTTGATTCCTATGTGGCTTATAGCGCGTATCCAGGCGCGGAAAACAACCATTATTGGTGTACAGATAGTCAAGGAAACTCAAAGGATGTGACGGGCTATCCTTCGGGTAGCTGTAATAGTACGGGGGCCTGCCCTCCGGGCCAGACGAATCCATATGGGCAGTATCGATTTAGATCCGGCTGTGTGCGCGTTTCAGGATGTGGCACCAGCACATGCTCTTTGCCTTACTAAATGAAATGTATTTTGATGATTTTATAAACTGGTGTATAATTAGAGCAAGGAAATAATTTACGATTTTTAATTTTTACCCTGTTAAATAGAACATAGTTCTAATTTGCGAAGCAAATTATTTAACAGGGTGGAAATCCAATAAATCCTAAAAGGTCGGTCGCTTATTCGCTTTAAAAACGAATAAGAAGAAATGAAAATTATTTATAACTCTAATTTAAACTAAACAATATGAAAAAAAATAAAGGTTTTACTTTAATCGAGCTTTTAGTCGTTATCGCCATTATCGGTTTATTATCAACGATTGTTTTGGTTTCTTTAAACAGCGCCAGAAACAAAGCCAAAGATGTCAGAATTAAAGCCGATTTAGCTCAGGTTCGTTCACTTGCTGAATTGAATGCTGACACAAGCAATACATATGTTTTGGCAGTACCTTCTTCTTACTCCACTCAATATGCAACTTTAACAGCTGATATCGATGCGCAGGTTCCTCAAACAGTAGTTTACAATGCCACTGCGACCGCATATGGTGCTTCAGCCCAATTAACAGGAACTGGCGCTTTCTGGTGCGTTGATAGCACAGGCGTTTCTAAGGCCGAGGGCGCAACTTTGGGTGTAGGGGTCACAGTTTGTCCGTAATCATTTCTTGATGATGTTTGTATTAATTCGGCGCCCCGCAAAGCGGGGCGCCGAATTGTTTTATTTCATCACCACACCCAAAAATCATCCAACCTATTTTTAAGATTTTTTATTCTACTTTATTTTTAACGACCGTCAGTAAAAAGGTAGAATAAATTCATTCTGTAAAATACGAACGATCGTCAGCAAAATACAGAATAAAATAAGGCGTTCGAGTTTTTGTTAATTTTATCCTATAATTAAACTATGCTTATCATAGAATCAATTTTAATATTTTTATTCGGACTTTGTATCGGCAGTTTCTTAAATGTCGTTATTTTTCGTGTATTGTCAGGAGAAAGCCTGCGTGGTCGCTCGCACTGCCAAAAGTGTCTCAAGACCTTAAGATGGTATGAGCTTTTTCCGCTTGCAAGTTTTGTCTGGCAAAAAGGCAGATGCCGTTCGTGTCAAGAAAAAATTTCCTGGCAATATCCTTTGGCAGAATTGATTACAGCAGTATTATTTTTGTTAATCTTCCAACATTTTTATGGCAACTGGGCCGAGATGATTTTATGGATTGTGGTCGCATCAGCTTTTGTGGTTTTATTTTTCACGGATTTGAAAGAATATATTTTGCCGGATGTTATTGTGATTCCTCTGATTGCCGTTTTATTTTTATACCGCACATTTCAATCTTTTTATCTGGGGAGTTTTGATTTTTTTGCAAATTTTGTCATCGCGTCCTTTCTAATCGCCTTGCCATTTTTTCTTTTTTATGCGATATCAGGCGGGAGAATGATTCGGACAGGAATATTTAAAATAGAATGGATGGGCATGGGGGATTCAAAGCTAATATTTTTGGCAGGTCTTCTTTTGGGTTGGCCCAAAATTTTGATAGCGGTAATGTTCGCGGTGTTTTTAGGGTCTTTGTGGGGAATTTTGTTGATGTTTTTAAAAAAGTTTACGCTCAAAAGCGCCATGCCTTTTGGACCTTTTATAATTTTAGGCGCGTTTCTTTCTCTGTATTTTGGTGATATAATTTACGAGTGGTATATCAATTGGCTATTTTTTTAAATTTTTAATGGAAAATCCTTTAGATAAAAAGAATATAATGGGGTTCACGCTTGTTGAGCTTGCGGTTTCTATGCTGATAATTGGTCTTATATCAACTATCGTTTTGACTAATTATAACGCAGGCAGAAAACAGGAAGCCCTAAATCGTTCGGTCCAAAGATTGGCTGTGGCAATAAGACAGGCGCAAAATTACGCTCTTTTTTCCCGGGTTGGCACAAAATGCAGTACTCCCGCGGGGGGATACGGAATTTATGTGTCTTCTGCCTCACAATATGTGATTTTTGGCGACTGTAGTGGAAATCGTTTGTATGATCTTGCCAGTGATGATTTAATCAGCACTATAAAGGTTGAATCCGACGTGCAAATATCAAGCGCGTCACTTATATCTATGACGTTTGAGCCGCCAATAGGAAAGTTTTATTACAATGGTTTGGTGCCAACTGTATCCAATACGATTATTTTACAAAATTCTTCTGATGTTACTAAACAGAAAATTACAAATATTTCCGCAAATGGGAGCGTGAGCGTGCAGTAATTTCAAATTTTAAAAAATAACATGATTAATTTTTTTAAAGGACAAAAAAACGGATTTACTCTCTTGGAAACGCTCGTAACCATAGTGGTTATCTCGGTGGGTGTTTTGGGTTCAATAAATTTAATAAATAACAGTTTTGGCTTGGCGACCATCGCTAAAAATAAACTTATCGCCGCCGATTTGGCGCAAGAGGGGTTTGAGCTTGTGAGAAACATAAGGGATGTTAACTATTTAAATAACAATAACTGGCTACAAGGGCTTGATAGTTGTTTAACTTCCAGCGGATGCTTGATTGATCCCGTTTCGGGCGGTCAGGTTGTGACTGTGCCAGCTCCTTCTTCTATTGATGATGTTAAGATGTGCTATGGCACCAACGGATATTATTCTACTACGACAAATTGTGGCGCGTCTCAGGCCGTGAATTTTCAAAGAGTTATTAAAATTTCCCTAATTGGCGCAGGAGATGGGGGAATTAAAATAATTTCCAGAGTTCGTTGGCAAGAAAAGGGAATCTGGAAAGATTTTGGAACAGATGGAGGCAATTTTGAATATCATCTTTGTGATTGGAAAAATCCAAATCCTAGTATTTCGTGTTATTAAAAAAAGACTTTAATTCATCATGCTTAATCTAAAAAATAATAATCACAAAACGGGGCCTGCCCCCACATCTTACTGTTTTGATGGTGGGACAATTGATCAATTGGCCGATGGTGCTTATTTAGCTTTGAAACATAAAAAAAACAACAAGGTGTGGGGGTTTTCACTAATAGAATTAGTCGTTGCCTTGGGTGTGTTTTCCGTTATCAGTATGGCGCTGGTGGGGCTTTTTGTTTCATCGTTGCGTGGTGAAAGAAAGGCGTTGAATATGCAACTTGCGCAAGACAACGCGAGATTGGTTATGGAAATAATGGTAAGAGAATTGAGAGATGGATCTAATGTGGCTTTTGGTAGCGATCAAAATGTGTCATTTAACGACAAAAACAACACGCCGATTACTTATTCTGTGAGCGCCTGTAGCCCTCCCAATGTGACCAATAATTGTATTAAACGCGCGGCCAGTGGAAGTACGATAGATCTGGGGAGTGAAAATGTGAGCACAACTAATCTCAAATTTTTTGGCGTGAGTTCAAGCGCGTCTTTAAATCAGCCTAGAGTTACGATTTTTTTCACTATGGAAAGCGGAATGGCGCCATATAGCTCTAATATAAATCTACAAACGACCGTTTCTTTAAGAAATATAAAGTTACAATAAGATGCGTGATATGATTTTAGAAAAATTTAAAAATCAGAGAGGGGTTAGCTTGTATCTGGGGATTATTATGCTCTCTTTGATTTTTGCTATCGCCCTTATAATTTCCAATTTATTTTTAATTCGTCTGCAATTGTCGCGAGACATTTTAAATTCAGTACCATCTTTTTATGGAGCTGATTCTGCTTTGGAGTGCGCTCAATTGGAAATAACAAAACGAACCATAATAGACCCGGAGATTACTTGTTTGAGTTTGAAAGACTATATAATGGGCCCAACAAATGGGGCGTGCAAACAAATCCCTATGAGCAATATGGTGAGTCCTGATTCTGCGGGCATAATTGATGCAACGTGCAGTGGCAATACTCTTGGCTCTTTGAGATCAGCTGGATCTTTTAAAGGCACAAAACGTTCCACGGAAGTGAGTTTTTAAAAAACGTTTAAATTGCGTCTGATGGCAAGTTTATCCGATGTAAAAAAAAGAATAGAGGTTTTAAAAAAAGCGATAAATAAATATCGCTACTTTTATCATGTTTTAGATAAACTGGATATTTCCGAATCAGCGCTGGACTCATTAAAACATGAATTAAAAACCTTGGAAGATAAATATCCCCAGCTTGTCACATCTGATTCTCCGACTCAAAGGGTGGCAGGTAAACCCCTGCCATTTTTTGAAAAAGTCCAGCACAAAACGCCAATGATGTCGCTGGAAGATGTTTTTTCAGAGGAGGAATTTTTAGATTGGGTAAAAAGAATCCAGAAGCTGACCGGTCCTCACGAGCTTGAATTTTTTTGTGAATTAAAAATGGACGGATTTGCCGTATCTCTTATTTATGAAAATGGTTTTTTAAAAGAAGGGTCTACCAGAGGGGACGGAAAGGTGGGAGAAAATGTCACGCAAAATTTACGCACAGTTGAATCTATACCGATTAAATTGGAAACACATGAAAAATTTCCTACATCCAAAATAGAAGAAGCTGTTAAAAAATTAATTTCCCAGGGAGTCATCGAGGCGCGAGGCGAAGTTTACATAACTAAAAAATCTTTTGAAGATTTGAATCGTCAGCAAAAAAAGAAAGGATTGGAAATTTATGCCAATGTAAGGAATATTGCCGCAGGGAGTGTCAGACAGCTTGATCCGCAAATTACCGCTTCAAGAAAATTAAGTTTTATGGCGTATGATCTAATAGCTGGCGCCTCACAGACAACTCATCAAGAAGAGCATGCGATATGTCGTGCCTTGGGATTTCCAGTGGATAAATTATCTATACTTTGCCATACGCCCGCAGAAATTTTTGCTTTTAGAAAAAAAGTAAAAAAATTACGTGACAGTTTGCCCTTTCAGATAGATGGCATAGTGGTGAATGTAAATAGCAACGCGACATTTGATAATCTGGGCTTTGTTGGTAAGGCGCCGCGGGGCGCGGTGGCGTTTAAATTTCCCGCGCAAGAAGTGACCACTCAAGTGGAGAACATCATCGTGCAGGTCGGGCGCACTGGAGCACTTACACCAGTGGCCGTACTAAAACCAGTGAATGTGGGGGGCGTGGTTGTGTCGCGCGCCACACTTCATAACGGAGACGAAATTGAAAGATTGGGCATCAAAATAGGGGACACGGTAATAGTCAGGCGGGCGGGGGACGTGATTCCAGAGGTAATCAAAGTTTTTACACAGCTTCGCACTGGCAAAGAGAAAAAATTTTCCATGCCGCAAAAATGTCCAATTTGTGGAAATAAGGTTCAGAAAAAATCCGGTGAAGTCATTTTAAAATGTATCAATTTAAAATGTCCGGCAAGGCAAAGAGAAGATCTGTATCATTTTGTTTCTCGTAAGGCGTTTAATGTTGTGGGCCTAGGGCCTAAAATAATAGACCGTCTTTTAGATGAAGGACTGATACAGGATGCCGCGGATCTCTTTTTGCTCAAAGAGGGGGATCTGGCGGTGTTGGACAGATTTGGCGAGAAAAGCTCGCAAAAACTTATTAAGTCCATTCAAAATCATAAAAAAATATCACTGTCGAAATTTATTTATGCCTTGGGCATTTTACATGTAGGAGAAGAAACGGCGATTGATTTATCTAAAAATTTTAACGCCATCAAAGATTTTAAAGATGTATCCATTGCGGATTTTCAAAAAATACCTAATATTGGAGATGTGGTTGCTCACAGCATTTTTTTCTGGTTTTCAGACAAAAACCATCAAAAGTTTTTGAATAAACTGGAAAAAGCGGGCATAATCATCGAAAAGGCGGAAAAGCGCAAAAATCAAAAACTTGAGGGGCTGTCATTTGTTTTTACAGGTGAATTAGAGAGCTTGGCACGTATGGAGGCGCAAGAAAGGGCGCGAAACTTAGGCGGAGATATTTCAGAAAGCGTATCTCAAAAAACATCATTTTTGGTATCAGGGAAAAATCCTGGATCCAAATATGAAAAAGCTAAAAAATTAGGCGTTAAAATTTTAAATGAAAAGGATTTTTTGAAATTATTAATATGAGCAATAAAATCAGCAAAGACGAAGTAAGAAAAGTGGCCCAATTGTCCAATATTGGTCTGGATGAAAACGAAGTAGAAAAACTTCAAAGTGAAATGGAGTCTATTTTAGATTATGTGGGAATTTTAGAAAAAATAGATACTACCAACGTAGAGCCGACTTCATACACGGTTCTTTTAGAAAATATTGTAAGGGAGGACGGCGAAGAGCCCAGCTTGGCAAAAAAGGATTTGCAAAGTATTGAGCAGGGTAAATTTTTAGATCAGGCGCCGCAAACGCAGAAAGAATTTTTCAAAACTCACCCTATTTTCGTATCCAAAAAATAGCCGGCAATTTATATGTTAGATGAAAAATATACAATTGAAGATTTGCACGAAGGTTTTAAATCCAAAAAATTCAGCGCCGCTATGGTGGTGGAAAATTTTTTGAAAAGGATTGAAGAAAAAGACAAAGATATTTTTTCTTATCTTTTGGTGGATAAGGAGGGGGCTTTGGCGCAGGCAAGAGAGACAGACAAGCGCTTGTCTCAAAACTTAGATCTCCGCGAGCTTGAAGGCGTGCCAATGGCCATTAAAGACAATATTTTAGTTAAAGGTTTAAGATGTACGGCAGGATCTAAAATTTTGGAAAACTTTATCGCCCCATATGACGCAACGGTTATCAGAAAATTAAAAGATGCAGGGGCAATTATTTTAGGTAAAACAAATTTAGATGAGTTTGCTATGGGTTCGTCCACGGAGAATTCGGCTTTTGGGATAACGCATAATCCTTACGATTTTGATAGAGTGCCGGGCGGTTCATCTGGCGGCTCAGCCGCCGCCACGGCCAGTTTTCAGTGTATGGGCGCTTTGGGGTCCGACACGGGCGGTTCTATACGTCAGCCAGCGTCCTTTTGCGGCGTAGTGGGGTTGCGTTCTACCTATGGCAGGGTTTCACGATTTGGCGCTATTGCCATGGCATCTTCTTTGGATCAAATAGGCCCTTTTGCAAATAGCGTTTCTGACGTAAGGAAAATTTTTAATGTTTTGTCTGGCCAGGATGAGCTGGACTCCACTACCGCGCCTAAAAATATTAAACCAGAGATACGCAAAAAAGATAAAGGTGGTACACTAAAGATTGGCCTCCCTAAAGAATATTTTTCTGACAGCCTTAATTCTCAAATGCGACAAAAAATGAATGAGGCCATAGAAGTTTTTACTAAAATGGGAGCAGAAATGAAAGAAATTAGCTTGCCCACTACGGATGTATCTCTGGCGACATATTATGTTTTAGTTCCGGCTGAAGTCAGCGCGAATTTGGCTCGCTACGACGGGGTGAAATATGGCTACTCAAAAGAGGCTGAGAATTTAATCGAAAATTATTTAAAGACTCGAAGGGATGGTTTTGGCAAAGAGGTAAGGCGCCGTATTTTTTTGGGGACATATGTTTTATCGGCGGGATATTATGATGCGTATTATCTCAAGGCCCAGAAAGTTCGAACAAAGATTATTGAAGATTTTAAGCGCGCGTTTCTTGATGTGGATTTTTTGCTTACGCCCACCACTCCTACGCCTGCTTTTAAAATAGGGGAAATGACCAAAGATCCATTGTCTATGTATTTGGCGGACATCTTTACAGTACCGACAAGCGTCGCCGGACTTCCGGCCATATCTGTACCATTTGGGAAAGTTGACTATGAAAATAAAAATTTGCCTTTTGGTGTGCAAATAATATCTAGATGGTTTGATGAAGATAATCTTTTAGATATAGCCGAAAAATTTGAACAATTTTCTAAAATTTAAAAAACATGCAGATTTTTTTTGATATATATTACTTTTTTTATGACTTCTTCACTTCGAGCTCCTGGCAAAGCATTTATTTTTGGCTGCAAGTTTTTGCGGCTTTAGTGTCTATCGCGTTAATTTTTGGCATAGTGGTTCTAACAAGAAAATTAAATACTGTGAAGGTGAAACTGAAAGAAGTAGAAACATTAATTGAAGGGGTTCCTCAATATGAAAATCCAGTACTGCATGATTTTACAGACGAGTGGAAAGCGATAAATAAAAAGTTTGAATCAGGCCAACAGTCAGATTGGAAATTAGCTATAATGGAAGCGGATAATTTACTGGATAGTATTTTTCAACAAATGCGCGTATATGGTGAAGATATGGGTGAGAGATTAAAATCCTTGTCTAAAGAACAGCTAAGCAACATAGACGATGTGTGGAAAGCGCACAAATTGCGCAATGAATTGGCGCATAGTTTTTCAAGCGAAGTGAGAGAAAAAGAGGTTAAGGCGGCACTTGACGCTTACGAGCAAGCAATGAAATATTTAGGAGTCTTATAACATAAAAGAATATAGAATCTAGGAGTTAGAATTTAGCAATAGCACAAACGGATTAGAAATCAGAGCTTGTAAATTTTTTGAAAACTGATAAAATTTTTAGCGTGTAATGCGTGGCATAAAAATATGCGCCCGTAGCTCAGTGGTACCTGCCTGCCGGCAGGCAGGGAGCAGCTCCCTTTTATATAATTATGATTCAATATTACATTTATGCTATAAAGAGTTACAAAGACGGAAGATTATATGTAGGAATAAGTAGAAATCCGGAGAGTAGATTAATCGAGCACAATTCTGGAATGACAAAATCTACAAAACCTTTCCGACCGTGGAAAATTGTGTTTAAAAGATTTATTGGTGACAGGAAGTCAGCTAGGATTGAGGAAAAGAAATTAAAGTCAGGATATGGTAAAGAGTTCTTAAAAAAATTGACTAGATAAAAACAAACATGCGCCCGTAGCTCAGTTGGTAGAGCAGCTCCCTTTTAAGGAGATTGTCGTAGGTTCGATTCCTACCGGGCGCACCAATTAGTGAGACCGACCGAGAGGCTTAAAATCAACCTTTTTGATCAAGTTTTAAGATAAACCGGTAATGTATGCATGCGCTACCTTCAAAGCTTGACTTTTTTAAAAAATAGGTATATAATGTGTCTACACTTAAATCAGGTTCTTTAATAATATAAAACTTTCAATTTTCAGCGCATGAGGCGAGCGTTTAGCAGATTAAATATTTTATTCTCTTAAACGCTCGTCTCATGTGAGGCTGAGTCCCACCTGTCGGTAGGCAGGCGCCAGCCCGAGCGTCTCGGGTATTTTCAAACTGTACAGGAGGTGTGCGATGAGTAAAGACGTTGTAAGCCGTAGCCTGTCGGTGCATAAAGAGCACGAAGTGCTCCTGAAGCTCGAGGCCGCAGGTCTCACCGACGAACTCGCCCAGAAAGTCATCGGCTCCAAGGACAACGATCTTGCCACGAAGGTGGTGAGGTTGATTCAGAACGGTGGCTTTGAGGCCACCTCCTCCCAGAAGCGTGCCCGTGAGATCATGGGCAATAATTTCTTCGGCGTCGAAGAGAATTTTAAACACTTCGGCATATACTACGCTATGGGTCCAGATGCCCGAAAGGCTCTTTCCGAAGTTCCCTTCACCGAAGAAGTTCTACAGGCGCACAAGGACACTCACGTCCTCGTCGCAACCTTCCCACTTTCCATTCTCGACATTCGTAGCAAAGCTCCACGTAGCCTCTTCTACCGTCACGAAGACGCCTGGTGCAACAGCCAGCGCTTTGCCAAGGACAAGGGAGAAGTCGCCTGGCATCTGGTCAGAAAAACCCCAGTTCAGAACTCCACCAACAGAACCTGGTCGGATCAGCAGTCTCTCCTTTCCCAGGATGAAGAAACTCCCACGGCCCGTGTCCTGACCTACACCATCATCGGTCACTTCCTGGCAACTGGAGAACGCCTGTTCGAACACATCTATGTCCGTACATCGTCGGTGGTTTCGGACGACGACGGGGGCAGCGTTGGCTACTTCGGCTCCGGTGGTCTGCGCGTCGACAGCCGCTGGGATGACGGTCGCAGCGGCGATCTGGGTGTCTCGTCCTCCCGGAAGTCCAACTGAACATTGATCCGCCAGCTGGCGGATTGAAAATTTGATTCTTTTGAATCATTGAGCCCTCGGCGTAAAAACGCCGAGGGCTTTTCTTTTTATAAATATAGTAGGTATAATTTATACATCCCGCTAATGCAGGCGCGACTACGGTTTCGTCTCGCGGGATATATAATTTTGCCGCATTATCGCTTATTACGCACAAAAACTAAACAGCGCATATTTAAAAAATTTAAAAATCGTGTGGGAGAATATAAGTCAGGTAAAATTAGCAGGGATAAACTTGAACAATCGTTACAGTCCTATCTGGGCACTCTGTCTCACGCTGATGCTTATGACCTAAGCGAAGATTTGAAAAATCAGGTTTGGTTTTCAGGTTAAACGATTTTAATCTGTTTGGTCGCCATCGTGATTTTACTTTTGAGACAAGCCAGCTCATGTTGGAAAATTGACACCTTTGTTGATTCGCGATAAAATGATATTAATATGACAAATAAACAAATTTTTACCACCACTACTACAACGACTACAACCACTTTTAGTGGCTGAGGTTTGTTGTTGAGATATTTAAATATTATAAACACAACAGACCTTAGCCAAGAGGTCAATTTTTTTACTTATTAAAATTATGAAAATTCTAAAATTCGGCGGCTCATCTGTCGCTAATGCGGAAAATATCAATAAAGTTATTCAAATTGTAATGCAATCACCCAAAAGGCGAAACGATATCGTCGTTGTGTCGGCTCTTGGCGGTGTTACGGACGATCTTATAAGGCTTGCCACTCTTGCCTCAAAAGGAGAAAGCGATTACGGATTACTATTTAAAAATCTTTGCAAGAAACACAACGAGGTCATAAAAAAATTAATTAAGACTAAGAATCAAAAACAGGCGCTTGAAGAAGCGAAGAAAAAATATGACGAATTAGAAAAAATATTACAAGGTATTTTTCTTATAAAAGAACTTTCATTGCGTTCACTGGATACGGTCATGAGTTTTGGTGAGCAATTATCAGCGCAGATCATTGGCGAAGCGATAAATAGCCGAGGTGTTGCGTGTAAATTTGTAGATGCCCGAAATCTTATCAAAACGGATGACAATTTTGGTTCGGCGAATGTAGATGCCTTAAAAACACATAAGCTCATTTCAAATTATTTTAAGAAAAGCTCCATGCTTTCCATAATGGGCGGATTTATCGCCTCAAATAGCTCGGGAATAGTTACCACGCTTGGTCGGGGCGGTTCTGACTACAGCGCGTCTTTGATAGGGGCGGCGCTCAACGCCGCTGTGATCGAAATTTGGACTGATGTTGATGGTGTAATGACAGCAGATCCCCGTAAGGTAGAAAAGGCGTTTCCTCTTGCAGAAATATCCTATGAGGAAGCAGGAGAGCTTGCGCATTTTGGCGCAAAAGTCATACATCCAAAAACTATGAAGCCGGCGCGATTAAAAAACATTCCTATTCTTATTAAAAACACATTCAATCCGCAGGCTATAGGCACTAAAATAGGCAAGGGGAAGATCGGGCAGGCCTTCGCCTCGCCGATCCGCATCACGCCGAAGGTTTCGGTAGGGCGAGAGTGGCTTCGGCCATGCGAGCAGGATTTTCTCATCAAAGGAATATCTTCATTGAGCAATGTTTCTTTATTGCGTCTGCAATCTAATAATGGCAAAAACATAGGTGAAATTACGGCACAATTATTTGACGCATTGTGTAGATTTGATATTGAGGTTTTGCTCACTACCCAGTCATCGCACGAACAAGCACTTTCCATAGCGTTAAGCAGTAAGGAGGCTCAAAGGGCAAAAAATATTATTGAGCGGGCGTTTGAATTGGAGTTGCAAACACGACAAATGCTGCCTGTTTCTATAAAAGAAAATCTTTCAATAGTCGCCATTGTGGGTAAACAAATGAAGGGTGTGCCAGGCATTTCGGGAAGACTATTTAACACTTTGGGAAATAATAAAATTAATATAGTTGCTATCGCTCAAGGGTCGTCTGAATTAAACGTGTCGGCTGTAATTGGCGCAGAAGATGAAACAAGAGCGCTTCAAGTGATTCACGAGGCATTTTTTGGCGCGGCTGATGAGACTGTCAGTCTTTTTCTTGTGGGGACAGGATTGATTGGATCAACATTGCTTACGCAAATAAAAAAACAAGAATCACAAATTCGTCTGCGTGGTTTGGCAAACAGCCGATTTATGTTATTTGATGGGCAGGGCATTTCATTAGAAAGTTGGGAAAAACTTTTGCCGCAAGGAAAATCAATGAACGTACAGAATTTTGTTGCCCAAATGACTGAATTGAATTTACCAAGAAGCGTGTTTGTGGATTGTACTGCCAGCGATGACATTGCTTCCTTGTATGAAAAAATTATCAGTGCCGGTATTGCCATTGTTACTCCAAACAAAAAGGCAAACTCCGGACCGTTTATGAGGTATCAAAGATTAAGAAATTTAACTAAAAAAAATCACACACCATTTCTTTATCAAACAAATGTAGGCGCTGGACTCCCGATTATTCACAGCATACAAAATCTTATTTCAAGTGGAGACGAAATACTCAAAATAGAAGGCGTGCTTTCCGGAACATTGAGTTACATATTCAATACATTTTCAAAGAGCGATAAATTATTTAGTCAAATTGTTTCTGATGCGCAAAACAAGGGATATACCGAGCCAGATCCTCGAGATGATTTGGGCGGCATGGATGTTGCTCGTAAAATTCTTATTCTGGCACGAGAAATTGGCCTAAAAATGGAAATGGGGCAAGTGCGCATTGAACAATTGCTGTCAAAGGAGTGTCTAGGGGCTAATTCAGTTGATAAATTTTTTACTGCGCTTAAAAAACTCGATAGTAGTTTTGAAAAAAGAAAAAGACAAGCGCAAAAAAATAACAAAACATTACGCTACATAGCATCACTACAAAAAGGCGGGGCGAGAATTTCTTTGCAAGAAATTGGTCAAGATCATCCATTTTTCCATCTTGAGGGCAATGACAACATTGTTTCCATAACAACAAAACGATATAGCGCAACTCCGCTAGTTATTAAAGGGCCTGGAGCCGGAGCCGAAGTAACTGCCGGTGGCGTATTAGCTGGCGTTCTTAGTATATTTAACTAATTTTTTATGGCAAAAATAAGCAATAAAATTCCAGTCGGCATACTTGGCGCAACCGGTATGGTTGGACAGCGTTTTATTTCGTTGCTGAAAAATCATCCCTACTTTGAAGTGGCGTGTCTTGCCGCTTCAGAGAGATCAGCGGGTAAAATATATAAAGAAGCAGTTTTGGGGCGATGGGCGCAAAAAGAATCTATACCACGCAACGTGAGCATGATGATGGTATATTCTATTGAAAATGATATAGACACCATTGCGCAAAAAGCCCGTTTTGTATTTTCAGCAATAGACGCAGAAAAAGAATTTATTAAAAAAATAGAAGAGGCATATGCCTCACGCGGTCTCCCTGTCGTTTCTAACAACTCGGCTCACAGATGGACAGAAGATGTGCCGATGATTATGCCTGAAATAAATCCCCAGCATCTCAATATCATTAACGCGCAAAGAAAAAAACGTGGCTGGACGACATGATTTATTATCACCAAACCAAATTGTTCAATTCAATCTTATGTCCCACTACTTCATGCGTGGAAAAACTTCAAGCGCCAGAAAGTAATCGTCTCCACGTATCAGGCAATTTCTGGTGCGGGCAAAACATTTAAAACTTGGCCGGAAATGATTGACAATGTTATTCCATATATTGGTGGGGAAGAAGAAAAGTCAGAAAAAGAACCATCAAAAATTTGGGCAAATATTAAAGAGGGTAAATTTGAAATGGCAAACACGCCACAAATTTCAGCAAATTGCATACGGGTTCCCGTTTCGGACGGACACATGGCGGCAATCAATATACAATTTGCGAAAAAGGCAGACAAGAAACAACTCATTGAAGCGCTAAAAAAATTTAAAAATCCTTTGGACGTCTTAAATTTACCTTCTGCTCCGAAACCGTTTTTAACTTATTTTGAGGAAAACAATCGGCCACAAACACGTCTTGATAGAGATTTACACGGTGGTATGGGAATCAGTGTTGGCCGTTTAAGAGAGGATTCCGTTTTGAGCTGGAAGTGTGTTGCTCTATCACATAACACTCTACGGGGCGCCGCAGGTGGTAGCGTGCTCAATGCAGAACTGTTGGTAAAGCTGGGTTATATAAAGTAGGGAATATGAAATTATCACAAAAACAATTTGATCAATTGTTGCAAAAAAATAAATTGGTACTGAGCTTAATCGGCATGTCTAATATCGGCAAAACCCATTGGTCAAAAAAACTTACCAAGATTAATTTTAAGCACATCAATTGTGATGATCTTGTTGAAGCAAAACTTGCCCTTGAGCTTAAAGCGTGCGGGCATTCTGGCATTAAGGACGTGTCTTTGTGGATGGGCCAGCCTTACGACAAAAGATTCCTCGTTTGCCAACAAAAATATTTGAAATTTGAAAAAGAGGTAATGAAACAAATATTTATGCAGATTGAGAGTAAAAAAGGACAAAATATTGTTATTGATACGACCGGTAGTTTTGTGCACGCTGGCACTAGCGCGTGTTCTCAATTAAAAAAACATACGCTGGTGATCTATATTGAGGCGAGGGATTCTGTGAAGGAGAAAATGTTTGAACGATATATCAAAAAACCAAAGCCCGTTGTATTTGGAGATGTTTTTGCTCCAAAAAAGGGAGAAACAAATAAGCGGGCTCTTAAAAGATGTTATTTGAAATTGCTTGATCTGCGCAGTAATCTATATGATCAATGCGCGGATATTAGTATCTCTTGTGAAATTATCAGCCAAGATATGGACGCCAAACAATTTATTTCACTAATAAGAAAATCTTTATGAAATTTTATAGCACGAAACACAGTGGCCCAGAAGTTGAGCTGAAAGAGGCTGTAATGAGCGGCCTTGCTCCGGATGGGGGCCTATATATGCCGAGCGCTATACCAAAGCTTGAGAGTGATTTTTTTGAGCAGGCAGACAAAATGTCTTTTATGGACATCGCTTTTGAGGTGGGCGAGCGTTTTTTTGCTCCGGATGTGCCGGAGGGCATTCTGCGCCCTATCATCAATGAGTCGTTTAATTTCGAAGTGCCTCTTGTGGAATTGGATAAAAATCTTCACGTGCTGGAATTATTTCATGGCCCTACACTTGCGTTTAAAGATTTTGGCGCTCGTTTTATGGCGCGCTTGCTCGGTTATTTTGCGCGACAATCCCAAAAGAAAATAACGATACTTGTTGCGACATCAGGAGATACAGGAGGCGCGGTCGCGCATGGATTTTTTAATGTAGACGGCATTCAGGTGGTTATTTTGTATCCCAGTAAAAAAGTTAGCGCTTTACAAGAAAAACAATTAACAACTATGGGCGGAAACATCAGGGCGCTTGAAGTTCAGGGAAATTTTGATGATTGTCAACAAATGGCGAAACAGGCCTTTCTTGACGAAGATCTAAAACAAGCCATGATGCTGGTCTCGGCAAACTCTATTAACATCGCGCGCTTGTTGCCTCAATCATTCTATTTTGTTTATCTTTGCGCAAAATTAAACAAACTGGGCAAACCAATCGTAGCTTCTGTTCCTAGTGGCAATTTTGGCAATCTGAGCGCCGGACTTATTGCCAAAAAGATGGGCGCGCCGATTCATAAATTTGTCGCCTCAACAAATCGAAATGACATAGTGCCACAATATTTAAAAACAGGCCATTTTGAGGCCAGATCGTCTGTTTCCACCATTTCTAATGCCATGGATGTCGGTAATCCAAGCAATTTTGCAAGGATGCTGGAATTATACGACTCTAATGTTGAGAAAATGAAGCATGACGTATACGGTGTAAGTTTTTCGGACACACAGACAAAAGAAGCGATGGCAGAAGTGTTCAAGAAGTATAATTATATAATGGATCCTCACGGGGCAGTCGCGTATTTGGGCCTTTGCGATTATCTAAAAAGCTCCGATGAATCTTCGGGAGTGTTTTTGGAAACCGCTCATCCCGCAAAATTTTCTGATATTGTAGAGCAAGCCATTGGCGTGGCACCACCCATGCTAGACAGGCTCAAGGCATATCTTAGTCGTGAAAAACAATCAACTTTGATAGAGAATAAATTTTCTGACCTAAAAGAATTTCTTCTGAATCAATAAATACGATGCGAGAAAATATGATCGGCTGGTTTTGTGCATAATTTTTTGTTAAAATATGTTTTAATGTGATTGTAAGGTCGCATTAAATTCTGACAGACCATTTGCAACATTTTTAAAAATCTAATAATATAGGAGCAGACGACAGCTCCTTAAAATTTAAAAATCAAGCGGAGAAAAACCATGACAAACGAAAAACCAAGCGTAAAAATAGTCGTAATGTTTATGGGAAAACCGGGGGCCGGAAAAGGCACCCAGGCAGATTCTTTGGTTGAAAAATATGGACTTGTACATTTTAATACCGGTGATGAAATTCGTCACAGAGTTTACAGCCCTCAAAACGAAGAAGATGAAAAAGAGCGTGATCTTTACAATTCTGGTCAATTAAACAGTTTTCCGTGGGTAGCAAAACTGGTAACGGAAAATTCTCACAAATATTTTGAAGAAGGTGGGGGGTTGGTTTTTTCTGGATCTCCTAGGTCTTTGTATGAAGCTGAAATATTGATTCCTCAACTAATTAGTGATTATGGAAAAGAAAGCGTTGTGGTTATTCTGCTTGACGTAGATGATGAGGACTCGGTAATCAGAAATTCTAAGCGCATTACTTGTGACAAGTGCGGGTTTACCATGGGACTAACTCAAGCCATGGAAGATGGGATTGAGCCGACACCAACACAGTGTCCAAAATGCGGCGGCATGCTAATCAAAAGAGTTTTAGACAGCGAGGAAAAAATTCGCAACGAACGTTTGCCTGCCTACAAAAAAAACACCGAGCCGGTGCTGGACTATATGCGTCAGCAGGGAATTTTGCGAGAAGTAGATGGTCGTCCATCTCAAGAAACCGTTTATCTCAAGGTTTTGGAAATCGTTTCTCCCATGGCAGAAAAGTTCGAGCTTAAGGATTAATTTGCCAATTTTGTTAAGAAAAACTATAATAAAACCACTCTTTATGGGGTGGTTTTTTCATATGGCATATTCTATTAAATCGTCAAAAGATATAGAAATTTTAAAAGAGGGAGGAAAAATTCTGGCCCATGTTTTGGATATTTTAGAAAAAGCATCAGAACCAGGAATGACCACCATGGAATTAAATATGCTTACAGAAAAAGAAATTAAAATTTGCGGTGGCAAGCCGTCATTTTTAAATTATCGCGCTCCCGGAGCGGAGGGCCGTAGATTTCCCGCGGCGCTGTGCACCTCTTTAAATTCAGAGGTCGTGCATGGGGTGCCTTCCGGCTATGTTTTAAAAGAAGGCGATCTTTTAAAAATTGACTGCGGATTGTGGTTTAAAAATTTATGTACTGATTCGGCTCGCACAGTTTTTATTGGGCAAAATCCCGACCCAAAATCACAAAAACTTATTAACGTCACCCGCGAATCTTTAATGCTGGGAATTCAAGGGGCGCTGGAAGGCAACAGGATGGGGGATATCGGCTGGGCGATTGAAAGCCATCTTCAAAAAAACGGATTTTCTGTTATTAAAGAGTTGGTGGGACATGGGGTCGGATATAGCGTGCACGAAGATCCTAATGTTCCAAATTACGGCTCAAAAGGCAAGGGTCTTTTATTAAAAGAGGGCATGGTTTTAGCGATAGAGCCAATGGCGAGCGAGGGCGGATCTTCTATACGACTGGGAGGCCCTTTTGAATTTGTGACAGCAGACAATTCTCGCGCGGCGCACTTTGAGCATACAATAGCCATCACTAAAAAGGGTCCTGTGATACTAACACAATAAAATATGGTAGAAAAATTAAAAAAATATTTAGGTATTGATTTTGGCTCAAAAAGAATTGGCCTGGCCTTGGCAGATGAAAAAAATCGAATAGCAACGCCATTTGAAGTTTATGAAAATGGCGATGATGTCATCGGAAAAATAATAGATCTCTGCTTAGAGGAAAATATTGTAAAAATTATAGTAGGCATACCGCTCAATTTTAAAATGAAAAAAACCCAGCAGTCGTTTGAAGTTGAAAAGTTCATCCAAGAACTTCAAGGGGCCGTTTCTTGTCCTATAGAAACGGAAAATGAAATATTTACTTCAAAAATTTCAGAAAGAGGCAAAAACAAGAAAATAGACTCTTCCTCTGCCGCGCTAATACTTCAGAGTTGGCTGGATAAAAAAAGATAAAATCGGCGCTTATTTATGTTATAATTTCTATATAATAAATATCAAAATAGCACTATTAAATATGGATGGAAAAATATTTTTATCAATAATCATTCCCGCCTACAAAGAAAGTAAGCGTATTGGGTCAACTTTGTCAGAGATAAAAAACTATGTGGATTCCAAAGACTATGTATCGGAGGTTTTGGTGGTGGTTGACGGTTCTCCTGACGACACCGCCGAAGTGGCAAAAAGTTATGCTGATAAAATTAAAAACTTCAGGGTGTTTAATAATCCGCAAAACCACGGTAAGGGCTATGTGGTCAGACAGGGCCTTCTTGAGGCAAAAGGAGAGGCGCGCTTGTTTTTAGATGCGGACGGATCAACCTCAATATCTCATTTAGATCCGTTTTTAGAAGAAATGAAGAAGGGCTGCGACGTTATCATTGGCTCTAGAAAAATTAAGGATGCCTATATTCAGATTCACCAACCATTTTTTCGAGAAGTCATGGGTAGCGCGGGGAATTGGCTCATAAGAATAGTTTTGGGACTTTGGAATTATCCTGACACCCAATGTGGATTTAAATTACTTAGCGGCAGGGCGGCTGAGGCAATAGCTGGTCGTATGGTGGTGGATCGTTTTGGATTTGATTTTGAACTTTTGGTTTTGGCTAAAAAATTAGGATTTAAAATAAAACAGATGCCTATTCGGTGGCTCAACGAAGAGGGCTCCACCGTGGGGCTCACAGGACCCAACGGATTTATTCAGGTTTTAGTAGATCTTTTTAAAACCAGGGCGCGGCTTTGTCTTGGCAAATACCACTTGAATAAATAATAGGCAGATTCCATTTAAATGAAAAAACTTGATATAAAAAACAGTTTGGGACAAATTTCTGAGTTAAGAAAAGACCTAGTATCGGGAAGCTGGGTTATTATTGCCCCCAAAAGAACACAACGCCCATTCAATTTTAAGGGGGTGCCTGTATTTAAACGATTAAAAAATTCTATCAAAAATTGTCCGTTTGAAGATCCACAGCTTTCCGGACACGAAGCGCCATCCTTGATTTTAAAAAGCGATAAAAATAAAAATCAATGGGCAATTCAGGTAGTAAAAAATAAATATCCGGCATTAGATGGTGGCACACAAAAGATAAAACACGATGGACCCTATGAATTTAAAGACGGTATCGGGGTTCATGAAATCGTCATTTTAAAAGATCATAATAAAAATTTATACCAGCTTTCCGTCGGTCAGGTGGGTGAGCTTGTCAGGGCTTATGTCTTGCGTTATCAGGAGCTGTCTCTTCTTCCTTATATCTCCTACATTTCCATTTTTCACAACAGCGGTCCGAGTGCGGGCGCCTCAATTGAACATCCGCACTCGCAAATTATGGCGCTACCTATCATTCCTCCTGATGTAGGGCGTAGTATCCGCGGTTCTTTAAATTTTCACCGCAAAACGAGAAAATGCGTGCATTGCGTTATGATTGATTTTGAAAAAAAATCAAAAAAGCGCGTAGTTTTTGAAAATAAAAAGTTTATAGCATTCGCGCCTTTTGCTTCAAATCAATCATTTGAAGTGAGGATTTTCCCTAAAAAACACTCTCCGCAGTTTGAATTTATGAGCGCGGAAGATATTAAATATTTTTCCGATATTTTAAGCGCGGTGCTTAAAAAAATCAGCGCTCTATAAGTGCCAAGAATTAGACGCTATAT
>ERZ1292633.897-Hain-H41-02um-R1-897-length-33208-cov-9_pt1 | contig 33208 bp, 33 predicted proteins | sample MGYA00564406_ERZ1292633 | MGnify/ENA primary metagenome ERZ1292633 (study PRJEB36523, sample SAMEA6512639) | groundwater metagenome | collected 2019-01-08 | study: AquaDiva: Metagenomics assemblies of 32 groundwater samples
CTGACGTGGTAGGTCAACTGGCCAGTTTGAACTGGCCGACCAAGCGTTGTAATTCGCTGGCGGTTCCCGACAAAGTATCCGAGGCTTGTTTCACATGATGAATGCTCGCGGCGTTTTCTTCGGTCAAGCTGGATATTTCTTCCATATTGCGCGCGGTTTCCTCGCTGGCGATGGATTGCTCGTTTGTCGCCGACGCGATTTGGTGCGCTAGGGTCGTCACGCGCACCGCGGCATCGATAACTTGGGTCAAGGTATCGTTGGTGGAATTGCTATAGCTGGCGCCGTTTTCGACTTCATGTTTGACCGTTTCCATCGAGCGTACCGATGTCCCAGTTTTACTGCTGATGGTTTCTACCATGCTGGTGATGTCGGCGGTGCTCAGTGCAGTGCGCTCGGCAAGTTTTCTGACTTCATCCGCCACGACGGCGAACCCTCGGCCTTGCTCCCCAGCGCGGGCGGCTTCAATCGCCGCATTCAGTGCGAGCAGGTTAGTTTGATCTGCGATGTCTTTGATGACTTTTGTGATTTCATTAATTTTTCCAATCGCTTGACTGAGTTCGGTGATGACCGCACTCGTCGATTCGACCGTATCCACAATGCGGCGGGTAGCTTCCATGCTTTTAGCCATATTCCCCTTGCCATCTTCAACAATGGATTGGGTTTTAGTAGAAGCCTCGACCACATTGGTAGCACCAGAGGAGATTTCCGTCACCGCGACGCTCATCTGCTCCATCGCAGCGCTGACTTGCATCACTCGATCCGCCTGGGTGTCGGCGCGCTGGGTGACGCGCTCCGTTTCCTTGGACAAATCTGCTGACGAGGACGCGACATCATCCGCCGCATGTTTCACGCCGCTGATGATATTGCGCAATTGATCTACTGTTTGGTTGATCGAATCCGCCATCGAACCCAATTCATCTTTTTGAGGTATATGCGCCTTGACGCCCAAATCACCTTGTGCGACATCGCGCAGTACTTGATTGAGCGTGCCAATATTACGGTTCAGCATGGTCACGAGCCGGACCACGAATGCCAGTAAGAGGAGCAAATTGACCCCCCCTACGACGAGGGAGATGGTGGTTAATTTTTTTCCTAGGGCAAGATTCTTTTCATAGGTCTTTTTAACCGCTGCTTCCTGGGCCGGGATCAATTGGCCGATGGGTTTGAGCAAATTACGGTTTATCAAGGGCCATTCTTCCTGCAACGGCGCCATCAACGCGTCTTTATTGCCTGCCGCATAGATCTTGTCGAGTTTCTCGAAGAATGGGTCGAGCGCGGTAATCTGCTTGTCAATTTTGGTGATCAGTTCTTTGTCTTGATCTGTGACTTGGATATCCGCCACCTTGTGCTTGAACTCGGCCCAGATTTTGGGAACGCGAGCGCGGGCTTCTTTCAATTGATCGCCTGAGCCTTTGATGGAAACCTGATCAAGCGGAACCGCCACCAGTCTAAAGCGTACTTCCTTAAGCACGGCATCCATTTCTTGCAGCAACGTTAAGGGTTGTACATTGTTTTCATAGACTTCGGCCAAGGCGGAAGAGCCTTGGCGAATCGAATAGACGTTCATTCCGACCAATGTCAAAATGATAACCACCGTCATGACGGCAACACCGATCAATTGAAATTTGATAGTTAACTTGTTCAGCATGTTAGTTATTCTCCTGATCCGAATGCTTAAAAACCACGACGTAGTTTTTTATATTTAATTTACGCGCTTGGTCACTTTACTAACGGCAGGATGCGCTCTTCCTTTAGTACGGATTGTCTTGGGTGGATGAAATTAAATGCATTTATAATCAATAGCATTGCTATTAATATGGGTTTTTGGAGCGGCTGACAATAAAATGCGTGCGATCCGCTTAAAAATATCTCAGCGCCTTAGTCCAATGCCACCAAATCCAGGGCTAACTCATGGAAAATGCCTATAAAGTTGAATGGATTAGCCCAAACATGCTATTATTCTGGGCTTCATTCCGGCGCCGTCGGGATGAAAATTCGCACACTCGCTTCACATAAAGGGTGCCGCGTCCTGAAGCGCTAACTGGGCTCAGGCCGGTGTCAAGCAAGCGGGTGGAGGACTTAACCCTTTATTAGGAGTACTTCCATGTCTGTAACTATGCGTCAAATGCTGGAGGCCGGTGTTCATTTCGGCCATCAATGCCGTTATTGGAACCCCAAAATGGCTCCCTATATCTTCGGGGAGCGCAACAAGATCCACATTATCAACCTCGAAAAGAGCTTGCCGCTGTACCAGGACGCGCTCGGCTATGTACGCAAGCTAGTGGCGAATAAAGGTACCGTGATGTTTGTCGGCACCAAGCGCCAAGCACGTGAAATCGTGCAGGAAGAAGCCGAACGCTGCGGCATGCCATTCGTGACCCAACGTTGGTTGGGCGGCATGCTCACCAATTTCAAGACCGTGAAACAATCGGTAAAGCGTTTGCGCGAATTGGAGCAAATGACGCAGGACGGTACGCTAGAAAAGCTATCGAAAAAAGAAGCTTTGGGCTACAGCCGCGAACTGGACAAGCTGATGCGCAGTATGGGCGGCATCAAGGAGATGAACGGCCTGCCTGACGCCATCGTGATCATTGACGTCGGTTATCAAAAAGGCGCGGTGACCGAAGCGAATAAATTAAGCATCCCGCTGGTCGGCGTGGTGGATTCCAACAATTCGCCGGACGGCGTGACTTATGTCATTCCTGGCAATGATGACTCCAGCCGCGCGATCCGCCTTTACATGCGTGGTTTTGCTGATGCTGTGTTGGAAGGTAAGTCGCAGGTCACGCAGGAAATCGTCGCCGAAGATTTTGCCGAGGCGAACGAAACGCCTGCCGCCTAAGCAATGCAGACACAAAAAGGGGCGGTAGCCCCTTTTTCAATCGTACCCAATCTTTGAATTTGTTTTAAGGAGCTAGACATGGCAGAAATCACCGCGAGCATGGTGAAAGAACTGCGCGAGCGTACCGGGCTCGGCATGATGGAGTGCAAAAAAGCCTTGGCAGAAGCCGATGGCGACATGAAAAAAGCCGAAGATTTGATGCGCATCAAGAGCGGCGCCAAGGCCAACAAGGCCGCCAGCCGCATTGCGGCCGAAGGCGTGATCGGCAGCTTTATCAGCGCCGATGGCAAACTGGGCGCGCTGGTCGAATTGAACTGCGAGACTGACTTCGTGGCGAAAAATGATGAATTCGCCGCCTTGGCCAAGGAAACCGCGAAACTAGTCGCGGATCACAACCCGTCCGACCTCGAAGCGTTGTCCAATCTGAAGCTGGCTTCCGGCCAAACCGTGGAAGAGGCGCGCAAGTCGCTGGTGATGAAGCTGGGCGAAAATATGACGCTACGCCGCATGGCGCGTTTCGACACTTCGGGTCGCTTATCGGTTTACCTACATGGCAACAAGATTGGCGTGATGGTGGATCTGCAGGGCGGTGACGAGTCATTGGGTAAAGATCTGGCGATGCAGATCGCCGCCTCCAAGCCAATGTGCGTGTCCCGCGACCAAGTAGCGGCCGATGTGATCGCGCGCGAAGCGGAAATTGCCAAGGCACGCGCAGTAGAAGCCGGCAAGCCGGCCAATCTCCTGGATAAGATCGTGGAAGGCAGCATCAACAAGTTCCTGGCGGAAAATACCTTGCTTGGTCAGATTTTCGTTAAGGACGAAAAGTTTACCATCGAGAAACTGCTCGCATCCAAAAACGCCCAAGTCAACACTTTCCAGATGTTCATCGTAGGTGAAGGCATCGAGAAAAAAGTCGTCGATTTCGCGGCAGAAGTCGCTGCAGCAGGCCAAGTTTAAACGCATGGCGCAGCTGAAATACAAGCGCATTCTGCTTAAGCTCAGCGGCGAAGCGCTGATGGGCGACGGCGCCTACGGCATCGACCGCGCCACTATCGATCGCATGGTGGCCGAGGTGGCGGCGGTGGTGAAGTTGGGCGTGCAAGTGGCGGTGGTGATCGGGGGCGGCAATATTTTTCGCGGTGTGGCGCCGGGTGCTGCCGGCATGGATCGCGCCACCGCCGACTACATGGGCATGCTGGCCACGGTGATGAATGCGCTGGCCTTGCAAGACGCGATGCGCCGCATTGGCTTGGTGAGCCGGGTGCAATCGGCGCTGACCATCGAGCAAGTGGCCGAGCCGTATATTCGCGGTAAGGCCTTGCGCTATCTGGAAGAAGGCAAGGTGGTGATTTTCGGTGCCGGCACCGGCAATCCATTTTTTACCACCGATACCGCCGCGTCGCTGCGTGGCATGGAAATGAATGTGGACATCGTGGTCAAGGCGACCAAGGTGGACGGTATTTACACCGATGACCCGAAGAAAAATCCGGCGGCTACACGTTTCACCCATTTGACCTTCGATGAGGCGATCAACCGCAATTTGAAGGTGATGGACGCGACCGCCTTTGCGCTTTGCCGTGAGCAAAATCTGCCGATTTGTGTGTTAAGTATCTTCAAGGACGGTGCGTTGCAACGTTTCGTGCTGGGCGAGGATGAAGGTACGCTAGTGACGGTTTCCTAGGAGGTTGGCAATGAGCACCACGCAAGAAGTCAAAAATACTGCCGAACAAAAAATGCAAAAGTCGGTCGACGCGCTGAAAAACGACCTCGGTAAGATCCGCACCGGCCGTGCGCATGCCGGCCTGTTGGATCATGTGATGGTCGATTACTACGGCAGCATGGTGCCGATCGCGCAAGTGGCGAATGTCACAGTAGTCGATGCGCGCACCCTCGGTGTCTCGCCGTGGGAAAAAAAATTAGTGGGCGCGATAGAAAAGGCGATTCGCGATTCTGATCTGGGGCTGAACCCGGCTTCGCAAGGCGACTTGATTCGCGTGCCGATGCCGGCGCTGACGGAAGAGCGGCGACGCGACTTGACCAAGGTGGTGAAAAGCGAAGGGGAGGATGCCAAAATCGCGGTGCGCAATGTGCGGCGCGATGCCAATGCCGCCCTGAAAGAGCTGCTCAAGCAAAAAACCGTGAGCGAGGACGATGAGCGCCGCGCGCAAGAAGAAGTTCAAAAGCTCACCGACCGCTTCGTGGCGGAGATCGACAAGATGCTTCAGAGCAAGGAAGCGGAATTGCTGGCCATCTAGGCCATCTTTTCCGTACCACTTTCCGTGGCCTTTTTTAGAAGCTCCACGCGCACCGTTCCCGAGGCGCGCGACATTCCCAAACACATCGCTATCATCATGGATGGCAACGGGCGCTGGGCCAAGCGCCGACTGCTACCGCGCATCGAAGGCCATCGGCGCGGCGTGGAAGCGGTGCGCGACGTGATTCGTTCCTGTGCCGATATGGGGGTCGAGTATCTAACCCTGTTCGCGTTTTCCAGTGAAAACTGGCGCCGCCCGCAAGAGGAAGTGTCGCTCTTGATGCAGCTTTTCGTCATGGCCTTGGAACGCGAAGTCATCAAGCTGCATGAGAATGAAATTCGCTTCAAAGTGATCGGCGATCTGACGCCATTCGAGCCGCGTTTGCAGCAACTGATTCACGACGGTGAAGCCTTGACTGCGAAAAATCCGCGCCTCACGCTCACTATCGCCGCGAACTACGGTGGCCGCTGGGATATTCTGCAAGCAGCGAATCGCTTGTTGGTCGAGCGCCCGGAATTAGCGCAGGGTTTTACTGAGGAAGACTTAGCACCCTTCCTATCCATGGCTTACGCACCGGAGCCGGATTTGTTCATTCGCACCGGCGGTGAGCAGCGCATCAGCAACTTTCTGTTGTGGCAGCTTGCTTATTCCGAATTGTATTTCACCGACACGCTTTGGCCGGATTTCGATACGAAGTCGCTGCAGGCCGCTATTGATTCTTATCAAAACCGCGAGCGTCGCTTCGGCCGCACCAGTGAACAGTTGAAGGACAATGCTTAAACAACGCGTGTGGGCGGCGCTGGTGTTGATCCTCGCTTTTCTGGCGGCGCTGTTTTATTTCCCTCCCACCGCATGGGCCTTCCTGATGGGCGCGATTGCGCTTGGGGCCGCCTGGGAATGGGCGCGGCTCTGCGGCTTGTCAGGTCTGCTCCGTGGGCTGTATGTATTGCTCGTAGGCGGTGCGATAGCAGCGTTCTATATTGTTTCCGGCGCACGCATGATGCAAGGCTTATGGCTGGTCGCACTACTGTTCTGGTTTCTCCTCGCGCCGATGTGGCTGATCAAGCATTGGACAATTCGACATCGTGGTTTTTTGCTGCTTATCGGCATGATCGTGCTGCTGCCAACTTGGTTCGCCTTCGTCCAGTTACGTGACATCAATGCTTTGTTGTTACTGTTCCTCATGGGCTTAGTTTGGGCGGCCGACATCGCGGCCTATTTCACCGGTCGACAATGGGGCAAACATAAGCTCGCGCCGCGCATTAGCCCGGGCAAAACCTGGGAAGGGGTGGTCGGCGCCTTCGTTGCGGCGATACTGTATGTGGGCCTCTGGCAAATATTTGCTCCGGAAACGTTGGCGCGTTTTTCCGCCGTGTCATGGTGGGGGCAGAGTCTGGTCGCCATGCTGTTGGTGGCAATCAGTATCACCGGCGATTTATTCGAATCGCACCTCAAGCGCGTGGCGGGCGTAAAAGATAGCGGTAGTTTAATTCCAGGGCATGGCGGGATTTTGGATCGAATCGACAGCCAAACCTCGGTGTTGCCGGTGGCCATGGCTTTGATTTACTTTGCTGGTTTGGGGACATGAACATACAGAGCATCACCGTGCTTGGCGCCACCGGCTCGATCGGCATGAGCACGCTGGATGTGATCGCGCGCCATCCGCAGCGGTTTCGCGTGCATGCCCTGAGCGCGAATCGGCAATGGGAGCGTTTATTCGAGCAATGCCGACAATTTCAGCCGCGCTATGCAGTACTGTTGGATGCAGCGGCGGCAGAGCAGTTACAGGCAAAGATGAAATTAGCCGGCCTCGATACTGAGGTGCTGCAAGGCCTGGCTGCACTGGAGCAAGTCGCGAGTGATCCAAGCGTGGATGCCGTCATGGCGGCGATTGTCGGCGCGGCAGGCTTACAGCCGGCGCTGGCGGCAGCGCGTGCCGGAAAGCGGGTGTTGCTGGCGAACAAAGAAGCCCTGGTCATGTCTGGCCAGATTTTCATGCAAGCCGTGCATGATTATGGCGCAACCCTGTTGCCGATCGATAGCGAACATAACGCGATTTTCCAATCTCTACCCCGCGGCGGCAATGGTGATTTGCGCGCAATGGGCGTGCGGCGCATTCTGCTGACCGCATCAGGCGGGCCATTCCGATCTGTCCCCATCGAGGCATTGGCGCAAGTTACGCCGGCGCAAGCTTGCGCGCATCCGAACTGGGTGATGGGACGAAAAATCTCGGTCGATTCCGCCACCATGATGAACAAAGGCCTCGAGGTGATCGAGGCGCATTGGCTATTCAACGCGCCCGTCGATCAAATTCAAGTCGTGATCCATCCGCAAAGCGTGATTCACTCCATGGTGGAATACATCGACGGCTCGGTCATTGCACAGCTCGGCAATCCCGATATGCGCACACCGATTGCCTATGCGCTGGGATTTCCCGAGCGCATCGAGAGCGGCGTGTCGGCATTGGATTTGTTTCAGGTGGCTCGGCTGGATTTCGAGGCGCCGGATGCGCGGCGCTTCCCTTGCATCGAGTTAGCCTATGCAGCCTTGCGCGCCGGCGGCACAGCGCCTGCGGTGCTGAATGCCGCGAATGAAATCGCCGTTGCCGCTTTCCTCGATGCGCAATTACCGTTTCAAGCGATTGCCTCGGTGATCGAGCACACGCTGGCTGCGATCCCCCTGGGCGCGGTAGAGACGTTGGAACAAGTACTGGCGGCGGATGCTGCGGCGCGCCTTATCGCGCAGGAGCAAGTCGTGCGGAGCCAAGCAACATGTTGACCGTGGCCGCTTTTCTCCTGGCACTCGTGGTGCTGATCGTGTTCCACGAGTACGGACATTATTTGGCGGCGCGTTTATGCGGCGTGAAGGTGCTGCGCTTCTCGGTCGGTTTCGGCAAGCCGCTCCTGCTCAAGCAATTCACCCCGGGCGGTACCGAATGGGTGGTGGCCAGCATTCCCTTGGGCGGTTTCGTCAAAATGCTGGGCGAACAGGATGATCTGGTGACTCCGGAAGAGCTGCCTTATGCATTCAACCGCCAATCCTTGGCGAAACGATTTTTTATTGTGGCAGCAGGGCCCTTGGCGAATTTTCTGCTGGCCATCTTGCTGTATTGGGGATTATTCATGTCAGGTATGCCTGGCCAGCGCGCGATTTTAGAGATGCCAGGCGCGGGCACCCCTGCGGCGCTTGCGGGCATCGAGCGCTGGGACACAATCGAGCAAATCGATGGCGTTCCCACCACCACATGGGAAGAGGTGAATTGGCGACTGGCGCAAAAAATTGTCGAGGGCGGCGCAGTCGATTTAACCCTGCGCAACCCACAAGACCAAACACGAGTTAAGCGATTGGCCTTGGATGCGGTGACAGGTAACGATCTGGATCGCGATTTTTTGGCCAAGCTGGGTTTGGCGCCAGCCAAGAAGGTGCAAGCGCGCCTGGGAAAAGTGCTGCCTGAATCGCCCGCTGCGCTGGCCGGCTTGCGAGCTGGTGATGTCGTGCGTGTAGTAGATGGGAAGCCCATCGTGGATTGGAATGGTTTCACGGAACAGATTCGCGCCCAACCGGGCAAGCGCGTGCGATTGGAGGTGGCGCGCGAAGGGCGAACGTTCGTCCTGGAAGTCACGCCTAAGCACGAGCAGGTAGCGGGAAAAGAAATCGGCCGCATCGGCGTGGCGCCTGATGTGCTGGTGACGGTGCAGTATCCCTTCGGCCAAGCTTTGTCGCATGCCTTGGTGAAATGCTGGGATACCAGCGTCTTCAGCTTGCAGATGCTCGGGCGCATGATTACCGGGGATGTGTCGTGGCGCAACTTGAGCGGACCGCTGACCATCGCGCAGGTCGCGGGAGAAACGGCGCAGATCGGCTGGCTACCCTATCTGATCTTTATCGCGCTGGTGAGCGTCAGTCTGGGGGTCATCAATCTGCTACCGGTGCCTATCCTGGATGGGGGGCATTTGATGTATTATATTGTCGAATTCATCAAAGGCAGCCCGGTATCAAGCCAAGCCATGGACTTCGGGCAGCGCGTGGGAATTGCAGTGCTAGTACTCTTGATGTCGGTAGCCCTTTACAACGATATTGTTCGTCAATTCGGTCCATAACACACAATGAAAATTCGGCCGTTATTTTTGCTTCTATTGGTTTGCTGTGCAGGACGCGCGTGGGCGTTTGAGCCGTTCGTCATCAAGGACATTCGGGTTGAAGGCATTCAGCGTACCGAGGCCGGCACGGTCTTCAGTTATATGCCAGTCAAGGCGGGCGATACCCTGGACGACGAAAAAGCCGCCGCCACCATCAAAGCACTATTCGCCACTGGCTTTTTCAAAGACGTGCGCTTGGAATATGAAGGGGGTGTATTGATCGTGCAGGTGCAAGAACGGCCTGCCGTCGGCTTGATCGAGTTCAAGGGGATCAAGGAGTTCAATAAAGATCAGTTGAAAGATGGCCTCAAACAAACTGGCTTGGCGGAAGGTCGAGTATTCGACCGTAGTCTGTTGGAAAAAGCCGAGCAGGAAATGAAGCGTCAGTATTTGTCGCGTGGCAAATATGCGGCGGAGATCAAAACCACGGTGACGCCGCTGGAACGCAATCGCGTTGCGGTGCAGTTCGATGTGGACGAGGGCGAGGTCGCTAAGATTCGCCAGATCAATATCGTCGGCGCCGAAGCATTTCGCGAGAAAGATTTGCTGAGATTGTTCACCCTTACACCGCCGAATTTGCTCAGCTGGTATACCAAAAACGATCAATATTCCAAGCAGAAATTATCTGGTGATTTGGAGACCTTGCGCTCGCATTACCTCAATCGCGGCTATCTCGAATTCGCGATTGATTCGACCCAAGTACAAATTGGCGCCGACAAGAAGGACATTTACATTACCCTCAATATTACCGAAGGTAAGCGTTATACGATTTCTGACATAAAGGTAGCCGGCGAGCCGATTATTGGCGAGGCGGAGTTACGTAAATTAGTAAAAATGCGTTCGGGGGAGGTGTTTTCACGAGAAAGGCTGACTGAATCTACCAAGGCCATCGCGGATCGCTTGGGCAATGACGGCTTTGCGTTCGCCAACGTGAATGCAGTGCCGGAACTGGATAAAATCAATCAGCGTGTCGCATTCACTTTCTTTGTGGATCCCGGCCGTAAAGTCTATGTGCGCCATATCAATGTGTCCGGGAATGTGCGCACACGGGATGAAGTGATTCGGCGTGAAATACGTCAGTCCGAGAGCGGCTGGTATGCGCAAGATAAAATTAATCGCTCCCGTGAACGCCTCGACAACCTGGGTTATTTTAAAGAAGTAAACATCGAGACCCCGGCGGTGCCCGGCACCACTGACCAAGTGGATATGAATATCGCAGTGGAAGAGAAATCAACCGGCAACATTCTCGCGGGGGCAGGCTTTTCCAGTAGTGAAGGCTTCGTGCTAAGCGGTTCGGTGTCGCAATCCAACGTATTGGGTTCGGGCAATCACCTCGCGGTGCAAGTCAATACCAGCAAGGTCAATAAAACTTACTCACTTTCCTATACTAATCCCTATTATACCGATGATGGCGTCAGCCTCGGCTTTGATGCCTATCTGCGCAAGACAGATGCGAGCTCACTCTCCATCTCCGCTTACTCCACTTCGTCCATCGGATTGGGTGCGCGCTCCGGTATTCCGCTGAATGAGACGGATAGCATCAACTTCGGTCTGGGGGTCGATAGTACCAAACTCGATTTACGCGACAACGCTTCCACGCTTTACCGCGACTTTGTCAACCGCTCCGGCTCTAGCTATTCCACTTTGCGTGGCGATGCGAGTTGGGCGCGCGACACGTTGGATAGCCGCACCTCTCCAACCCGTGGCATCGTGCAGAGTGCCTACGGCGAGATAGGGTTGCCGGGCGGAACGCTGCACTACTACAAGGTCAATTACCAACATCAGTGGTATCACCCGCTCGCACGGGACTACACATTAAGGTTGAATGGCGAAATTGGCATCGCCAACGGATTGGCGAACGACCCGCTCCCATTCTTCAAAAATTACTATGCGGGGGGGATATCCTCTGTGCGTGGATTCAAATCCGGCACGCTGGGGCCCAAGGATAGCAATGGCGAGGCCATTGGCGGCGGCCGTCGTTTGGTGGGGAATGCAGAGATATACTTCCCGATGCCCGGCCTTGGGCAAGATAAATCGATTCGCTTGAGTGCGTTCATGGATGTGGGCACCATCGTGGCGGCCAACGACTCATTCAGCACGAGTGACGTACGTTATTCCACGGGGCTTGGCGTCAACTGGGTTTCTCCGGTGGGGCCGCTACGTTTTAGTTTGGCTAAACCCCTCAATTCCAAGTCCGGTGATAAAACCGAAGTCTTCCAGTTTCAATTAGGTAGTGTGTTCTAGGAGTAATGCAGCGTGAATGGAAAAATATTATTGATGGCCCTGGTGTTTGTTCTATCGACCCCTTGGGCAATGGCCGCCGATTCGAAGATCGGTTTCGTGAACACCGAACGTATTTTCCGCGAATCGGCGCCAGCGGTTCGGGCAAGCAAGAAACTGGAGAAGGAATTCGCCGCGCGCGAGCAAGAAATTCAAAAATTGGCCAAGCAATTTCGCGATTTGCAAGCGCACCTGGAGAAGGAGACCGTCACCATGAGCGAAGGCGATCGCCGCAACAAGGAGCGTGACCTCGCCAACTTAAATCGCGATTTGCAGCGTTCTCAGCGCGAATTTCGCGAGGACTTGAATGTGCGTCAAAACGAAGAGCGTGCAGCGTTCCAAGATCGGGTCAATAAAGCGATTGGCGATCTTGCCGAGAAAGAAAAATTTGATCTGGTATTGCAAGAAGCAGTCTATGTCAGCACCCGCATCGACATTACCGACAAAGTGTTGCGTGCGCTGGCGGATAAATAGCGCACGGTGGGCCAGAATACCGGAGTCAGCTTAAGTGATTTAGTCCGAACTTTCGGGGGCGAGTTGCTGGGCAGCGGTGATCAAGTGTTTACCGGCATCGGCACCCTGGCGAGTGCCGGCCCGTCTGAAATCGCATTTCTTTCCAACAGCAAATATCGTCATCAACTCTCCGCCACGCGCGCGGGCGCCGTGATTCTGGGTCAGGCGGATCGAGATGCGACGCTGCTGCCAAGGATTGTGGCGGACAACCCTTATGCCTATCAGGCAAAGATTTCAACTTTTTTTAATCCATTGCAACGTCCCGCTGCCGGCATTCATCCTAGCGCGGTCGTGGATGAATCGGCGCATCTCGGCGCCGGCGTCGCCATTGGCGCGCATGCGGTGATCGGACGCGGCGCACGCATCGGCGACCGTGCGGTGATCGGTGCGGGCTGTCAGGTGGGCGAGGGCGTGACCATTGGTGCCGAGAGTTTTTTGTATCCCAGCGTGGTGGTTTATCGGGGTTGTCAAATCGGCGCGCGGGGCATTGTGCATGCGGGCGTGGTGATTGGCTCCGATGGCTTTGGCTTTGCTCAAGATAAGGAGCAATGGATTAAAGTCCCACAAACCGGCCGGGTGATCTGCGGCGACGATGTCGAGATCGGCGCGAATACCACAGTCGATCGCGGCGCGTTGGATGACACCGTAATCGAGGATGGTGTGAAGATAGACAACCTGGTTCATGTGGCGCACAACGTGCGAATTGGGGCGCACACCGCCATCGCCGCCTGCGCCGGCATTGCCGGCAGTGCGGTGATCGGCAAGGGATGCAGGATCGGCGGCGCGGCGATGATCGTCGGGCATATACGCATCGCGGACGGCATCACGGTCTCGCCGGGAACGATGGCGACTAAATCCCTGACTGAACCCGGCACCTACAGCGCCATCTGGGCTGCTGAGCCGCATCGCGAGTGGTTGAAACATGCGGCGCAATTGCGACGCATGGAAGAACTATCCAATCGCGTGCGTGAATTGGAAAAAAAATTAGAAGCCTTGGAAAGGAAACCGTCGTGAGCGCCATGGATATCCATGAAATTATGCAATATCTCCCCCATCGTTTCCCGTTTTTGATGTTGGATCGGGTAGAACTGGTGGAGCCAGGCACGCGTATCGTAGCGATCAAAAATGTGACGATTAACGAACCCTTCTTCCCGGGGCATTTCCCTACTCGGCCGGTGATGCCTGGGGTGTTGATTCTAGAGGCGATGGCGCAAGCCGCAGCGATCTTGTCGTTCAAATCTGCGGACAAGAAACCGGATGTAAATTCAGTTTACTACTTCGTCGGCATCGACAAAGCGCGCTTCAAAAAGCCGGTGGAGCCAGGGGATCAGTTACGGCTCGAGGTGCATTTTGAGCGCTCGATCAAAAGCATTTGGAAATATTCGGCCAAGGCCCACGTGGGTGAAAACGTCGTGGCGGTGGCCGAGTTAATGTGCACGGTGCGTAACGTCGAATGATACATGCGACCGCCATTGTCCATCCGCGCGCTCATCTCGGCGCCAATGTCAGTATCGGGCCCTATACCATCATCGGCGAACATGTGGAGCTGGGTGACGGCACGCAGGTTGGCGCGCATGCTGTGATCACTGGCCATACACGCATTGGTCGCGAAAATAGAATTTTTCAATTTGTGTCCCTCGGCGAAATACCGCAAGACAAAAAATACGCCGGCGAGCCTACGCGCTTGGAAATCGGCGACCGCAATATGATTCGTGAATTTTGCACATTCAATATTGGAACTGCTCAAGATGCAGGCGTGACGCGCATCGGCAACGATAATTGGATCATGGCCTATGTGCATATCGCGCATGATTGCGCAGTGGGGAACCACACGATTTTTGCCAATAACGCCTCCTTGGCGGGACATGTGCAAATTGCGGACCATGTCATACTCGGCGGATTTACCGGCGTGCATCAATTTTGTAAAATCGGTGCCCATGTCATTACCGCAGTGAGTTGCGCGGTATACAAAGACGTGCCGCCGTATGTCATGGCGGCGGGTTGCGATGGCGCAAAGCCGAATGGCATCAATAGTGAAGGTTTGAAACGCCGTGGTTTTACGCCCGACGCCATCGCCGCAGTGAAGCAAGCTTATAAAACCCTATACCGTAAGGGTTTGACCTTAGAAGAAGCGAAAGCCGCATTATTGGATCAAGCGCGCGAGCATCCTGAGGTACAGCCAATACTGGATTTCCTCGACACTTCTACACGCGGCATTATTCGTTAAATCGCAATGGGTACGATCCGTATCGCTATTGTCGCCGGTGAGGCGTCGGGAGATTTGTTGGGCAGCCACCTGGTGGTGGCTTTGCGCGCCCGCCTGCCGCAGGCGGAATTCATCGGCATTGCTGGGCCTAAAATGATGGCGGCTGGCGTGCGATCTTTGTTCCCGATGGAAAAATTATCGGTGATCGGCTTTCACGAAGTCATTCGGAATCTGTTCTCCCTGCTGGCCATGCGCCGCGAACTCAAGCGCAAATTATTAGCATTTCAGCCACATGTGTATATTGGAGTGGATGCGCCGGACTTTAATTTTGGCGTGGAATGCGCATTGCGCAAGCGGGGAATTCCCACCATGCATTTTGCCAGCCCTTCGATCTGGGCTTGGCGCGGCGGACGGATTCATAAAATCAAGCGCGCCGTCGATCATATGCTGGTTTTGTTCCCGTTTGAAAAAGCCATCTATGATCAAGCCGGCATCGCTGCGACCTTCGTCGGTCATCCGATGGCCGACACCATTCCCCTGGAAGACATGGGGAGCGCAGTGCGCGAACAACTGAAGCTGAGCCAAACTGCCAAGATTGTGGCTTTACTGCCCGGCAGCCGCCGCAGTGAGTTACACATGCACGCGGATTTATTCGTGCAAACTGCGCAGCGACTACAGGAACTGATCCCAGAGGTACAGTTTTTGGCGCCGCTGCCAACGAAAGAGACGCGCCAACTGTTTGAGGAAGCGCTGTACCGCAATCAGGCGCAGGAATTGCCGCTCACCATCTTGTTCGGTCATGCCCAGGAAGCGATGGCCGCCGCCGATTGTGTGCTGGTCAAATCCGGCACCGCGACCTTGGAGGCGGCTTTACTGAAACGGCCGATGGTGATTACTTATCGCATCCCCAAGTCCACTTATTTTTTGGTCAAGCGACGTTTCTATCTACCGTATTTTGGAATGCCGAATGTGCTGGCCGGACGTTTTATCGTACCGGAACTGATGCAGGATCAAGCCACGCCCGAGAATTTGGCGCAGGCGCTGAAAACGTGGCTGGAAGACAAAGCGGCGCGAGAAAGCTTGCAAGATGAATTTCAGCGCATGCATATCGAGCTCAGGCAAAACACTGCACAGCGCGCATCTGATGCTGTGCTTGGTTTATTGCAGGCGAGGGGCGCATGTTAGTGTGCGGTGTGGATGAAGCGGGCAGAGGGCCTTTGGTCGGCGCGGTGTTTGCGGCGGCAGTGATTCTCGATCCGGCGCGACCGATTCAAGGCTTGGCCGATTCCAAAAAATTATCCGAAAAGCGGCGTGAGGCCTTGGAAATTGAGATCAAGGAATTTGCCCTAGCCTGGGCGATTGCCAGCGCGAGTGCGGAAGAAATCGATCGGCTGAATATTCTGCAGGCCACCCTGTTGGCCATGCAGCGCGCGGTGTCCGGGTTGACGCTGCAACCCACGCGCGCCCTGATCGATGGCAATCGCTGTCCCAAGCTTGCCATGGCAGCGCAAGCGATCGTGAAAGGCGATGCCACGGTGCCCGAAATCTCGGCCGCATCGATCCTGGCCAAAACCGCGCGCGATGCCGAAATGCGGCTGCTGCATGCGCGGTTTCCCCAGTATGGCTTCGCTCAACACAAAGGCTACCCGACCCTGGTGCACATCGAAGCGTTGCAGGCACACGGCGTCTGTCCGGAACACCGACGCAGCTTTGGGCCGGTGGCGCGCATTTTGAATAAACCTTGAAGGGCGATGAACCCCGTGTGCCCCGTGGTATTGATTTCGTTTTTATTGATCATTAGGAGCACAAAATGGATCAACGTATCGCTGTGTTATTGCATGTCTTGAGCGTGGTGGTGTGGGTCGGCGGCATGTTCTTCGCCTATGTTGCCTTGCGCCCAGCAGCGGCGCAAACGCTTGAGCCGCCGCAACGCTTGCCCTTGTGGGCGGCGACATTCGAACGCTTCTTCCCGTGGGTTTGGCTATCGCTGGCTGCGCTTTTGGGCAGCGGCCTGTATCTGATCGCCGCTTATGGTGGGTTTGGCGCGGTGGGTTTGTATATCCACGCTATGTTGGCGCTCGGCCTCGTCATGACGTTGATTTTCTCCCATGTGTATTTCGCGCTCTTCCAGCGCTTAAAAAAAGGCGTTGCGGCGCAGGAATGGAAACCTGCCGCGGCCGCGCTGGCGCAGATTCGCGTGCTGATCGGAATTAACCTAAGTATCGGAATTGCCGTTATTTTTATCGCGATCCTGGGAAAGCTGTGGGTTTGATCTAAAGCATTGCCGAAATTTGACGTAGTTATACCCAGGCTATAGCTACGTCGGCACCTCCCGCCTGAGTTCTACATTGCGGAGCAGGGTTTAATATGCCCTCGCCGAGCGTGGCCAAGCCCCTATTTTTTTCAAATCGCCGGGTTAGCGAGGCCAGAATCCATGTTTGTCATTGTCGGTTACATCATAGTACTGCTCTCGGTTCTGGGCGGTTTCGTGCTCGCAGGCGGCCATATGGCCTCTCTGATGCAGCCAGTGGAATTCCTCATGATCGGCGGGGCAGCGGCAGGCGCCTTTGTCGTCGCCTATGGCGGCAAGCCCATGAAGGCGACTTTGAAAGCGCTTCCAACCATCTTCAAGCCCTCCAAATACACCAAGGCTTTGTATATGGAGCTGCTTTCACTTTTGTTCGAAATTCTGGCCAAGGTGCGCAAAGAAGGTTTGATGTCGATCGAGAACGACGTGGAAAACCCGCATGAAAGCCCACTGTTCTCCAAATATCCGGCGGTGGCCGCCGATCATCATGTAATCGAATTCATTACCGACTATTTGCGGCTGATGGTAAGCGGCAGCTTGAATGCATTCGAGATCGAGAACCTGATGGACAACGAGATCGAGACCCACCACCACGAAGGTGAAATACCCGTTAACGCCGTCGCCAAAGTGGGTGACGCCATGCCGGCATTCGGCATCGTGGCAGCCGTAATGGGCGTGGTGCACACCATGGCATCTGTCGGGATCCCACCGGCGGAACTGGGGATTCTTATTGCGAATGCACTGGTCGGCACCTTCCTCGGAATTCTGCTCGCCTATGGCTTCGTTGGCCCGCTGTCGACGATCTTGGAATTCAAGCTCAGCGAATCGACTAAATTCTATCAATGCATCAAAGTCACCTTGCTCGCGAGCTTAAACGGCTACGCGCCACAGGTAGCGGTCGAGTTTGGACGAAAAATACTGTACTCCACCGAGCGGCCCACCTTCAGCGAGCTAGAAGATGAAGTTAAATCGCGCAAGGGCAAGTAAGGCGCTATGAGCGACGATTCCCAACGTCCGATAATCGTCAAGCGCATCAAAAAGCATGGGCACGGCGCCCATGGTGGTGCGTGGAAAATCGCCTATGCGGATTTTGTCACCGCGATGATGGCGTTTTTCTTGTTGATGTGGCTACTAGGCTCTACCTCGAAGGGTGATCTTAGTGGTATTTCAGAGTACTTCAGCCAACCCATGAAGGTTGCCCTGCTTGGCGGGGAAGGAAGCGGTGACGCAACCAGCTTGATCAAGGGTGGCGGTAAGGATTTGACGCGCAAAGCGGGGCAGGAAAATAAGGCCAACATGCCCGCGAAAAAGAAAACCCAGGATCCGGAAGCGGGCAAGAACGAGGCGATTCGCCAAGAGAAAGTAAAGCTCGAAGAATTAAAAACCAAGTTCGAAAAGAAAATCGAATCGCAAAGCGTTCTCAAGCAATTCAAAAAACAACTCATGATCGACATTACCGCCGAAGGGTTACGTATCCAGATCGTGGATGAGAAAAGCCGCCCCATGTTCAGCATCGGCAGCGCGAAGTTGCAGCCATATGCGAAAGAAATCCTGAGCGAGATATCCAAGGTGCTAAACGATGTTCCCAACACTATCAGCTTGTCCGGTCACACCGATGCCACCCCGTATTCCGGGGGCGAGCGCGGTTACAGCAACTGGGAATTGTCCGCTGATCGGGCCAACGCCTGCCGTCGCGAGTTGGTGAGTGGTGGTATCGAGGATGGGAAAATTCTGCGCGTGGTGGGCTTGGGGTCGGCGGTGCTATTCGATAAGACCGATCCTGGGAACCCCATTAACCGTCGCATCAGCATCATCGTGATGAACAAACAGACCGAAGAAGCAGTGAGAAACGATGGTGGAAAACTCGAAGTTAAGGCAAGCAATCTTAAGGAAGCGGAAAAACATGATCCCGCGCCCATTGCCCAGCCTTGAAATGGATCAGCCGCGCCGCATGCCGCCGGTATTTTCAGCGGCTTTGGCGCAGTTGCTGGCCATCGCGTTGACTGGCTTCATCCTATTAAGCCTACGCTTTGTGGGATTGGAAATGGGCATCGTCCCGCTTCTACTGACGCAAAGCGTGCTGGCGGTAGCAGTCAGTTTTTTGATGGGTATGCCCATCTGGTGGTTAGCGATCCAAGCTATTTTTGTACCGGCACTGGCCTCAGTGCTGACGTTGTCCATCGCGCCCGCTTGGTTTTTAGGCGGATTTGTTTTACTCGTCTTGGTCTACGGCAGTACCTATACAACCCAGGTTCCCTTGTACTTGTCACGGCGTCGGGTATGGCTGGCTATCCAGTACCAGCTGCCACAGGCACCCGGCTTGCGCGTGCTCGATCTGGGTTCGGGCTTGGGTGGCTTGGTTCACCACTTGGCTGATGCGCGGCCAGACAGCCATGTGAGCGGGATTGAATCTGCGCCGCTGCCGTGCTGGATCAGCAAGCTGCGGATGATGGGCCGTTCCAATGCCAATATTGAATGGGGCGATTTTTGGCGTACTGATTTGGGCGGGTACGATGTGGTGTGTGCCTATTTGTCGCCGGTGCCGATGCCAGCCTTATGGCAAAAAGTGAAACGCGAAATGCGTCCGGGCACCCTGTTCATCAGCTATCGCTTCACCATTCCCGGTGTGATGCCTGCTCAGGTCGTGGAAATGAATGACCTAGGGCAAACCGAGCTTTACGTGTGGCGTGTCTAACGTCATCGAGCGTCGGCGATGGCCTCCTCAGTCCAGGACTTAATCGAGCAACTCGGTAGCGCCGATTTACCCATCTTGTCCGTGAGCGCTGTCGAATTCGACAAGCTTGCCGTGCGCGGCGAGCGTGCCGAACCCGCCGATATCGTTGATGTTGTGCTGCACGATCCCTTCTTTACGCTCAATGTGCTACGCGCGATGGGTAAGCGTAAACGCGGCCGGCTGGCAGGCGAGGTCACGACCATAGAACACGCGGTCATGATGTTTGGCGCCAAGCCACTGTTCGAGCGCTTTGCCAATCCCCTCATTATCGAGAACCAATTCAAATCTAATCCGCGCGCGCTATTGCAACTGCGCCGCGCTTTATCGCGCGCACATCATGCGGCCTGCCAAGCACGCGATTGGGCCATTTGCCATCAGGACATCGAATCGGAAGAAGTCTATATTGCTGCATCGCTCAACGATATTGCGGAACAATTGTTGTGTTATCTGATGCCGGAGGCGGCGGAGAAATTAACGGAGGAAATTCGCCGTGACCCAGAGGGTACGCGCGCGGCACAACAGGCGATATTCGGATTCGATTTGCGCGCCCTGCATGTGGAAATTGTGCGCGCCTTCCAGCTCCCCGATTTGTTGCAAGACCTAAGCGACCCCGCCAATATGGAAAAGCCACGTGCACAAAATGTGCAGTTAGCGGCCTCGGTTGCGCGCCATGCTGAATTCGGTTGGCATGGCGCTGCGCTGGAACGCGATATGGAGGCGGTAGCGGTGTTATTGCGCCTGCCATTGGATGAAGTGGTGGGCCATATTCATCGTACCGCCGCCCTGGCGGCGCGTGCTTGGCAGTGGTACAAAGCGCCGCCCGCCGCCCGCTGGTTGCCGCTACTGCCACCGCCGGCGCAAGGGAAAGTGGCTGAGACATCAAGCACAACAATGCCCGCCGTGTTTGGCTCTACCCAGGAAGTCATGGCCTGGGCGATGCGCGCGCTGCAGGAACAAGCCGGTTTGAATCGCGCCGTGTTTGCGTTGCGCACTCCGGATGGCCAGCATCTGCGCGCTAAGTTTGCGCTGGGCGTTGAGCCGGGATCGCCTTTCGCGCAGTTCGAGATCGGCTTAGCCAAGCAGCATTTGTTTGCGCATCTCCTGAGCAAACCGCAAAGCGTTTGGTTCAACCAGCAGAATCAAGCCAACTTGCAACATTTTGTCACCACTGACCTTAGTAGCGTGGTCGGTAGCGGTGAATTTTTCGCCAGCTCGCTTTTTCTCGGCGCAAAACCGTTCGGTTTATTTTATGGCGACCGGCGCGATGCGGTAGGCGGGGGATTGGATGAACGCGGCTATCAAGCCTTTAAAGAGATCGGCGCGAAAGTAAGCCAGGCCTTGAATCAACTCGCCGGGAAAAAATCGTAACGATTTTAGCGTGCTGGTCTGAGCTTTGCCATCAACGCGCGGATCGACAGTGATTTTCACGCTGGGCGCTTCGGGTTAGACTGTGCGCCAATGAAAACACAGAATCTCTGGTTTCTTCGACGCGACGACCAAGTGAGTGGGCCGTTTCCGGCTAAGCTGATTAGCCGCGATTTGATGCTGGGGCGAGTGCAAGCCTCGGATGAAGCGAGCGTGGATCAAGTGTTTTGGTCGCCGGTAGGGGAGGTTCCCGATTTTAAATCCCGGATTAAGGTCAAACAACGCGTAGTCGGCCCGGCAGATTCGCCCATGGATTGGTATGAAGAGCGGCGCCAAGCAGCATTACGCTGGGCGGACGAGCGACATAGCCGAGATCGGCGCGATGTGATCGAGACTAATCCGTTCATGATGAACAAGCGCCGTGCTGATCGCCGCCTCCTTACCGAAAGCGCTGAATGGGCGGCGCTGCGTCTACGCCATGCGGAGTGGGAGGCTGAACTAAAATATCGGCGTGACCGTTTTTTCGGCGTGGCCATGGTGTTGCTTGCACTGCTCGCCTTGGCGGTTTATGCGGTGTTCAACTTGGCGCCGGTCAATCCAGTGAAAGTCGGCTTTCACGGCCCCTATGCCGCTTGTTCTGAACCCGCTGCCAGCCAAGTCAATTGGGCGCGCTGCGACAAAAATGGCGCCTGGCTCAAGGGTGTGGACCTGACAAGCGCTTTACTTAGCGAAGCCCGCTTTAACGCCGCGAATCTGAGCCATAGCAATCTTTCCTATGCCAATCTGACGGGTGCCGATCTGAGTTTTGCTAATCTGCAGCAAACGAAACTGGTTGGCGCCAATCTCACCTCGGCCAATTTGACCTACGCCGAGTTGCGCGATGCTGATTTGCGCCATGCCGACCTGCGCGGTGCCAAGCTGGATGCCGCCACCCTGATTGGTGCGCGCCTGGACGACGCCACATGGACCGATGGCCGGCAGTGCGCGGTGATTTCGGTTGGTGAGTGCAAGTAAATGGTTAAGCACATCACCTCCGCCGAAAACCCACAATACAAGCTGCTCAAGAAAATCGCCTCATCCTCGCGTGAGCGGCGCCAGTGTGGGAAAACACTACTCGATGGCGTGCATTTGTTGAATGCGTTGGCGGATGCGGGTGGCACGGCCGATTTAATTGCGTTAAAGGCGAGCAAGGACACCGATGCGGAAATCGAGCGTTGCCTGAGCCGCTTTCCCGATGTGCCACGTCTTTTATTCAGCGAGGTGCTTTTCAATTCACTATCGCCTGTCGAGCATCCTACCGGCGTGCTGGGCTTGATCAATACACCAACGCCCGCCAAACATCAGCGCCAGTTCTGCGTGCTGCTGGAAGCGATTCAGGATCCGGGCAACCTCGGCACGATGCTGCGCACGGCAGCAGCAGCGGGGGTGGATGCGGTGTATCTCTCCAAGGGTTGCGCTGAAGCCTGGTCGCCCAAGGCGCTACGCGCGGGCATGGGGGCGCAATTTGCCTTGGCCTTATATGAACACGCCGATCTGGTCTTGATCGCACGTGAGTTGAAATCCCTCGTGGCAACCTCGCTCGAAGCTCAGCAAACCATTTACGATTTGGATCTTAGCGGCCCGGTAGCCTTTGTGTTCGGCAATGAGGGCGCGGGTCTTTCGTCAGCGTTACTTGATGCTGCAACACATCAAGTCAAAATCCCCATGCCGGGCAAAGTGGAATCGTTGAATGTGGCTGCGGCAGCGGCGGTGTGTTTGTTCGAGTGCGTGCGTCAGCGCGGGGGCAAGCCGCGTTGATGCATGATCGAGGAAGCGATTTCCTCGATCGACATGCGGCTGGAATCGAGATAGGGGATGCCCTGCATTTTGAACAGCGTTTCCCCTTGGCGCACTTCGGCGCGGCAGGTGTCTAAGCGAGCATAATCGCTATTGGGTTTGCGCTCTTGGCGGATCAGCATGAGCCGCTCCGGGCTAATGGTCAGGCCAAACAGCTTGGATTTGAACGGCTGCAGCGGCCTGGGCAACTGCATCGATTCGAAATCATCCGGCGTCAGCGGATAGTTCGCGGCATACAGGCTGTATTGCAGCGCGAGATACAGGCAGGTGGGCGTTTTGCCGCAGCGCGATACGCCGACGAGAATGAGCTCGGCCTGATCCAGATGGCTGCCCAGCCCATCGTCGTGCGTGAGCCCGAAATTCACCGCATTAATACGCGATAGATAATTCGGGCTCATGCCGTGCGCCTTGCCGACCGCGCCCGAGGGTTTTTCGCCTAGCTCCGCTTCCAGCGGCGTAATAAACGTGTCGAAATAATCGATAAACAAGGCGTTGGCGCCAGCAACCGTGGCGCGTAAATCCGGCTGCAAGATAGAGCTGAAGACGATGGGGCGCTGGCCGGTTTCCGTTATGCTGCGGTTGACCCAGTCACGCGCGGCCTCGGCGCGCTTGGGTGTATCGATGAAAGGTAGCGTGTGGCGCTCGAATTCAATATGATCGAACTGCGTGAGCAAGCTTTTACCGAGCGCTTCAGCGGTGATGCCGGTGCGGTCGGATATAAAATAAACGATGCGTTTTCCAGTCATCAAATCACTTTACAGGGGCCGCCATGAGCAATCAACCCTACGTGCTTCCATTCGAGCAGCTGGGCATTCACGATGTGCCGAGCGTCGGCGGCAAGAATGCCTCGCTCGGCGAGATGATTCAAAACTTGTCGCACCTCGGCGTGCGCGTGCCCGGCGGTTTTGCCACCACGGCGCAGGCCTTCCGTGATTTTCTTGACCATAACCATCTCACTCAGCGCATCAACCAGACCTTGAACACGCTCGACGTGAGCGATGTCACGACACTCGCTCAGGTGGGCAAGCAGATTCGGCAATGGGTGGTGGAGGCACCGCTACAACCAGCTTTGGAACAAGCGATCCGCACCGCCTGGCAGCAAATGGCAGAAGCTACAGTGGGCGAGCTCTCGGTCGCGGTGCGCTCAAGCGCCACGGCGGAAGATTTGCCCGATGCATCTTTCGCCGGGCAGCAAGAGACCTATCTCAACGTGGTCGGCATCGATGCGGTGCTGCTCAAGGTGCGCGAAGTATTCGCCTCGCTCTATAACGATCGGGCAATCTCCTATCGTGTACACCATGGCTTCGAGCATGCCGATGTGGCCTTGTCCGCCGGCGTACAGCGCATGGTGCGCAGCGATTTGGCTGCGAGCGGGGTGATCTTTACCATCGACACCGAATCCGGCTTTCCCGATGTGGTGTTCATCACTTCGTCTTATGGCTTGGGCGAGATGGTGGTGCAAGGCGCGGTGAACCCGGATGAGTTCTATGTGCATAAACCGCTGCTGGCCGCCAACAAGTTTGCCGTGGTACGGCGTAGCCTCGGGTCCAAAGCCAAGCGCATGGTTTATGGAACGGAAGGCGCGGATACGCATATCGAAGATATCGCGCCCGCCGAGCGCAATCGCTTTTCCATTTCTGATGCCGACGTGCTGGAGCTGGCGCGCGCCGCTGTCACCATCGAGCAGCATTATGGCCGCCCCATGGATATCGAATGGGCCAAGGATGGCCAAGACGGCCTGCTCTACATCGTGCAAGCGCGGCCGGAGACGGTGAAAGCGCGCGCCTCGAAGGACATGCTGCGCCAATATCACTTGAAGCAGCACTCTGCCGTGCTGGTCTCGGGCCGCGCCATTGGTGGCCGTGTCGGCAGCGGGCAGGTGAAGGTGATTTTGCATGCCGCCGAAATGAGCAAGGTGCAAGCGGGCGATGTGCTGGTGACCGATATGACCGATCCCGATTGGGAGCCGGTAATGAAACGCGCTGCGGCCATCGTCACCAATCGCGGCGGGCGCACCTGCCATGCGGCCATCGTGGCGCGCGAGCTGGGTATCCCGGCGGTTGTGGGCTGCGGCGATGCGACGGAAAAGCTCAGCGATGGCCAGGCAGTCACGGTGTCATGCGCCGAGGGCGATGAAGGTTTCGTCTATGCCGGCTTGCTGGAGACCGAAGTACGCGAAGTGAGCTTGGGCGCCATGCCCAAAGCCCCGGTCAAAATCATGATGAACGTGGGCAACCCCGAGCGAGCTTTCGATTTTGCCAGCCTGCCCAATGACGGGGTCGGCTTGGCGCGGCTCGAATTCATCATCAACCGCATGATCGGCATCCACCCCAAGGCGGTGCTGGAATACCCGGCGTTGCCGACTGAACTCAAACGCACCGTGGAAGAAATGTGCGCCGGCTACGCCGACCCGGTGAGTTTTTATGTGGATCGTTTGACGGAGGGGGTCGCGACCATCGCCGCCGCCTTCTGGCCCAAGCCGGTGATCGTGCGCCTGTCCGATTTCAAATCCAACGAATACGCCAATCTGGTGGGCGGCGAACGCTACGAGCCAAAAGAAGAAAACCCCATGCTCGGCTTTCGCGGCGCCTCGCGTTACTTAGCCCCCGCGTTCCAAGATTGCTTCGCGCTCGAATGCCGCGCCATGAAAAAGGTGCGCGAAGAAATGGGGCTGGTGAATGTCGAACTGATGATCCCCTTCGTACGCACAGTGGAAGAGGGCAAAGGCGTCATCGACCTGCTCGCGCAACATGGACTGAAGCGCGGCGAACATGGCTTGCGCGTCATCATGATGTGCGAGATACCCTCCAATGTGATTCTGGCCGAGGAATTTTTACAGCACTACGACGGCTTTTCCATCGGCTCCAACGATCTGACCCAACTGACACTTGGTATAGATCGCGATTCGGGCCTGGTCGCCGCCGCCTTCGACGAACGCAATGCAGCAGTGAAAGCGCTGTTATCGCAAGCGATCCAAGCCTGCCGCAAAGCCGGAAAGTATGTCGGCATCTGCGGCCAAGGCCCATCAGATCATCCCGATTTGGCGGAATGGTTGGTAGCGCAGGGAATAGAGAGTATCTCTTTGAATCCAGACACAGTTGTCGAGACTTGGCTACGTTTGGCCAAGCAATAAATTACATCCCTTACATTGTGAGGGCAGGGCTTTTGGCGTATTATGAACTCCCGTCTGTACTATCAAATTCTCCATGACAAAATTCGTTTTTATCACAGGCGGGGTCGTTTCATCTTTGGGTAAGGGGATTGCTGCCGCATCCCTCGCCGCCATCCTCGAATCCCGCAAGATCAAAGTCACGCTGCTCAAGCTTGACCCCTATATCAATGTCGATCCCGGCACCATGAGCCCGTTCCAGCACGGCGAGGTATTCGTGACCGAAGACGGCGCGGAAACCGATCTCGATCTGGGGCACTACGAGCGTTTCGTCAGCAGCAAAATGGGCAAGCGCAATAATTTCACCACCGGTCAAATCTACGACAGCGTGATCAAAAAAGAGCGCCGTGGCGATTATTTGGGCGGCACGGTGCAAGTCATTCCGCATATCACCGACGAAATCAAGCACTCTATCCGGCTTGGCGCTGGCGATGCCGAAGTGGCGGTGGTGGAAATCGGCGGCACGGTGGGCGATATCGAATCGTTGCCGTTTTTGGAAGCGATACGCCAAATGGCGATCGAGGTGGGGCGCAATAACGCCTGCTTTATTCATCTGACGCTGGTGCCCTATATCCCCAGCGCGGGCGAAATCAAGACCAAGCCCACCCAACACTCTGTCAAAGAGTTGCGCGGTATCGGTATTCAACCCGATGTGCTGCTGTGCCGCGCGGATCGCCCTTTGCCGCCGGATGAACGGCGCAAGATCGCGCTGTTTACCAATGTGCTGGAAGAGGCCGTGATTTCCGCCGTTGATGTGGACAGCATCTACAAAATCCCACGCATTCTGCATGATCAACGCCTGGATGAGATCGTCTGCCATAAGCTGGATTTAAATCCGCCGCCGGCCGATCTGTCGCAATGGGATCAGCTGATTTACGACAAAGAGCATCCCGAGCATGCAGTGGATATTGCGCTGGTCGGCAAATATGTTGACCTGACCGAATCGTACAAATCGCTGTCGGAGTCCTTGATTCACGCCGGCATCCACACCAAGAGCAAGGTCAATATCCACTACATCGATTCCGAAACGCTGGAAGGCGGCGATGTGTCAGCGCTCGCCGGCATGAACGCGATTCTGGTACCGGGCGGATTCGGCATGCGGGGTGTGGAAGGCAAGATCAACGCTATTCGCTATGCACGCGAGAATAAGATTCCCTACCTCGGCATCTGCCTCGGCATGCAGTTGGCGGTGATTGAATACGCGCGCGATGTGGCGGGCATGCCCAGCGCGCATAGCACTGAATTTGATCCCGACACACCCTATCCGGTAGTGGCTTTGATCACCGAATGGCTCGACCGCTCGGGTCATGTCGAGCAACGCACCGAAACCTCGCATCTGGGCGGCACCATGCGACTTGGCGGTCAAGCGTGCGACTTGGTGCCGGGTAGTCTTGCCCGCACTATTTACGCTAAAGATACGATCACTGAGCGCCATCGCCATCGCTATGAAGTCAACAATAGCCTATTGCAAAAGCTCGAGCAGGCCGGCCTGAAGGTGAGCGGACGTTCGCAGGGGGTGGAGCATTTGTGCGAGATGATTGAGCTGCCCAACCATCCTTGGTTTGTGGCGGTACAGTTTCATCCCGAATTCACTTCCACGCCAAGATACGGCCATCCCTTGTTTTCATCCTTTATCCGTGCGGCTGTGCAACAGCACGAACAATCACCTAGCGAAGTTACCGCCCAGAAGGCGCTCTCATGAAATTATGCAGTTTTAATGTCGGTCTCGATCAGCCTTTGTTTCTAATTGCCGGCCCATGCGTGATCGAGTCGAAACAACTTGCGCTGGATACTGCCGGCCAATTGAAGGAAATCTGTGCCGACTTGGGCATCCCCTTCATTTTCAAATCGTCCTATGACAAAGCCAACCGCAGCGCCGGTGTTTCGTTTCGCGGCTTGGGCATGAGTGAAGGCCTGCGGATTTTAGACGAGGTACGGCGGCAGATCGGCGTGCCGGTGTTGACTGACGTGCATGCGGAAGATGAAATAAATGAAGTCGCAGCGGTGGTGGATGTACTGCAAACGCCTGCGTTTTTGTGCCGCCAGACTGATTTCATTCAAGCGTGCGCCGCGACGGGAAAACCGGTGAATATCAAAAAAGGCCAGTTCTTAGCACCTTGGGATATGAAAAACGTAGTGGATAAAGCCAAAGCGGCCAACGGCGGCGCGGATACCATCATGGTATGCGAGCGTGGCGCGTCCTTTGGCTACAACACCTTGGTATCCGATATGCGCGGCTTGGCCATTATGCGCAACACCGGCTGCCCGGTCGTGTTCGATGCAACTCACTCCGTGCAACAGCCAGGCGGGTTGGGTACCAAGAGCGGCGGTCAGCGTGAATTCGTGCCGGTGTTGGCGCGTGCAGCTGTAGCATCTGGCGTCGCGGGTGTTTTCATGGAGACGCATCCAAATCCTGAAGTAGCCTTGTCGGATGGTCCCAATGCCTGGCCTTTGCCGCGCATGAAAGAATTGCTGAGTACGCTGAAAGAGCTCGATATGCTGGTCAAGAAGACTGGGTTTATTGAAACTGAATTTATGAATAGTTAGGAATAAAAAAATGAGTGCAATCGTTGATGTGATCGCGCGCGAGATTCTGGATTCGCGCGGCAACCCCACTGTGGAAGCGGATGTGTTGTTGGAGTCCGGCGTGATTGGCCGCGCCTCTGTGCCTTCCGGCGCCTCGACCGGCAGCAAGGAAGCCGTTGAATTGCGCGACGGAGATAAGCAGCGCTATAACGGCAAAGGCGTGCTGCGCGCGGTGGAAAATGTGAACACCGAAATTTGCGAAGCGATCATCGGCCTCGATGCGGAAGAGCAGACATTCATCGACCGAACCCTGATTGATCTCGACGGTACGGAGAACAAGGCGCGCCTAGGCGCGAACGCGATTCTAGCCGTGTCGCTGGCGGTGGCCAAAGCAGCCGCCGAAGAATCCGGCTTGCCGCTCTATCGTTACCTCGGCGGCGCGGGGCAAATGCAATTGCCGGTGCCGATGATGAATATCATCAACGGCGGCGCACACGCCAACAACAGCATCGACATGCAAGAATTCATGATCATTCCGGTCGGCGCGCAAAGCTTCCGCGAAGCGCTGCGTTATGGCGCGGAAGTATTCCATGCGCTGAGAAAAATTCTCGATGGCCAAGGCCATGTCACGACGGTGGGCGACGAAGGTGGTTTTGCACCAAATCTGGAGAATAACGAAGCCGCGCTCAAAGTCATCATGGAAGCGATCAAGGCTGCGGGTTACACGCCCGGTGCCGATATCGCTATTGGCATCGATTGCGCCAGTTCCGAGTTTTATGAAAATGAACGCTATACCCTGGCCTCGGAAAAACGCGCGCTGACCTCGGCTGAATTTACCGATCTCTTGGCTAGCTGGTGCGACAAGTATCCGATCATCAGTATTGAAGACGGCATGAGCGAGCATGACTGGGCGGGCTGGAAATTGCTCACCGATAAACTCGGCAAGAAAGTGCAGCTAGTTGGCGACGATCTATTCGTGACCAACACTAAGATTCTGCGCGAGGGTATCCAGCAGGGCGTGGCGAACTCGATCTTGATCAAAATCAACCAAATCGGCACGCTGACCGAGACCTTTGCCGCGATCGAAATGGCCAAGCGCGCCGGCTACACCGCCGTAGTGTCGCACCGCTCGGGCGAGACCGAGGATACGACGATCGCCGACATTGCCGTCGCCACCAACGCGCTGCAAATCAAGACCGGCTCGCTCTCACGTTCTGATCGCATGGCCAAATACAACCAACTACTGCGCATCGAGGAAGAGCTCGGCGATAGCGCCACCTATCCCGGCCGCGAGGCGTTCTACCAAATCAGCTGATGAACCTGCGCTGGCTCACCCTTATTCTGGTTGGGCTGATTGCCGCGCTGCAATATCCTTTGTGGCTGGGCAAAGGCAGCTGGCTCAAGGCATGGGAAGTCGACCAAGAGCTTTCCAAGCAGAAGCTGGAAAATACTCGCCTCAAAGCCCGCAACAGTTCATTGGAGGCGGAAGTCAAAGACCTGAAGACGGGTTATGGCGCCATCGAAGAGCGCGCTCGATCCGAGTTGGGCATGCTGAAGCAGGACGAGATATTTTTTCAGGTGCTGGAAGAGGCTAAGCCGGTCGTAACGCCGCTTTCACCTACGGCCAAATCCCCAGCTAAACCCCCAGTCAAGCCGAACTAAGCTACGAAGCATTCGAGATGGCGCAGACCATCGCCGTGCACGAAACGGATGATGCCCGCCTTGTCTTCCGCCCGTTTAAGCGCGGTCTCGAATTCCGCGCTGGACGGCACATTCTCGTAGATTTCCATCCACAGCAATGGCTCGCCACGTTTTTTCAGCAGCCGACCGGCGACGCTGAAATGCGCTTCCATCTCATATTGGATTTGCTTGACCGCAGCGTCGGCTTCCAGCGTGCGCTCAGGATCAACGCGATAATAAATGTAGTAGTGGAACATGGTTGAAGGTGATCTGCTTACGCCGGAATGGCATAAGGCAGCACGCCTAATTTCAGCGTGGGTCCATCCATAGATTTCCAGTGAATGGCGTTGCCTTCCACGCTCGCTATTTGAATCACCGCCAGTACGTCATAGCCACCGGTAGGCGCGGGCGCGGCGTTAACGATCATGCCGGCCGCTTGATCGGGTAAGTCGGCGCTGAATAATTCATCCCCCGGAGCAGGGGCAGTATCCAACTTCAGATTGCCAACATACATGCGGCGTTTGAGTTTGCCCAAGTATTGGGTGCGGGCCACGATTTCCTGACCGGGATAGCAGCCTTTCTTGAAGTTCACGCCGCCAATCAATTCATAGTTGACCATCTGCGGCACGAAAGCTTCCTGCGTGCCGGGCAAAATGGTGGGGATGCCGGCGCGTATCATCAGCCCGTCCCAGACGGCCGTGCCCACCGGTTTGGCCTGCTGCGTCAGTTTGTTCCATATTGTGCTGGCTTGATCTGGCGAAATCAGTAGTTCGAATAGGTCGCCGGGTAAACGCAGAATGCTTCCACTCGCATGATGCGCCAAACCATGCACGGTGGACGGCGCTTCGCCCAGCACGCTGGTCACCACCGCTTGCGCGCCCGCTCCACCCACGCCTAGACGTACCCAGGCATCGCTTACGTCGCTGACTTTTACTTTCGAACGTAGCACGAACATACTGAGGCGCTTTTGAATCGGCTCGCGCAAGCTGGCGGGCAATTGCGCGACATAACTATTCGGCGCGTCTTGCCAAAGCAGGAAATTAGCGATCATGCGGCCCTTGGGGGAGCAGTAGCTGGTGAGTTGACTATTGCCGCCATCAAGCAGGCGCAGGTCGTTGGAGAGCTGGCCTTGCAAATAGGTTTGCGCGTCTTCGCCCGCGAACTGGATCAGGCTTAGGTTGGATAGATCAGCTACAATGGTTTGATCAAGCGCATAGCGCAATTCGGCCGACGCGTTGCCAAAATGCTGAACACGACCGTTTTGCATGACGGCGCCGAGGGATTCGAGAAAAGTTTGCCAGCTTGCATTCATGTCGGATAAAGCCTGTGAAAAATAGGGTTAAAATACTTGGCCAAGGTTCGTTAACATAATGGCGATCCAAGCATTTTACAAGCGCGCATGAAATCTAATCGCCCTGTTTATCTTAATTTACGCCACATCCGGCAGCCTCTGCCGGCCATCGTTTCTTTTTTGCATCGGGTCAGTGGTGCATTTTTATTTCTGGGTATTCCTCTTTTACTCATCGTATTCGAAGCTTCTCTGGCGGGGCAGGATTCATTTGTCGCGATGCTCAACAATCCGCTGATCAAGTTTGCGTTATTCACCTTGCTCACGGCGTATTTTTATCACTTCTTTGCGGGCCTACGTTTTTTATTGCTCGATCTAGGCTGGGGCGTGGCGCTCGCGCAAGCACGTCGTGCATCGTGTGCGGTGTTATTGGCGGCGGCTTTCTGCGCGGCTACGCTCGGAGCCTGGCTATGGTGAAACGCATCGTCTCCGGCGCGCACTATGGTTTAAAAGATTGGCTGGTACAGCGCTTCACCGCGGTAATCATGCTGATTTATACCTTGGCCTTACTAGGCTGGCTGATCATGCAGCGACCGGTGGATTACGACACTTGGCGCGCCTTGTTCGGTGCGGCCTGGATGCGCTATTTCACCCTGTTGTTTGCCTTCAGCCTGTTGCTCCACGCCTGGGTCGGCGTGCGCGATATCCTGATGGATTATGTGCACTCGACCCGGCTGCGCTTACCTTTGCAAGTTGCCACCATTGTGGCGTTGCTGATTTATTCGATGTGGGCGATGAATATTTTGTGGAGCGTCGCATGAGTTTGCCCAAGCGCACCTTCGACGCCTTGGTGATCGGCGCCGGCGGCGGCGGTTTGCGCGCAGCGCTGCAACTCGCCGATGCCGATTTAAAAGTCGCGGTCGTGTCCAAGGTATTTCCTACCCGCTCGCATACTGTGGCCGCACAGGGCGGCATCAACGCCGCGCTCGGTAATGTCTCGCCCGACAACTGGCATTGGCATATGTACGACACCATCAAGGGCTCGGACTATCTGGGGGACCAGGACGCCATCGAATTCATGTGCCGCGCGGCGGCGCAGACGGTGCGCGAACTGGAACATTACGGCTTGCCGTTCTCGCGCCTGGATAACGGCAAGATCTACCAGCGCACCTTCGGCGGCCAATCCGCCCACTTTGGCCAAGGCCAAGCGGTGCGCGCCTGCGCCGCCGCCGATCGAACCGGCCACGCCATGCTGCACACGCTGTATCAGCAGAACATTCGCGCCAAGACACATTTCTTCGATGAGTTTTACGCCCTTGATCTGGTGAAGGATGAAGAAGGCTATGTATTGGGGGTGGTGGCCTTGGAAATCGAAACTGGCGAGCCGCTGCTAATTGAAGCGCGCACCACGCTGCTCGCGACCGGCGGTGCGGCGCGCATTTTCCGCACCTCGACCAATGCGCTGATCAACACCGGCGATGGCTTGGGCATGGCGCTGCGCGCCGGCATTCCGCTGCAAGATATGGAGTTTTTCCAATTTCACCCGACCGGTATCGCGGGTGTGGGCAATCTGATTTCCGAAGCGGCACGTGGCGAGGGCGGGTTTTTGGTGAACCGGCACGGCGAGCGCTTCATGCAGCGCTATGCGCCGGAGACTACCGATTTGGCCAGCCGCGATGTGGTGAGTCGCGCCATTGTCACGGAAGTGCGCGCGGGCAACGGCTGCGGCGAGCAGGGTGATCATGTGTGGCTCAAGCTGGATCATCTGGGCGCGGACAAAATCAAATCGCGCCTGCCCGGCATCCGTGATTTGGCACGGCGCTTCGCTCACGCCGATCCGATCGAGGCGCCAATTCCGGTCTTCCCCACCGCGCATTACATGATGGGCGGCATCCCGAGCAATCGTCACGGCCAAGTCGTAGCACCTACCGCCACTGGCCCAGAAGAAGCCGTGCCGGGGCTGTATGCGGTGGGCGAATGCGCCTGCGTGTCGGTGCATGGCGCCAATCGCTTGGGCGGCAATTCGCTGCTCGATATCGTGGTGTTCGGCCGCGCCGCCGGCAGCCA
>ERZ1292633.898-Hain-H41-02um-R1-898-length-33200-cov-6_pt1 | contig 33200 bp, 21 predicted proteins | sample MGYA00564406_ERZ1292633 | MGnify/ENA primary metagenome ERZ1292633 (study PRJEB36523, sample SAMEA6512639) | groundwater metagenome | collected 2019-01-08 | study: AquaDiva: Metagenomics assemblies of 32 groundwater samples
CCCCCCCCCCCCCCTCACGATGATGCGAAAATTCATCGGATTGCTATCCATCCTGTCGGTCTGTCGGGACGCTATTTTCCCGTTTGCGATCCCCCTCGTCGCCTTACGCCACCCCTCGTGCTACCGCCCTCTCATTTACTGCTTTACTTTGCAATTTCTCTTTCCTCCAACAACGCACCATGCGCGAAGCCGCCGCAATCTTCGCCGTCCTGTTCCTATCCGCGGTCGTCGCTTCTCAGTTGACTCGGTTGCCCCGAACCACGACCTACAACGACATCGAGCTGCAGTATGGCTTCGTCGGAGGCAACGCCTCGTCGCTGATCCTGAACATCACCTTCCTGCGCAACGAGTCGTCGTGGTCCTCCGCGAGCGCCGCCACCCGTCCCCTGTTCATCTCGCTCCGCCCGCTAAACGGTTCATCCAGCCAGTCGTCGACGCTGACCATGGACGACGCCGTGGCAGGGATGGACACGTTGGTCATTGTACCACCGACACCTGCGTCGGCGGTCTTTACATCTCTTGCTCGAGTGTCCAAGGCGGCGTGCGTGCTCGACGCGTACTGGAGCGGCGGGGCCGGCGTCAACGTCACTAACATTTCGACGCAACTGACAACCACGACGGGCACGGCGACGTCCACGATGACCAACACAACGTCGGCGACAGCCACCAATACGTCGACATCAACGTCCAGCTCAACCAGCGTGACCCAGACAACGACGAGCACGAGCACCTCCGCGACGACAACGATCGCCACCACCACGAACACGAACACAACGATCGCGAATGTAACGACTACAACGGCCGCACCGCAAGTGAACGCGTCCAACACATTGCGCTTTGGATTCCGCTCGGGTCGCACGTGGAGCACGTGGCAATCCTACATTTACTTCGGCGGGGACAGTGGGTTTTACGCAGGTGGCGCCACCTCTAACTCGACGAATGCCTCCGCCACGACAGCAGTCCCAGCCACCACGATTGCCGAACCTCCTCAGACGACGACGCTGCCTCCCAACACGACGGTGCCATCGCAAAATGCATCGACGACGACAACGCGGTCATCCGTCGTGACTACAACAGGCGCACCGGTGACCACGTCGCAGGCAACCCTACCTCCTCCTGCCAGGACGTCGATTATTCTATACTTGTCGACGTTCGGGGTGCCCATTCCTGGCACCATGTCGCTGACGGTCGGTTTGCTCCCTGGTGCGCCGTCAAACGCTTCCAACATGACATGCGACAACGCGGACGTATGGGTTCCGCAGGCATCGACCGCCATGTCGACCTTTTTCATCACACCCCCGCTGGTCATTTTCCCGAGTGCGGTGACTGTGGACGCGACCTCTTCTCGATGCATCAACGGTCCTCCAGCTCCCGCAGCGCCATACCTTTGCGAGCGTTGCTTCACGGGATATTTCGGTGATGATTGCAGGTACGACAGCCAGGCAGCGGCGTTCGCGGCTACGCAAACGACGACCGCTGTCATCACGACGACGGCCAATCCCAACGTGACCCTCGTGGCTCTATACACGTTGCGAGTCTTGGACGCCGAGAACTCCGGTGACACTCTTAACCAGGTCATGTTCTTTGGCTCCGTTGCGAAAGGGTTCACGAGCACCGTCGGGGTCGATCGCTTTGCGGTGGTGTCTGTCGATTACAAAACTGCGCGGCGACAAACCAACACGACGAATGCGACGACGACGCTTGCTCCCGTGACGGGCCATTCGTGGACGGTGAAGTTCTTCTTCACTGCAGCCTCCGCCGCGACCGATCCGACGCCGGATGAGCTGCGACCGCAAGTCGCGCCGGCAGTCTCCAAGCTCCCGGATAGATACAAAGGCTCGCAGCTGGTGTCGGTCGACATGACGTATGTCGACGTCAGCAAGCTCACGCCGGCCCCAACACCCGCCCCCACCGAGGAGCCGCCCCGAAGCGGGCTGCCCGTGTGGGCCATCGTCATTATCATCCTCGCCGTCATCCTCGTCGTCGCTAGCATCGGCGTCGGCGTCTACTTTGTGATGAAGAAGCGAACGAAGAAGTCCGCGTACATCGATAGAAACCAAGACTTCCAAATGGAACGTAAATAAAACCACGGAACACGCGGAGCTGAGCGACACAGCTTTCATCCGATCTTGACGCTGGGGGAAAAAAAACGGAAAGAAGCGCGTGACGCGGCGCTCCATTAGACGGACGATGCTACCCTCATTCCGCCCTCCTTCAACACGGAATGCACCCGACGCGACGATGGAAATCGCTTCCTAGGGCGACGATGGAAGCCGCCTGAGGGCGATTTTTTTTGCTACTATTGTTGTTTGCATCCCCACAGTTAGACCGGTGACCAAAACGCGCGGCGGTAGAGAAGGATGGTCTCATACAACTGGTCCTCCACGTTTCCAGTCGCCCAGCGATGCCACGTGCTGGCCGCCCCCTTACGCGTGTGCTGGAGGGTGGGAGGCGCGCAGGTTTTCCTCGTATCTTTCTGTCCCTTGTCAGTCCAATGTCGGCGAAGGCGGCGTATTCACAGGCGTTGCACGAAAAATGTCTTGAAAACGTAGCGGACGTGCTACAAAACGTCGACACGGTTTCGTACATTGCGTCCGTGATGAAAGAGCTCGGCCGTGAGCTCAAGCGCCACAACATCAAATGTGTGCCTAGCCACGAGGCCCCCGGTGCGGGCGGCCAAACCCGCGGCGGCACGCCGGTCACGGAGGCGGGCTACATATGGATCGACTCGGCGACCAGCCGTCGAGGCGATATTGTTCTGCATGAAGACCAACTGTTGACGAAGGACGACGTGGAGCGCTCCCTGAGACACGAGATGATACATGCCTTCGACGACGCCCGGGGTTATCTGGAGCCCACCAACTGCTTCCATCACGCGTGTAGCGAGATTAGAGCGGCGCGACTCAGCGGTGATTGCTTGTTCTCGCAGGAAGTGCTCCGTGGTAACGTCGACGTGCTGAACTCTGGACGGCTCTGCGTGCGCCGGCGCGCGGCTCTCTCGGTCGAGCACAATCCCATGTGCCGGAGCTTCGGGGAACGGTCCGTAGACGTGGTGTTCAACCGCTGCTACAATGACTTTGAACCGTTTGTGGCCCCAATTTATTCCATGGGGAATTCAACTGGTGCGCAGGCCGCACCCTCGTCATGAACACGCTTCAGGCGAGCGAATTCCCGTTGTCGATGTTGTTTCGTTACGGGTTTACGCGCCTCGTCTTGTGCTACCCCGCCGATCTCCCCCCTGTCCCAACTAAGCGTGCGTCGCCCTCCCCCCCCCGATGAGCCGGCCATCCGCCAAGGCGAAGGCGAGCGCGGCGTTGCCTCCCATTTCAAAGCCTCCCGGGAAGGAAGGGTCACCGTCCTCTTCGCCGCGCGGCCCGCGGTCCAAAGGGGCGACTCTCCCAACGGTGAAGACGGCGGCCGCCCCTCGACCCCCACCGGTCGCGTCCTCACGCAACACGTCGAGGCGAGCCGTCCTCGCAGCCTCGCCCAGTCCGAAGCAATCGAAGGAGCAGCAACTGCGCGTCGCCGCCACGCGCAGACAAGCGGCGGTTTCTATACAAAAGTGGTACCGTCGGCGTCGCAACCACGTCCATTTTTCGAAGCTCATCGAAGACGCGAAAAAATTTGCAATCGCCGAAGGGCACCGCGTCGCGGAACAAATCGCTCGTGCCAAGTCAGTCTTGAGCCGATTCTTCACGTTGGCAGCCCGGAAACTGCGCCTACGCCGACTGGAGCAGCTCGCGGAGCGACGGCGTCACGCGACAATTTTGCTCGGCGCGCACCTCAAGGCGCGGCGGAGCGAAACGCTGATGCGCTGCCGAGAGAGCTACAAGCTTGCGAGAGCCGCCGTCATGATTGTCCACCGCTGGCGGCGATCGGTCATGTTCGCCGCCGTGCGCTGGCGGAAGGCAAATGACGCCATGCGAGAGCTGCAGGGGCAGGAAGAGACGATTGAACGCCGCGAAGTGGCCCGCCGCGAATCCAACGGGCGAATCGAAATTAGAATGTCGTTCCTCCGCTCTCCGGTGGCCATCGCGCAGCACCGGTCTCACGTCGCGGCCGTCGTCAGTCGCACAGAGCGGTTTGCGGCTGTCGACGCTTTGAAAGCCGTGTTCGACGCCGGTGCGTTTTCTCCCCGGCGCGATGGACAGGCGTCCGCGCTAGGGGGTCCGATGTCGCCCTCGTCGTCCCCGCGGCACCACATCAATCGACCCACATCACCACGCCGATTGAAGAACGCGGGACTGCCGCAGTTGGCCCCGCTTCGCGCGATCCCAACGGTGGACCCCATCACGTTGGAGTGGATGAAGAGCGCCGCTCACAGCAACAACAGCGCTGCCCGTAGCGGCAGCGGTTCCGGGAACACTCGGTTCGCGGAAGACGAACGCCGCTACTTGGACATGGATCCGCCGCTGTGGCAGCACGGTTCGGAAGCTCGCGATGCGGAACGGCCCGATCATTTCGACGCTGCGATCACCGCCGACGACTCGCGAGATCGAAGAGGACAACGGCACAATCATCACCGCCGGACGTCACAAAGGCGGTCGACGACGACGACGACCGCCGCTGGCTCGTCCCGGGATGCCGGGCACAAGACCCTGGACACGCTGATTTTCAACGGTGCACATTGTGACTTCATGCGCATGTCGGTGCGACAAGTCAATTCGACGGCGACGCGCACACCCTCCTCCACCTCCGCTCCGCGAGGTGGTGATGCCGTTGTGTCTTCACGAGTGGAGCTCGAAGGGCTGGCGACGTCTCTGTGGCAGCCCGACGCCAACGGAGATGACGCGATTGTGTGCGGGAAACTCGGGCCGAGTCACGCGGCCCTGGGCCCGTGGCTGCGATGGTTTTGTGAAACAGATTTTAGCCAGCGGCATTCCGCGTTCCAGCTGGTCCGCGAGGATAGCCGGACCGACCTACTGCACCACGACTCGCAGCGTGACCTAAGAGGCAGCCACGTTGATCACACCGCCGAAGTCTCCGTTCATGACCACACTCTGGAGCGGCTGCTTGTGCAAGAGCACTCCCGGCGAATGCGGCTCTGCACGCAGTACATGCGCCTCACTCAAGGCCTCGCAAGGCAGTTGCAGTCGGAGCACGAGCAATTGGATTTTTGATGTAACCATAGTCGATAGTGTGATGTAGTAGTAATAGTCCACGGTGAAGCCGTTCGCCACGTCTTCGAGACGCTCTATTATTGACGCGACGATCACGGGCTCCTTGGCACCCATGCGGCCCCCTTACATCCAGATCTAATACGACCGCAGCTAATGTCGACGGTCCTGGAACACGTCACCGTCATGGTGGGTCGTGGGGCCACGGCATGCTCGCCGCTCGACTCCCTGTGGGCGGCGTTCGACAAGTGGGCACCAGGGGGGTCTCTCGCCGCGTGCGAGGACACGTGGTGGCAGGTACTGCCCCAGCGACTCCGCAGCGACTCGAGCCGGGGAGAGACGAATGCCGCAGACATCGCCGCACATCGGGTGGCGTACATCTGCGGCTTGGTCGCCGTCGACTTCCGGCACTGGTTGTGCGACGAAGCGGATCCGGTAGATGGGGACGAAAGGTGTGAGGTACCTCACGGCGTGCTGCTCTCCAACGTGCGCCCATTTTACTGCCGCGATGCGGACGGTGACGGTTTTATTCGCGGGTCGGGCGCGATGATCGAGCTCCTGCGGCGTGCGGTCGATCAGCATGGTATCGACTGGTACCGGCCGGAACGGATGGCTTCCCTCAGCGCGGACGACGAGCGTATCATGTTTACCGGCTGTGAAAATAACTCTGAGTCGCCGCGGATTCTTGGCCACGCGCGGGCGCGTGGTCGCATTTTGCGCGAAATCGGAGCCAGTTTCTTGGACGGCCCGAAAGGAACCGACGTCCCGACGTACCATTCGTTTTTTGACATGTTGCTCTTGTCTCGTCGACGTCTGTTTTCCCAATCGCCTCCCATGTCGAGTAGCGCCACGTGGACGACAACGTGCCCGACGAGCCATACTGCCGTGAATGGCGGAGGGTTGGGATTTGTGGAGCGGCTCGTTGCGTTTCACGGGAGGTACCAAGACAAGTACGTTTTAGGGGAACCCGACGCGGCACCTGTGATCTGGGCGTTGAAACTAGCGCAGCTCACTGGCATGGCGCTGCTGTCCGCCGATCCTTGCCGTGATCTCCCGGCCGATCATCCCGCGCGGCATGCTGCCCAGTTTCTCGACTCGAGCGATGCCTCGGTCGCTCCCGACTATCAACTCCCACGTGGGCTGTGGGCAGCTGGGCTACTTCGGTATTCGCCTGCCTTGGAATCTTTGATACGCCAGCGGAGACATGTTGCCCCCGGCAGCACGGAGGAACGCGACCTGCGCGCCGGCACGATGCTGGCGTCAGAGGAGCTGCTGCGTCTCAGCAAGGAACGTTACGGCCCAGACGTCAACAGCGCGACGCTGGACCACGTCCTGTGGCATTTGGGTCGCGACATGACCCCCGACATGGCCGCAGGGTACCCGCACCATCTGACGATCACGTTGATGTACTGATCGCCCAGCTTCGTCCGATGATGAGGATGCGCACCTCCGGTGTGCGCACACTTCTGTAACTTCACACGGGCGCTCAGACCCTGTCATTCACAAACCACTCATTCGAAAAGGATCGGAAACCGTTTGCGAGACATTCACTGGCCAAAGTACCTTTCTGTATCCCTTTCTTTGAACATGGACGCCGTTGAAGACATCGTGACGGGCCGGTTTCTCGACCGCATCACCGCCCGGGCAGGACCTTACACGTTCGGCGGGGCACAGCTCTCGCTTCCAACGCGAGACGCCTCCCATGCTGACGAGGACGAGGTGGACTTTTCGCGGACCTATTCTGTGGTCGCGCCCGCTTGGGAGCGGCTCGGGCCGCTATCTGCCGCGTGCCCGGTGCCCGGCGTGATTCCAAAGCTTCCGATGAAGAAAGGCACGACGACGCTGGGCTTTCAATTTGAGGGGGGCATCATTCTCGCCGTCGACTCTCGAGCGTCCATGGGGCAGTACATCGCGTCCTCCACTGTCCAAAAGGTGCTTGAAATCAACGACATGCTGCTCGGGACGATGGCTGGCGGTGCGGCCGACTGCCAGTACTGGGAACGCGAATTGGGCCGCCAGTGCCGCTTGTGGGAACTGCGCAATGGCGAAAAGGTCACTGTCGCGGCCGCCAGCAAAATGCTAGCCGGCATCACTTATTCGATGAAAAACCACGGCTTGTCCATGGGGACGATGATTGCCGGCTGGGATAAGTTTGGACCGTCGCTGTACTACGTCGATGATCAAGGCACTCGCGTGAAGCACCGCCTCTTCTCGATCGGCTCGGGATCCATCTATGCCTACGGTGTGCTCGATAGCGGCTACCGTGCCGACCTCACCGTGGACCAAGCTTGCGACTTGGGCCGCAAGGCCATTTTCCACGCGACGCACCGTGACGGTGGCTCCGGCGGCTTCGTCTCCGTCTACCACATCCACCCCAAGGGATGGACGAAGGTATCCCGCGATGACCAGAGCATTCTCTACAACACGTACATGGCGCATGCGCTCTGATCCCACCCCGTGCGCGCCGAGGGGGGTTGTTGACGGTGGTGATGTGTGTGTGCCAAGGGAATAGTGGGTGGATTGTTTTTGAGGGCCACCCAACAGGTTGCGAAGGCCAACGGCTATTGAATCCGTGCCACCCCACGCATATTGACCCGATCAGCGGCATCTTGGCACGTGATGATGAGGCCGAGAGTTGTTGCCTCCCCCTTTCCCATTATTATCATATTTGAACAACGCAGCACCGCAGGAGTCCATTCCCTACTCGTCCCCAGCATGCAATCTGCCTGCTACCAGTGTGGCCACCCAGGCCACTTCGCACGCGACTGCCCGATGCAGCAGGGAATGCACGGTGGTCCGCCGATGATGGGTGGTCCGCCGATGATGGGCGGTGCCCCGATGATGGGCGGTGCCCCGATGATGGGCGGTGCCCCAATGATGGGCGGTGCCCCAATGATGGGCGGTGCGATGATGGGCGGCGGCGACCGCGCGTGCTTCAACTGCGGTGAACCTGGCCATTTGAGCCGCGAGTGCCAGAAGCCACGTCAGGGAAGCTACGGAATGCCCGGCGCGTACGGCGGCGGCTTCAGCAAAACTTGCTACACCTGCGGTCAAGCAGGTCACTTGTCTCGCGACTGCGCGGCACGCGGCGGCGCTGGCTTCGGTGTCGGCGCTGGCTTCGGTGGACGTGGCGGCGGCTTCGGAGGCCGTGGTGGTGCCGGGTCGTGCTTCAACTGCGGCCAGCCGGGTCACATGTCTCGCGACTGCCCGATGCCCCACGCGCCGGCCGGCGTGCGCAACTGCTACAAGTGCGGCCAGCCCGGTCATCTCAGCCGCGAGTGCCCGAGCCAGTAGCCCCCCGCTGGCAGAGGGTCTCTCTTTTCCTCTTCTTGAGTCAGACAAACCCGTTTGACCGCTGCATCCCTCTTCGCGGCGACATAACGAACCCCTTTGCCCTCCCTCGCTCCCCGTAACGATCACACGTAACCACATCAAACAACCACACTCGGAGGAATCGGGGACGACTTTCAAAAACGAGAAGGACGGCGAATCGCCAATACTTTTCCGTGCACGGAGCCGCATCGACCACCGCTGTCATTCCTCTTTGCCATCTCTCATCATCAAGGATTTAACGCTTTCAAAAATGCAATCTGCCTGCTACCAGTGTGGCCACCCGGGCCACTTCGCACGCGACTGCCCGATGCAGCAGGGAATGCACGGCGGTGCCCCGATGATGGGTGGTCCGATGATGGGCGGTGCCCCAATGATGGGCGGTGCGATGATGGGCGGCGGCGACCGCGCGTGCTTCAACTGCGGTGAACCTGGCCATTTGAGCCGCGAGTGCCAGAAGCCACGTCAGGGAAGCTACGGAATGCCCGGCGCGTACGGCGGCGGCTTCAGCAAAACTTGCTACACCTGCGGTCAAGCAGGTCACTTGTCTCGCGACTGCGCGGCACGCGGCGGCGCTGGCTTCGGTGTCGGCGCTGGCTTCGGTGGACGTGGCGGCGGCTTCGGAGGCCGTGGTGGTGCCGGGTCGTGCTTCAACTGCGGCCAGCCGGGTCACATGTCTCGCGACTGCCCGATGCCCCACGCGCCGGCCGGCGTGCGCAACTGCTACAAGTGCGGCCAGCCCGGTCATCTCAGCCGCGAGTGCCCCAGCCAGTAGCACCAACACATGGCGCGGACAAGTTAACAGAAAAAGCAGTTCCGTGCCCACTACAGCCCACACCGAACCTCCCCGGGAAACTCAATCCAACAATACCCTCCAAGGGGCACAGAATGGCTACACACCGGCACGAAACAAAACAAAAGTTGGCCTCATCGGGATAGGTTGTGTTTTGATTTTTTCTCTCTCTCGCTTCTTCTGATTTTCCCCCCCAACAATCCAGGAGGGGCATCCATACGTCCGTCATTCGCCTTTCCCTCCCTACCACGACTATCCCTCGACGACTTCGTTTAGCCCCCCTCATTGACATGGTTCGCCCCTGCTTCGCCCAATCCATCCCAGCCGGGACGGGTCTGATCCTCCCTTCGTGTGATCTCCCGTTGTCGACTACGGAGCGAGAAAGGAGGAGGATGTCGTTCGGTGAATGCATGTCACACCCATTCCCATATCCCCCCCCGCCGTGCCCGCTGACCCACCACCCCCCCTACCACCCTCCCAGCCGCACGTCGATGAGAGGACGAGACGCCCATCGACGACGCTGACGGGAGATCCATCACGACGCTCATTGATGCAGTTGACGGGGGTTCCATCACGACGCTCATTTTTTTCTTCTGTGTGAGGAAGAGCCGTGTGCCACGGAGAATGGTTCTTTTTTTCCCCAGCGGTTCCGCGGAGACACCGTGAAAAGGAGAGCTGTCCGTTCACTGGCGCGTTAGTGGCAAAGATGCGTGCGAGTGAGAGAGGAGAGAGAGGAGACCTAGCGACGGGAGGGGAAAGGAAGGAGAGAAACGGAGAGAGGGCCCGCCGCACAGAGAGAGGCAACGCAACGGTGCCAGCGCAAGCGCTCGTCCTCGTTCAATTCGCCCTTGTGACCCCTCGGCGGCCTGTGTGCAGCCGTAGCTACTCAACCGCCTCTTGTCGCCCGAATCCTCGCCAGTGGTGGCGTCGATCCGAACCGGGGTGGGTTTTTTTCTTAGTGTGTATGTGACAGAGTCAAGGGTGAATTGCAGTTGAGATACACTGCCGATGTCGAATGCCGAGTCGGAGTTGCAACGCGCCAAGGTGCACCTGGCCCAGGTGATTGATGAGGTCGTGTTCGCGGAGGGGGAGACGTCCAAGGCACAGGAGCAGCTTCGCAAAGCGGAGGCATCGATCGCCATGATGAGCGACGTGTTGGAAAACATCTTGGGGTACGCGGCGAAGCTGGAGCAGAGCATCGTCTTGCCCGCGCTCGGCGACCTTGACGTCGCGTTGGCCGCTCGTGTCGACCTTGCATCAGCCCGTGCGACAGCCGTTGTCGCCGCCGAGCGACTAGCCGCCGCGCAGAGCCAAATCGCTTGCAATCCGCGACTGGCGCGCATCGTCGGCAACATGAAAGACAGTCACCACGCCTTGTCCGCGGTTGCGGCCGCGCAGCGTGAGGCAATGTTGACGGCGCCAAGCGCGGGAATGTCCATCAACCTCGAGGAGGCGTTCGTGTTGTGTGATTCCCTGTTGAGCAGCAAGCAGCAACTGTCCGTACTACTCGCTGACTCGGTCTCTCGATTGCTCCAGTCGCGCGCCGCCCTGGACATGGGATCGCCAAACCCTGTTCCGGAACGAGGTGCGTACACCGCGAAAATGGAAGAACTGGAGAAAAGTAGGACCTTGGTGGCGCAAGTCACACGGGAACGCGACGTCTTACTGCAGCGCGTCCGCGAACAGCTGCCTTTGGAGTCGCTGCAACAGCAACACTTGGCGGAGAAACAAGCGCTCCAGCAACGCATCGCGGCGCTGGAGGATCTGCAGCAGCAAACCATGTCCGATCGAGCCAACGTGGCGCAGCGGCTCGACACTTTGCACCGGGCCCTCGAACAAAGCGGCGTTGAGAAGCAGCTCTTGTCGCAGGAGCTGAATACGTTACGCCGGGTAACTGGCAGTGCCCCGCCACTTCGCTCGTCGTCGACAGCTGCCACCCAGCAACAGATTGGGTCCACCTCCGGCGCGGCGGATCGAGAAATGGCCCACGCGTTGCGTCTCGAAATGGACGCCCTGATTCGGGATCACAGCTCCGTCGTGACGCAACTGGAGGGGAGGATATCCCAGCTGCGGTCGGAGCTGCACAATGCCAAGGCCGCAGCCGCCCAGCAGGGTGCGTCAGCCGCTCTGCTAGGACAGCTGCAGCGCAACAACGACTCGCTACGGCAAGAACTCAACCAGCTGCAGCAGCAAGTCGCGTCGACGGGCGGACGGGGCTCCGCGGCGAACGACTCCCTCGCCAGTGCGAATCGGGTCGCGCAGTTCGAAAAGACCATCCAGTCGCTTCACGAGGAACTGGCCGCGGTGGACCGCCGAGTGAATGCCGCCGAACAGCAGCATTCGACAGAAAAGGCCCGGATGATGTCTATGTTTGACGAGGAGCGTCGCCGATACCAGGAGGAGCGAGAAGAGTGCGACGCGTTGGTGCTCAAGATGACGAACGAGCTGGAGTTCTTGATCCGCGAAAACACGGCGTTGAAGCACCGCTTCCGCCTCACGGCAGGGCCGATGTCACCAGCTGCCACGGCCGCGTCCTGAACTGACCTCTCTCCCTCCTCTCTTTGTACCGTTCCGTGGCCTGCGCGGAAAAACTTGGGTCTCTCCTTGCCAAAGGGCACACGATGCATACATTTTTGACGTGTTCTGTGACTTCTGTCTCTTTCTCGTTGGGTCACGTCCGATATTCGCCGCCAAGCTCTTTTCCCTTCCTCGGCTCTCCCCATCCCATACCTTTTCTCTCCGCTTCCATTTCAAATAATGGCGAAGGCCCCGATCACGACCCGCGAGGTCTTTCAGCTCAACAACGTCATTGGCGGCTTGAAGCCTGGCACCATCAGCTTCAAGACGCTCACCATGGAGAGCGACAAGTACGTATGCGTGCGCGACTTGCAGCCCGACGGCCAAACGTCCCTCGTCGTGGCTGACATCGCCAAGAGTTTGAGCGAGCGCCACAACATCAAGGACGCCGAGGCGGCGATCATGCATCCGGAGAGCAAGGTGCTCGCGCTGCGGAGCGGCGGCACGCTGCAAGTATTCGATCTCGAGAAACGTGAGCGTCTAAAGGTGCACATCTTTGCGGATGGACCCGTTGTGTACTGGCGGTGGATCAACGCGCGGACGGTCGGCGTCGTCACGGAGCGCGCCGTGTATCACTGGGACATCGATCCCAGCGGGCCACAGCGGATGGTGGAGACGACGCCGGTCAAGGTCTTCGATCGCGCACCCGAGATGGACCCGACGGTGCAAATACTGAGTTATCGAAGCGACGCGGACGGCACGTGGCTGATGCTCTGTGGCGTCGCTCGCGGTGCCGACGGCACGTTGGCGGGAAAAACGCAACTGTACTCCTGTGAAAACGCGGCCTCCCGCATTTTGGAGGGCCACGCCGGCACCTTCCACCAAATGCAAACGCCGAAGGACACTCGTCTGAGCAACGTCATGGCCCTCGCGAGCAACGGGGCCCAGGGCGGCAGGATCGTGATTCTCGAGCTGCCATCGTCCAAGAAGGCCGATGCGTCGGTCGAGCGTCGCCAACTCCCACTAAATTTGACGATTCCCGGGGATTTCCCCGTCTTCTGCCACGTCGCACCACTGCACAAAATCCTCTTCGTGATCACGAGCCGTGGAAGCGTGTTTCTGTACGACGTGCTTTCCGGTCTCCAGATCGCCACTGACAGCGTCTCCAACACAGTCGTCTTTTGCGGCGTCGCGTATGACAAGACCGGCGGCGTCCTCTGCGTGAACCACTCCGGCTCGGTGTTCCACATCTCCATCGACGACGATAACATCGCGCGGTACATCTACGCGGTGTTGAAGAGCCCTGAAGTGGCACTTCGCGTCGCAGGTTCCGCTGGCCTCACGGGACTGGACGATGTTTTCCGCGCCCAGCTTCAAGCGCTTCTGCAAAACGGCGACATTCCCGGCGCCATCGAGGTTTGCCGCGCAGCCCCTCGCCAGTCGCTGCGAACGCCAGACGTCCTGCAACGCTTTCTGCTCGCACCCGTCCCGGCTGGCCAGTCGGCCGCGATATCGCAGTACTTCAAGGCCATGCTGGCCGTGGGATCCCTAAACGCCGCCGAAACCATCGAGCTCGCTCGCGCCGTGATTCCCAAAGGGGGCATCGCCTTCGTCAAGCAGCAAATCGACGAAAACAAAGTCGAGTACTCGGAGGAGCTCGGAGACCTCATCGCCGCAGCGGACCAAGACCTCGCCATCAAGGTCTACCACAAGGCCGGTGCCCACCACAAGGTGGTCAACGTGTTCCTCACGCGAAACGAGGCGCCGAAAGCCGTCGCGTACTGCAAGCGGGCGGAGTACAATCCCGACTGGCGCGTGGTGCTCATTAACTTCGTGCGGACGAATCCTAAGGATGCGGTCGCCCTCGCGCTCATGCTGCACCGCGACATGGGCCCAAAGCCCCTTATTGAGCCAACGGAGGTGGTGGAGATGTTTCTTCCAGGCCAAAACATTCGTGAAGCCACCCAGTTTCTCGTCGAAGTCATCCAGGAGGACAGCTCCGTCGCGACCGCGGCGCTGCAGACGCGTTTGTTGGAGATCAATCTCAAGCATTCCCCCGCGGCTGTTGCCGATCGCATTTTTACGCAAAACTTTTGCCTCCACTACGACCCGGTCGTCATCGCGCCGCTTTGCGAAAGGGCCCAGCTCTGGCAGCGTGCTCTGGAAGGCTACAACAAGATTCAGATCGACACCGAGTACAAGGCGCCAACGCTGCCCAACATCAAGCGCTGCTTGCAACACGCGTCGACGCTGAGCGCGGAGTGGCTGCTCGAGTTTTTCAGCAAGATGCGCCCCGTCGACATCTTCGAATGCATCAAGGATATGGTCGCAACGAATCCGCAAGGGAATATGAAGGTGATTGTCCAGGCCGCGGCCAAGTTCAACGACCTCATTGGCGCGCCGAAGTTCATCGACCTCTTCCTGCAACAGCCGCACTTCGACATTCTGTACTTCTACCTTGGCGCCACCGTCGCCTTCACTCGCGATCCCGAAGTGCACTTCCGTTACATCCAAGCCGCCGCCGAGGTCGGGCAGATGCCCGAGGTGGAGCGCATGACCCGCGAGTCGCCGTGCTATGACGGCGAGCGCACGAAGAACTACTTGAAGGAGAAGAAGCTGTCCGACCCATGGCCCTTCATCAATGTCTGCGACAAGCACAGCTTTATCGATGAAATGGTGCGCTATCTCGTCGAAACCGGCAACGGCTCCTTCGTCGAGCAATACGTGCTGCGGCGCAATCCGCTCAAGACCCCCGACGTCATCGCGTCGCTGCTCGACTTCCACGCCCCCGAAACGCAGGTGCGCCACGTGATGGAGGCGGCCGGCGCGATGTGCCCCGTGAGCGAGCTCGTGCAGGTCCTCGAGGACCGCCACCGCTTGTCCTTGGGCCGCGCGTGGATGGAAGCTCGCGTCGCGGAGCGTCGCATGGACACCGCGCTGTTCACCGCCTTGGCCAAGGTGTACGTCGACGCCGGTGAGAATGCCGAGAACTTCCTCACCACGAACGACAACTACGACTTCGCGGCCCTCGGCAAGTACTGCGAGTCGCGCGATCCTGGTCTTTCCTTCCTGGCATACCAGCGCGGCAATTGCCACACCGAGCTCCTGGACGTGGCGGTGAAGAACGGCATGTGGAAGCCGCTTGCCAAGCATCTCATTCGCCAGCAAAACAACGATCTGTGGATGACGGTCTTGAAGGACAAGTCCAACGTCGACCAACGCCAGCTCATCGAGGCCGTGCGCCAGGACAAGTTTGCGGAGTGCAAGGTCGCCGAGGACGTCATCGTCACCGTGCGCGCGTTCATGAAGGCGGACTTGCTGTCGGAGCTGTCCGCCATTCTAGAGGAGCTGGTCGTCGGAGGCCGGTTCGCGCGCAATCGGTTCCTCGAGAACCTTCTGCTCATTTCCGCCATTAAGGGCCGCAAGGAGAAGGTCATGGAGTACGTCAACAAACTGCAGGACTACGACGCCCAGGACATCGCAACGATCGCGCTCGGTGCAGGCCTCGGTGATGTCGCGTTCGCCGTTTATCACAAAGCGGGATGCTTCAAGGAGGCCGTCAACGTGCTACTCAACGACATCAAGCCAACCGACGTCGCTCGCGCGCGTGGCTACGCGGTCGAGGTCAAAAACGCCGCGGTGTGGACGCAGCTCGGCATCTTTTTGCTGCATTCGGACGATATTCATGAAGCGATCGATGCACTGATTCAAGCACGCAATCCCGACTTCGTGCAAGAGGTATCGGACGCCGCCGAGCGCCTTAACGAGTTCGGCGCGTTGATCAAGTACCTCAACATGGCGCGCGCCGAGAGCAAGACGAAGGACCCCAGAATCGACACAAGCCTGGTGCTCACTTTTGCCAAGACAGGGCGGCTGTCGGAGCTCGAGGAGTTCCTGAAGACAGCTCACGGCGTACAGGTGATGGGCGTGGCAGACAAGTGCTTCAACGACGGCCTATACGACTCCGCGAGAGTGCTGTACACCGCCGCTAGCAACTTCCCTCGGCTTGCGTCCACCTACATCAAGCTCGAGAACTACAGCGCCGCCGTGGAAGCGGCCACCAAGGCGCAGGCGACGCGCACGTGGAAAGAAGTCAACGTCGCGTGCCTGTTGGCCAACGAGCTGAAGTTCGCGGCCACCGCGGCCCAGCACCTCGCGACGCAGCCGGATGAGCTGCCGGACCTCGTCCGCCTCTACGAGTCCGCGGGCCTTCACGACGAGCTCCTGAACGTGATGAAAGCGGCGTCCGGCGTGGCGAACGTCCACATGGCGTTGTTCACGGAGCTGGGCGTCCTGTATGCCAAGTACCGCCCCGAGCGCCTGCTCGAGCACATCAAAATGAACCCCAAGAAGCTCAACACCCACAGGCTCATCACGGCGTGCACGCAGTTCCATCACTGGGTACCGCTCCGCGTGCTCTACATCAACAACGAAGACTGGCTCTCCGCCGCGCAGTCCATGATGGAGCACCCCGCCGACAGCTGGGACCACGAGATCTTCAAGGACGTTCTGCTCAAGCTGGGCAGCTCCGATATTTGCTACAGCGCGATAGGCTTCTACCTGCAGCACACCCCTGAGCAGCTGCACGACATGCTGACCACGATTAGCAAAAAGATCGACACGGAGCGTGTCATGGGAGAGGTCAAGAAGTGCGGCGCGCCTCTTAGCTACGTACGCCCCTTCTTGGAAGCCACGCAGGATCGCAACGCCCGGAAGGTCAACGACGCCCTGAACCAGCTCTACGTGGAGGAGGAGGACTTTGCCGCGCTACGCCGCTCTGTCGACACGTTCACGAACTTTGACTCCGCAGAGCTGTCTGCTCAGCTGGAAAAGCTGGCACCCTTCGAGTTCAGACGCATCGCCCTCGCGTTGCATCGCCGCAACAAGCGCTACTTCCATGCCATCGAGGTAGCCAAGGCCAACGCGTTGTACAGCGAGGCCATCGAGTCGGCCGCGGAAGGGCGCGACAAGGAGCTGGTGAAGAACCTCGCCGTATGGTTCTGCGAGCGAAGGCAACCCGATTGCCTGGCCGCCTTGCTGTACGGCTGCTACGACCTGGTCGACAACTACAACGTGATGGAGTGGGCGTGGCTCTATGGGATGGACGAGGCGGTGAAGCCCTACCTAATCCAGCATGCGCAGGAGACGCAGGAACGGTTGGCCACGTTAGAAAGGGGTCATCAGGAAGCGCAAAAGGCGGCGAAGACGGTGGGCGCAGCGTCTGCGGGCGCCGCGACGGCGCACCCCGCCACGCTCATGATTCAGGGCGCTCCCCCGGGCAACTTCTAACGGGGGGCCCGCGCGCCCGCGCGGGTGCGAAGCGATATGAGTCGTATTCCACTTCCCCACCTTGGCCAAAGGGTGCCACACGGACAGGGAAACAGTCAGCAACCGGAGGTGACTCGTTCGCCGCCCGCATCAGAGGGCCCCGCTACGGGGGTGAGGGGTGTGAGACGAGACGTGTTTGTGCGCGTGCCGCGGGATTGCTGTTTGTTGTTCGAATTGTGTGTGCGATGTTACAACCGGCACAGGCTGACGGAGCGCCATAGAACGCTGGTGGCTTGATTGTTGTGTTGTGAGCTGATCGGGCGTCCCGTCGTCGGCTTGTCACTCTTCTTTTGTTGCACCAACCTATCTGGGACGGATCCAGCCAGAGCGGAACGGATCTGCGCTCACTAATTCTTCTTTCTTTCTTTCCGTGAGATGTCCAAGAAGCCCGCGATGTACGTCAACGCGGACTCACACATTGAGTCCGTGACCGTGTACGAGAGCTCCGCGCAGGTGCACCGCATCGCAGAGGTGAAGCTTGCTGAATTCGGAGACATCGTCTGTCAATTTCGCGACTTGCCCGAGGACCTCAACCGAGACAGCCTGCAGGTCGCGCTGCACTGCGCTGATGCAGCGGTCGTCATTAATTTGTCCGGCATCACATTCGACACCCTGCGAGAGCCACGAGCGGAGGCCACCAAGGACCGCCAAGCCCGCGACGAGGCGAAAGCCAGGGCTCAGGCTCTCGACATTGAGAGGCAGGCCGTCGAGGACGAGATCGAACGCGTCAAAAGTCAAATCGAATTTCGATCGCGTTGCTTCGACCGCGCCACCGGCGAGTTCTCCGAGAAGGACACGGACGATGCCTGCGGAGGGGATGTCGCCATGTGGGCAAAGATGATCGACAGCAGCCTCGAAAACCGCGATGCCGCCACGCGGCGCCTTCGCACCCTCCAAGACAAACTCGCTGATGTCAAGGCCGAAATCGCCACACTGAGCAGCTTCTCCACGTCGTCGTACGAGTGCAACGTTAAGTACAACGTTGTGCGAGTCCACCTGCACGTTGCCCGGCCAGGCGAGGCGGCCGCTGTGCCCTCCACGACGTCCAGCGCTGCATCGGCAGAAAAAATCCCGAAGATTGACCTGCAGCTCAGCTACGTGGTGAAGGGCACGGCAGAGTGGGAAGCTGCGTACGATCTGCGCGTGGACAGCGCTAAACAGGACACGCTGGAGCTCGCGTACAACGCCGTCATTTCACAATCATCCACGGAAGTATGGGACAACGTCCGGATTCAACTGTCAACGGCGCGCGCCGCCGTTCAGGGCAATCCGCCGGAGCTGTCACCGTGGCGCGCCACCCTCGTGCCGAAGGCGGGAAGAGGCGGCGGGCGGGGCGGTCGCTCAAGCGGCGCGGCCGACGTGGACGACGACGAAGAGAGCGTCGGCGGCTCCCACGGCGGCGGGGGTGCCACGGGGGAGATGTCCGCCATGACCGTGGCCTCGAGCACGATCGAGGAAGGAGCCACATCGGTCAGCTTCACCCTTCCGGGCGAGCACACCGTCGGGAACAACAAGCACCCTCTCCGCGTGACACTTGCGACCGTGCCGCTGAAGGCCGAATTTTCTTACTTGACGCGGCCGTCGGAGCTCGACGCAGCGTTTGCACAGGTCAAGGCGACCAACATGTCGTCGTTCACCATGGTCGCCGGCAGCCTCACCGTGTTCGTGGACCACCAGTACATATCCAAATCGCGATTAGGCCGCGTGGCGCCGCGGGGAACCTTCAAAGCCAGCCTCGGAGTGGACTCCAGCATCACCATCAAGTACAAGACCATCGCAGCGGTCAAGTCTGAAGAGGGCGGCATGCTGACGTCGAAGAAGAAAAAGACACTCTACAAGAACGTCACCACGGTGAAGAATTGCAAGCCGCTGCCGATCACACTGATCATCGAGCAGTCTGTGCCCATTTCGAACGACTCCTCCATCACGGTGGACATCGTGGAGCCAAGGTACGACGCCACGAACAACACCGAAGCATTGAAGCGCACCGACGAAGGTATCCTCGTGCAGCAGGTGCGGCTCGCGTCCATGCAGGAGGCCGTCGTTCCCCTCCAGTACTCCGTGCTGCACCTGGCGACAGACACGATCACAGGTATTTGACGTCGTCATCGACGCCGCAGACGCGACGGATTTCACAAAGCGGCGGCGACTCTAAAGGCGACTCAATTTTCGATCGCAATAACGTTTGCTTTTTTTTCGCCAACCTCGCCCTTCGGCCGCTGGCATTTTTTCCTTCCCTCTCATACGCACCTTGCCCCCGCGCGCAAGCGCTATGTTGCACTCGTGCTCTGCTCCCCGTACAACAACGTGGCGATCGCCCCCGAACCGTTATGCGGCTCGGGATCCTCGGCGGCTTCGTCAAAATTGTTTGCATTGCATTCCAGCACAGCAAAGAAACACATCTCCCGTTTCCCTTACCGCGTGGATTTTTTGTTTCGTCTCAATAAATGTTCCGCAACATTTACGACTCCGATGTCACGACCTGGTCGCCACAAGGGCGCATCATGCAAATCGAGTACGCGACGGAAGCCGCGAAGCAAGGGAGCGCCACGGTGGGCATCAAGAGCAAGACCCACGTCGTGCTCGTGGCACTCAAGCGATCACCGACGACGAAGTTATCGTCGTACTGTGAGAAGGTCTTCAAGCTGGATGAGCACTTTGGAGTCAGCGTGACCGGCCTGATCGCAGACGCTCGGTACCTAGCGCGCTTCATGCGCCAGCAAGCCCTCAACCACCGCTACTACAAAGGCACCCCGATTTCGGTGCGCCACGTGGCGGACGAGATTGGCTACAAGCACCATGAGCGCACCCTTTCGGCCGGGAGGCGTCCGTTTGGTGTCGGCATTTTGATCGCGGGTGTCAACGCCGACGGCCAACCGCAACTTTTCCAGACCAGCCCATCGGGTGATATCTTCGACTTCAAGGCCGCCGCGATCGGCACGCGTTCGCAGTCCGCTCGGACGTACTTGGAGCGGCATGTCGCCGCCTTCGAGTCCTGCGCATTGGATCAGCTAGTCGTCCACGCGCTCACCGCGCTGGCGAACACCGCGGCCGATGGTGTCAAGCTGACGTCGTCAAACACCTCGATCGCGGTGTGCGGTGTCGGTCAGCCGTTCACGCTCTTCGCGGATGATGCCGCCCAGGGATGGCTCGACACGCTCGTCGTGCGCCCTGAGGACCGCGTGGCCGCTGCCGACGGCGACGTGGACGACGAGGCGACCGATGCCCCCGTCGCGACGGACTGAGACGCGCGTTGTCCATTGTTGTCGCGTGAGAGAGATATCTCGCACCTGGGCCTTTGTGTGTGCCGAAGAGAGCATTGGGGAGAGCTACTTTCAGGGTAATTGCGCCGGGCGGGTTCGCCTCCGTCTCTGACTCCATATCCACAGGTCTTCTGTCTCACTCCCATCGACCACACGTGCGCGTTGCTTCGGGTGTCGTCAACGACTCCAATTGATGTGGGGGTATTGAACCCCATTGCCATTCCCGTCAGACGTTCTCTCACTGGGATTTGTGTGTAACAGCCACCATGTCAATGTCAGCGGACCCGCCGCCCATTCCATCAGAGAAGAAGTCAAAGAAGACGGCCCGTTCCCGTTCACGGTCGACGTCCCGGGACCGGAAAAAGAAACCTGCCGGTAGTCGCCTTCAAAAGGTCGATATGGATGCGCTGCTCGGTCGGCCCGGAATGGGTGCTCCTGGACTACCAGGCTTTCCTGTGGCGGGCGGCCTCAGCGTTGTCGTCGGCGCGACGCCCCAACCTTCGCAGCCGGTCGTCGCACCGCCACCGCCGTCGCCGCCCGTCGCGGCCCGTGGACCGCTGACCGATGAACCCGCCGGTAGCTCGTCGCTGCTGCGACATGGGGGCGGCCTGGGCATGGGGCTTATTCAAACGGACCCGGCGACCGGACTCATCAAGGAGCCCGGCGCGCCGACCCACAAGGTCGTTGCCACCGTTCCTGGCGCCCCGCCGCCTGGGCCCCCCGTGGACTTGTTGACGTTTCTGAAACAGTATTAATCGGTAACGAAAACAACGTCGAGAGCCGCTGCTGCTCGGATTTCCCCCCTACTGGGTTGGCCCTACGAAACATTGATTGACTTCACCTGATTGTTGATCGAATGTGTCTCGAACGCTCTCAACCTCTCTCAGAAGGCATCAATTGACACCTCGGCTCCGTCACACCCTCGTCCCTGTTACATTCCCTCTCCGCTAGCCTTCTCCCTTCGCCCAGACCAGAGACACACTCGTTCAAATCTCTTCTGTCGACTTCCCCTCAAACACCAATATGCCTCCTCGAAGTCAAAACGGCTCACCACCGAAAAAGGCGAAAGGCGTGGCAAATCGCGGAAAAACCGCCGTTGACGCCGCTGCGGGACTACACGACGAAGCTATATTCGCCCTTTTGTGTGGCGGCGGCTCCGTTGCTGAAGCAGTCGACAAGACCACTAGCATTCTCCTGGAATCGGACGCCACGGAGGTTCACGACCCTGCCGCGCTGATGGTGGCGACCGTCGTGTCCGTGGTGTGCCGAGCGGCAGGGATTGCGATATCCATCGCCCCGGATCAAGTCAGGGACACGTCCACGTTGGCAGCATTCTTAGAGGAGCTGCTGGGACGCTGCCCGCATGACGTGCACACGTATCCTTTGGTAGACAAGGATCCTAAGCACAAGAAGCTGCAGAAGGCGTACGCCGTTTATTTCCAGGACCTCACATGCGCTTTCCAGGCCGCTTCACGGCTCACAGATGAAGAGGGCGCTGCCGAGCTGCTCGTTCCTTGGCTGGCAGGCCTCGCCGACAGCGTGGCGCGTTTCTTCCGCCATGCCGCGTCGGTCGCCCTCTTCGGCATGGTCAGGGCCTTATCGCAGCTCATTCAGCAGGCGGAGCAGGCCGCGGGGGCGCGCTCCAAGCGCGACCAGGTGGCCGCCGAAAACAAGAAGCGTTCGTTGGTGCAGCGCCACACTGAAATTTTCGCCATTTCGCTGCACAGCCGCATCAAGGACGTCGCGCACGAGGTTCGACTTCTCGCGTTTGAGTGCCTGCGGGACCTGTTTCTCTCGCACCCGACCTTGTACGTCCACAACCGATACGTCCGTTACCTCTCCATCGCCTTTTACGACAAGCGGCCTGAAATTCGCCATGTCGCACTGGACGCCGTATCGCAGTTGGTCGCGACGCTGCCCGATCATGCTCTCAACATCCGCGACTTCCTCAGGCATTTTTCCGCACGGTTGGTTGAAATGGCCGCCGACATCGACGGTCGCGTGGCCGATCTCGCGATCCGCACCGTCGCGCTCATCGTGCGCAGTGACCACAACGCTGCTGGCGGCGAACGTCACGGCGCGCCAACTCTCACGGACGACATGGTGGACCGGGTCCTTGCGTCCGCGTCCGACGATCGCGTCGCCATCCGGCACGCCGCGGGCACGTTACTAAAAATGTTCCTGCGCCACCACGTGTCTGGCAGCAGCGAAGACGAGACGCTGACTCTGCGGGTGGAGGCGCTGTGCTCTATGGCTGCCACGTGGCATACCGAGCAGGGCGAAGAGCAGATTGAACGGTACCTCATCGACGCCCTTTGGAGCCAAGACGACAGCCCACCCGCCACGATCACCGCGTTCGCTGACTTCCTGGAAATAGCCCTCCACGGCGAATCGGCCGACACAGCGGCGATTGCTCTCAATTTCATGGCCGGTTTCATCGAACGCGCGAAGCGCAGCGCACCGCTGCTGTTTGGACCTGCGGCGAAGGATGATTTCCGCGGTGCCGAAGAACACAACCACGTCCGTACGCCGAAGGGCAACCAGTCCGCCGCGGCGCTCATGGAGCAGCTGCGCACCGCGGCGACAGTGGCTTTCATGGAAAAAATCGGCGCCATTCTCGAGCGCCACAACGACGCCTTTCCCGTCGCGGCGTCCGCGGCGCGCTTCCTGGTCCACACGGACCTGGCCGCCTTTACTGGCCGGAGCATGAGCGGCCGGTTGCAACTGTTGATGGCCACCCTTCGTCGTGTCACGCTCCAGGAAGGGCCAGGTGCGAGCGGCGACGGTCCACGCATCAACCATGTCGAGGCGCTGCGTCGCTGCTGGCGCGTCTTGGTGTCCAGCGAGCACGTGCAGCGCCGAGAGGCATCACAGTATCTGCAGGACATGGTGAAGCAGACGGTCAAGCAGATCACCACCACCACCACGACGGCGGGGTCGGCGTCGTCCCCGGCGAGGACCGCGACGCCGCAAGCAGCATCCGTCAAGAAAGCGGACGATTTGATCAACGCCTGGGAGCGACTGGCGTGGCTCACGGGAGTCGCGGCCCCCGCCGTGATCGGCGACCACTGGGGCCTCGTCACCGCCGCGATGATGCAGCACGGAGGGGGCGCCGCTGGGTCGGGTCGCACGAAGGCGGCCAAACGAGGTGGCGCGCGGAAGAGCCATGCGTCGTCGCAAGACCCCGCGGAGGAAGGGGCGGGCGACGAGGACGACGCCGATGCCACGCCTATTGATCGCCCGGCACTCTTCGCGCACATCCTCCGCTGCGCGGTCAACCACGTGATGTGGAAGGTGGTCGACATGGGCGACGGGCCAGGCGCCCTTGCCGCCGCGTGGGCGGAGGCGGCCAGCGGCACGCTTCCTTTCCTCCTGCGGGCCGCGGCCGTGCCGTTGAGTGCCGAGGATGGCGCGTCGATGCTCACCGTCCGCGTGCAGGCATCCCTCATGGCCGCCGACATCCTCAGCTTGCCCTACTATCAAGCGACCGACGCGCAGCAACGGCGGTTTGTCAGCCACACGATTACCACGCTCGTCTGCTGCTGCGCCAAGGCAGCGGACCAGCAAGAGCACATTCGCGAGTTGACCCGGGGCGCGGCGATGCTCGAGGGGAAGACCGCGGTGCCCGCGCGACGACTGGCCACCCTCTGGGAGGCGCATGCGACGCGTCTGTCCACGGCCCTCATCCGGTTGATCGTCTTTCAGCGCGTCGCGGACTCTTTCGCACCCGACGTCCTTTCGGTGTGGACTCGGCTCCCGACGAAAGCGGCGGCCGACATGTACAAGAGTCTCTTCTACACCGTGCGGGACCGCGTCGCCGGTGCCAGCGGCCCCACCAGCGACGTCGCCGCCGCCGTGGAACTCGACACGATCATTTGCGGGATCCACCAGTGCCTCAAGGCAGACGCCACGCCTTCCGCGTTGGACGCGCTCTATCACCTAGCGAGCAAATTCGCCTCCCTGCATTTCCTCATGACCGACAAGTACTACAGCAGCGTGGTCGCCGTCGTGAAGTACGCGGTGGCCAACGCAGCCCCGCCCACTGATGACGACGGCTTGCACCAGACGCATCCCCTGCTCCTACACGCGGTCTGTCCCTACTGCGCCAAACTGCGCCCCGCGGATGCCGTAGCCATCGTGAACAGCCTCTCGCAGCAACCGCTGTTCAACGGCACAGTGGCCGTCAATGACCCTGCCACCGTCAACTACATTCGAACGTTCGTGTCCGCGCTGCGGCGCGCGGCCAAAATGGAGGAAGGACCAACGTCCGCGGCGCGGCCGACGCCGGGCCGCCCCACGCCCCTGCCAGGTGACCGCAGCGTGCCGCCGATGACGACCCTGCGACGGGCCACGCGGCCCCTTGATTTCGGCGCCACGACAGGGGGCGCGACCGCGCGCAAGCGTCTCCGCACGTTGGAGCAAGCCGATGAGGACGAGACAACGCGAGAAATCATGAGCGTCGTCCATGAGCGTCGACAGCAACAAGCCACCGGCAAGGCGGCCGTCGCGGCCCGCGTGGAGGCCGCAGGGGGCTGGCGCGTCCGCCCCGGCGGCGCCGAGGTCCCCCCTCTCCCCCAAGCGGCCGCCCCGCGGCCCCCGTTCATGCCGATGCACAGCGCAGCGCCCAGCCAGCCAACGCAGCATGGCACGCAGGCGTCCACACACGTCGCCGGGGATAGCGAAGTACTGGTGGCCACGCAGGAGTGGTAGGCGTTACTCCTCTCATTACACTTCTTTTTATTGTTTCGTTTCGCGTCGCTGGATTATGGCCACTCGGTCCGAACGACTGCCATATCGAACCCGGCGCCGCGTCCCCCCTTTTTTTCGTCGCATTGGACGAATCATATAGAGCGAGGGATGCCCTCGTGCCAAGAGCACACCACACACGTTTCCCACATAACCACATCAGCGGTCAAAAACCCACGGACAGAGAGACACCGCGACATTTTCAAAAAAAAGGGGGAGGAGGGAAGGACGCCAGCACCGTTCGAATCTTTAACCTCACAGGGGGTCCCGTTGCGGCGAGTTGTCGCTTTCGATGCTGCCCCTTTGGTTGTACCCCCAGTTTCCGCACTGCCCTCCCGATCACACACGCACAAATGACGATGCTGGCGTCACTCGTCGCCTTGGCAGCGCTCCTCGCGGGGAGCGTTGTGCTCGCGACACCGCACCACCGAGCGCTCTCCTTCAACCGTCCTTCGTTCGAGTACATGAATGCGGGCGCCGCGCACACCGCACGCCTGGGCGACGTCCACCAAGGCTACCCTTCCTGCGATCCGGGCGTGAATCAAATGTCTGGATACTTCAACATCAACACCGCTCAGAACAAGAACTACTTCTACTGGGCGTTTGAGAGCAAGGGCAATCCGCTCATCGACCCGGTTATCCTATGGATGACGGGCGGCCCCGGCTGCTCCTCCTCCCTCGCGACGCTGGTCGAGAACGGACCCTGCCACATCAACATGACCACGGGTGAGCTGTACAGCAACCCGTACTCGTGGAACAACGCCGCGACGATTATTTACATCGACCAGCCGGCCGGCGTTGGCTTCAGCTACGCGGACTACCCCAGCGGCTACGACTACAACGAGACGATGGTCGCCGAGGACATGTACTGGTTCCTGCAAGCCTTCTACACCGCGTTTCCGCAGTACCTGTCCAACGACTTCTTCGTCTATGGCGAGAGCTACGGTGGACACTTCGCCCCCGCCACGGCCCACCGCGTGTGGGAGGGGATCCAAAAGAAGCAAGGGCTGATCTTGCCACTGAAGGGGCTCAGCGTGGGCAACGGCATGACCGACCCGCAGGTGCAGTTCAGCTACTACAGTCACCTCGCGTATCAGTGGTGCCGGACCGTGAAAGGCGCGCCTTGCATCAACGAGACGACTTATCAAGGCATCCTCGCCGCGGAGCCCGTTTGCACCGGGTTGATCGCCCAGTGCAATGGGGCCAACGGTGGCAACAACACGGCCTGCGTCGACGCCCTGAACTACTGCTCCAACAATATCATGGGACCTTATTTCAACACCGGCCTCAACGTCTACGACATTCGCGTCCCGTGCTGGGTCCCGGGTCTGTGCTACAACTTCACCTTCGTTCACGACTTCATGAACAGTCCCGCGGTACAGTCGAGCCTCGGTGTCCTGTCGCAGAACATTACGTGGCATTCCTGCAACATGCAAGTCAACGGCATGTTCTCCGCGGACTGGACGCGCAACTTCCAACAGCTCATTCCGGACCTCTTGAAAAGCAACATTCGCGTGCTCATCTACTCCGGCGATATGGACTTTATCTGCAACTGGCTCGGAAACAAGGCGTGGACATTGGAGCTTCCGTGGAGCGGCCAGACCTCATTCGCGGCCACGCACGACAAGCCCTGGTATGTCGATGAAGTCGAGGCTGGCATGTTCCGTACCGTCAGCAATGCCAAGGTCAACATGCTTTTCAACTTTGTCCAGATTCACGGCGCGGGTCACATGGTACCCATGGATCAGCCCAAGCGGGCGCTTCGCATGGTGCAACATTTCATCTCCGACACACCCTTCTACGGCTACGGATCGTAGAGAGGAGGGTCGCCATCGCCCACAGCGGTCGCCACCATCGACAGAAAGGGTAACATATTTTTTTGTTTGACCGGAGGTAACTCGAGAGAAGTCGAGCCGCGCGTGTCATACGTGGACTGTATGTGCCACACTGGCGCAAATGGATGTGGCCCACACCAAACGGGGAAATAGTGTGTGATGTGGGTTCCATGGAATCTCTGCCGCGCGATAGACTCCCGTCTGCCTCTTTCTTTCTAAAAATAATTTCATCTTGTCCGTGTTGTCGCGCAAGACCAATGGAGCGGTACCTACTGTCGTGGGACGCCACCCACACCAGTTTCGCAGACCATTGTGGCCGCGCGGTCGCCGCGGTCGTTCAGAGGTGTCCCTCCCCGGGGCCCGGAGGTCCCTTATTCGCCGACGTCAAACCGGTCGGTTCCTACTTAACACGGACGGGTGTGGTGAAGTCATGTCCCTTAGCCCGGCGGGGTGCCGCCCCTTCCCTTTCCTTCGACCTTGCAGCCGGCATGCGGTCGTCGGCTTCGGACGGCGAATTGTGTTGCACGGCGGAGGACATCGACGCCGGGCACTACCTGGAGAAACGCGCGGACCATGTTGCGTGTCTTGCGGCGTACCTTGCCTCGTCGACGGGGGACGCGACGGGCGCGAAGCGGCCCCGACGGGGAGCTATTGGTGAGGCCACGGCCCCTGAAGGGAACACCACGCTGGCACAGGCCGCGAAGGAGGCTGCCCTGCTCGTAACCAAAGACCTGTCGGCGGCCACGCCCGCCGAATTTCATTGTGCCGTCTCCGTGCGCACCACCGCCGCGATCTCCTCCTCCTCGTCTGGTGGCTCCTCACCCCTAGCCGTCTGCAAGTCGGTGATAATCGTGAAATGGGTTGTGTTCGAGCATCGCGACGACGATGGTGACGCAACGCCGCTTCTCATCGCCGAGGTCTCCGTCCATGTCCGTCCGACCGCATGTTCTGGAAAAATGCAAAGTGCTAAAGTTGCGCAGCAAAAAGCGCTCTTGTATGCCTCGCTCGTGCTCGAGGACTACTACATGCCTCAGCTGGCGGGGGCCCTCCATAAGGCGTGCAAAGACTGCCCCTCCTTGGCGAAGGGCATCGTGCTGGCGAAGGCGTGGGCCCGCACGGAGGGCCTCGTCGCCGACGCCCCCCACGACGTCGCGGATGACGAACAACGGGCTGCGGCAGGAGGGGCACAGTTGGACACGGGATTGAACGGTTTCGTGTTCAGCGCGATGTTGTTGAAGCTGTTTATGGAGGGGACCATCACGCCAGAAATGACCGATGAGCACGTGCTGCGCCTACTGTGGGTGGCGATCGGTCGCAATGCGTTTCAGGGACAGCCGCTTTGCCTCGCCGACAGCGGTGTGTCCGCTACCCTGGCGAGCAACAACAAGAAAGTGCCGGCGGCCGCTGACACGTCGAAGACATCGAAAAAAGCATTGACGCTGCCGCCTCTTTTCGTGGTGGTCACAAACGTTTGTCACTTGAACGTGGCGTATCGAGCGGCCTGGTTGTCTCCAGATCAGTGTGCTAAGGACCTGGTCGCCGCTGCTCGGAGAGCGCTGCAGGTCACAGCCACAGCGTCGGCACCTTCGCGGGGGTCCGACGGATCCTCGGGCAGCACTCTGTTGACCGCCTTCGGTCTTGCCCTTCCCACCGTCGCGCGCTACGACACTGTCATACCGGTTGACGCGTTTCGCGTGTCCCATGAGATGCTTCTCGTTGCCGCCAAGTCATCCGCCACGCCTCTGCCTTCGGACTCGTTCTGCGACGTAGCGGCCGCGGGTCTGTCGCGAGTGGGGGACACTGTTGGTCACCCACCAACCCCCTCGCGGCTCCTCCAGGCCTACTTATCGCTGCTGGCCACCCGACACGTTCAATCCGTGGTGGCCGCCGCGTTTGGCGAAAAGCTGTCGTCGTCGCGAGCGGTGGTGACGGTGGCGGTGGCGGTGGCCGCTCCGATGCCAAAGCGACCGCCGCCGTCCCCCAAACGCCGCGGCGGTGTCGGTGGGGGGGGCGTCGCATCGTATGCCCCGGCCGCCATGACCGCGCAGGGCATCGTGGCGCTTGCGTTCATCGACGAAGCCGCCGCACGGAGCCGATTGTTCCGCGGGCCTCCGTTGGAGGACGTCGCCGCAGGTTTGGCGTTCGACCAACTGTGGACCGCTGGCATGACCTCCACTCGGCAGTTCGCCGACGGCGGGGCGTTTAAATGCGTCGTGTGGCCGCTGTCGGCGCCTTCAGCTGGTTTCGACGTCACCGAACCGCTGTCAAGTGCGCCGTTTGCCACAAGCCACGCCGCGCTCGAGTCGCTGCGAAACATCACCGCCGCTCGTGAACTCGCGGACGGCGGGCTATCGGACGCCGTCGTCGATCGTGTCGTCAGCGTCGTTGGGCACCTTATTGGACATCATGTGGCGTCCCCCCTCGAGATTCCAAACAAAACAACAACAACAACAACGACCATGCTGCTGCGTGGCACGCATGGCGCGGATGTGTACGAGCTGCTCCGAGAGCCGCTCCATGCGGGGGCAGGCCTCGCCTCCCAGGCGCCGTGGGTGGACGTGGGCCCCGTCACCACTTCGGCGCTGCGTGCAACGTGGGATCTTGTGCGGCAGTGGATCACCGACGTCTGCGAGGGCGCGCTGCCCGGCAAGATCGCGTCGGTTCAAGCCGTCGGGAGTGAATTGCGGGGGACGACCGCGTTCCCCTCGCGGCCTCAGCACGCGTTGTTACAGCTCACCGGCGATGAACGAGCAGGTGCCAGGCGGCCCACCGCTGAGCCCCCCGCGCCAAGTGGCTCTGCCGCCTTGAACTTCGCGTCGTCATCCCTTCTCAGTGCGGTTGCCACGGCAATGGAGGTTACCCCCCTCTCTGTCATCGCCGTCCTGGACGACCACGGCAAAATTCCGGACAGCGTGGAGGCGATCGACGCCATGAAACGCGCGCTTCTCGCGCAGCTGGCAGTGGCTCTCAGAGACTCATCGAGCGCCGCATCTGGGCAGCCCCGACGCGGCGCGGGTGGGGCCGCGGTTGGAAAGCGAAGCTCCAAACCCAAATCCGTGGCCGCGACGCCGTCAGACATGATCGCTGCCCATGCCCTCGTTGAGGTATCGGCGAAGGGGCACTTGGACATCGTCGTGCGAGGCTTTCTGTTTCGCGTCGTGCTTGGCCACTATCGCGAGGTGTCGCTGTTGCGTGCCTTGGGCCGTACGGCAGAGGCGCAGCAATTGGAACGCCGTGTGTTTTGGACGCAACGCCACCACGTGTTCATCGAAACGCTGACCCGCATGTTCCCCTCCGCGGCCATGTCCGTGCGACTGGCACGACGTTGGATCGCATCGATGCACCTTGCCGATTACGTCGCCGCAGAGGCGGTCGAACTGTTGATTGCGTTTTGCTACCAGCGATCCCGCCGCTCCTCGGCGGACGGAGGACCCATGGACCGCAGTCAGCTCCTTGCGACACCCAGATTGGTGACGTGCTTCCCGCACGGTGTCCTTGTTCAATTCTGGGAACTACTGGCGACATGGGATTTCCGACTTCCGATCGATTTGCACGACTTGGCAGATGCTGGCAGCGACGACGTCGCGGCCCCGTGGGCTGACTCAACGTCGCACGAAGACGCTGCGGTCGCCGCACCACACGCTCCGCCGCCTCAGCTTCAAGGCTTGGTTGTTCGGACGCCGTATTGCCGAGACCGATCACCCTTTACTGAAGAAACGCCTCGGCCGATGGTCATGCAGCGATTGCGCGAGTGCGCCATCAATGCGCTCGACACCGTCAACACGTGCGGTGCGTGGACCTCGGCTTTTGCACTGGACACCCGCTTCGCGTATGACATTACGGCGGGAGTCGCCGAGGTTGGGTCCACGATGCGGGAGGCACGACGAACCGACGACCTACTAGACGACAGGCTTCAACGGCAGTGGGCCAACGCGGGAAGCGCCTTCGAAACCGACGCAGCCCCTGGGGACATGGCGGTGCCGCCGGCCACCACCTCTGAGGTGTCGCCGTTCCGGGTGCTTTACGTATCCAATCGGTCCATCTACGGCGGATCGATGAGTGGTCGCCAGGGCCCGGGAGCGTGGGGGGGCATGGGAGTCCCGCGAGACGCCTCGACGGTCGCCTCACGGCGGATCATGGCGGCGGTCCTCTCGGACACCGATTCTGCCATCCGCGCGTTACGATCCTCGGAGAAGCTGAACAACATGGTCCTCAGGGACGAACACGATTTCAGTGGGGGGGCGAGCAGCATCGTCGGCTTGCTCAACCTGGGAGGACGAGCGTTCCGGTCAGGCCCATATCTCGCTCACGCTGCTCTGCACGAAGGCACGAGAGAGTATCCTGACGCCGACTGTCGCCTGCACGTGTTGTTGCCCCCGGACCCGGGCAGCGCGGACGCCGCGAAGGCTACTCTCCGGCGCATACAAACCGTGGCCCCCGCTGCCACGTCGGCGCAGCAGTGGCGCATCGTGGCCCCCCCCGCTGGGGCGCTCTCACCGCCGCGGGACGTCAAACGTGACGGTAGTCGATGCGCGGCCATGACGCCCCCCCTTCATGCAAATGGCCCACCGTTGACCGGGAGGGGAGGAGAGGTGCCGCCACGCTCAACGAACGGCCTGGACAGCCGTACGAAAGGGCATCCGCGCCGACCGAGAGACGAAAGTGTTCTGTCCGAGTCCGATCAACGTCCCCCGGTGCAACGACGAATCGAAAACCTCTCAAAGGGGGGCGATGCCCTACGTGCGAAGCACCAACGATCCACTACGCGACCCACTGCGCCTCGTCCCACGACGCAACCCACTGATGATGCCTCACCAACGACGTCTTCAGGCACGACGAAGGTAGCCGCTCAGCACCCTTCTTCGCCACCAACGCCCATCGCCGTTCAGCGCCCATCGCTGCGGTCGAAGGCCGTCGTGTCAGCGGATCGACCCTCCTCCTCGGCAACGCCGCCGGTGGGCGGTTCAACGCCACGAACACATCAAGACGCGGAGACGCCCCCCCGCACGCCGCGGCCCCAGCGCTCGTCACCGACATCTCGAGCCATTTTAGCGGCGCTGTAGCGGGATCTTTGTGAAATCCCGCCAGGACAAAACACTCCCGGTTATGCCCACATAACCACGACCAACTTCCTTTCTTCCCTTCTTCCACCCCGATGCTTTTCTCCCTTGTCGTTTAAACCTCGTATCGTCGCTTAGCCCTCGCCCCAAGCCACATCCATCACAGCAGCCTACAACGGCGGTGAAGGCGACGCGACGATCATCGTGTAACTAATCGCCCACGTCTGTAGGGAGCCCTCCCCCTCCAACGCAACAGGCACGATGTTGCAGCACGTAACGGCGCACGTAACGGCGTCCGTTAGCTGTCACTTCCTCACGCACTCTACACAGATCTGCCACACACTCCCCTCAGTGTATTAACGCGCTATTGGAGACTTTACCCATGGTAGATTGCCGTTGAAATGATGGGCAAACTTGCGGTCACGCGGTCACCCGCGAAAAGACAGCTGCGGGTTGTGTTCGCTTGACGAAGCGTCGGCGGTCCAACCATTCGTCCGCATGCTTTGTCGCACCACAGTGCAAGCTGTGGAGCAGCAACTGCAACAGAGCCTAAGCGTCCTCGAGGTGCGGATGGTGGTGGCTTGTACCGGCGTAACGTCGGCAGTCAATGCGCCTGGAAGTGCTCCACAGTATTACCGGCTCGTGCACGTGGAACCCGCGAACCTGGTGAACGCCCTTCGCGCCGATCTCCGGAAACCCACAGTTTCGTCAACGGCGCTGCGCATCTTCACGGTCGTGGCGGACAACGTTGTCGGCGCACCATTTGTAACCAACCCCCGGTGTGCCGAGATGGTGGCCCTCGTTGCAAGCAAAGTCGCCATCGATGGGCGACGTGGCTTCACCCACGCACTCCGTGCTCGCGATGGCCGCTGCGCAGATCAACGCGAAAAACGAGTGCGTATCACTACCTCGGCTACGAGTCGGGGCGAATCCGCGTCCTGACCGACGGCAAACTGCAATATTTTTTGGAAGGGGAAACATCCACCGACGCTGGTTGTGGGCGTCTGCTGCGAACTTCAATTCGCTGATGGGAGCAACGTTCGCTGGATCTCGTCATGTTCGCCGGAACTCGCTCTGACGCCTGCGGAAATCGCTGCAGCGAATGCCAACGTCATGGGGCCGCCAGTCTCACGCCGACACGTACGTGTTTCTGTCAGCCCAATGTTAGAACGGAGGCACCGTCAGTCACCGTCAATCGTTGGATCAAGCAA
>ERZ1292633.899-Hain-H41-02um-R1-899-length-33198-cov-9_pt1 | contig 33198 bp, 35 predicted proteins | sample MGYA00564406_ERZ1292633 | MGnify/ENA primary metagenome ERZ1292633 (study PRJEB36523, sample SAMEA6512639) | groundwater metagenome | collected 2019-01-08 | study: AquaDiva: Metagenomics assemblies of 32 groundwater samples
TCAAGCTGAACCACATGGTGGAAGACAAGATGCACCAGCGTTCGATTGGTCCATACTCGCTCATCACTCAGCAGCCGCTCGGTGGAAAGGCGCAGTTCGGTGGTCAGCGTTTCGGAGAAATGGAAGTGTGGGCGCTCGAAGCCTACGGTGCGGCGCACACCCTGCAAGAGATTCTCACCATTAAGTCCGACGACGTTCCGGGACGTGCAAAGGCATACGAAGCAATCATTAAGGGCGAGGTGATTACGAAGGTAAACATCCCAGAGTCGTTCAACGTGCTCACGCGCGAATTGAAGGGTCTTGGTTTGGACGTCGAGCTGTTGAAAAACGGAAAGAGGCTCGAGGTTGGTGAGGACCGTAACGCACGCCGCGCGTAAGCGCCCCTCCATATGGCAATGAAATTCGACACATTAAAGTCCACCGACTTCGATTCCATCCGCTTGAAGGTTGCTTCACCAGAAGTGATCCGTGGCTGGAGCTACGGTGAGGTAAGCAAGCCAGAAACCATTAACTACCGCACGCAAAAGCCAGAAAAGCAGGGCTTGTTCGCGGAAGAAATTTTTGGACCATCGAAAGATTGGGAGTGTTACTGTGGAAAGTACAAGAAGATCCGCTACAAGGGCATCGTGTGTGACAAATGTAACGTTGAAGTGACGCAAGCTTCGGTTCGCCGTGAGCGTATGGGTCACATTGAGCTTGCGTCGCCAGTCACGCACATCTGGTTCTTGCGCGGCGTTCCATCAAAAATCGGAACCATGTTGGACATGGGCGTGCAGACTTTGGAAAAGGTGGTGTACTTCGCGAGCTTCATCATTACGGACGTGAACGAGGATGCTCGTCAGATGACCATCGAACAGGTGAAGGAAGAATATCGCGCAAAGAAGAAGATGATTGAAGGGGAAACGAAGCGCGACACTCAGCGTGCAGAAGAAAAGGAAGGCGCAGATAAGAAGATGATCAAATCTGAGATCGAAAGGATCGAGAAAGCTGCAGAAGATCGTCTTGCTGAGCTCGAGGAAGACTTCATCCAGGTCGATAAAGACTTGAAAGAACTTACTCCGCTCCGAGTCATCTCCGAAGCGACGTATCACGACTGGTCCATGCGCTACGGCCACATCTTTGATGCGGGCATTGGTGCAGAGGCACTCATGAAGTTGCTTGAACGCATCAACATCAGCGAAACTGTGGTGAAGCTTACGGAAGAACTCGCCGCAACAACGTCTACCGCAAAGTACGAACGCATCATGCGCCGCTTGAAGCTCTTTAAGAGCCTTGAGAAGAACACCATTCAGCCACAGTGGATGGTCTTGCGCACGCTTCCAGTGATCCCACCAGATTTGCGCCCAATGGTGCCGTTGGATGGTGGTCGTTTTGCAACGTCGGACTTGAACGACTTGTACCGTCGCGTTATTAACCGCAACAACCGTCTGCGTCGTTTGTACGCACTCAACGCTCCAGAAGTCATCACGCGTAACGAAAAGCGCATGTTGCAGGAAGCTGTTGACGCGCTTATCGACAACAGCGCACGTCAGAGCAAGACCGTTATTGCCGCAACTGGAAAGAAGCGCCAGTTGAAATCGTTGGCGGACATCTTGAAGGGCAAGCAGGGTCGTTTCCGTCAGAACTTGCTCGGAAAGCGTATCGACTACTCTGGTCGTTCGGTTATTGTCGTCGGCCCACACCTCAAGCTCCATCAGTGTGGTATTCCAAAGAAAATGGCGCTCGAGTTGTTTCGTCCATTCGTCATCAGTAAGTTGATTGCGCGTGAATACGTCCACAATATTCGTTCTGCGAACCGCTTCCTTGAGTCAGATCGACCTGAGGTCTGGGATATTCTCGAAGAGGTTGTTGCAGATTCGTACGTCTTGCTCAACCGCGCTCCAACGCTTCACCGCCTTGGTATTCAGGCGTTCCGCCCAACGTTGATCGAAGGAAAGGCAATTCAAATCCACCCTCTCGTCTGTGACGCGTATAACGCTGACTTCGACGGAGACCAGATGGCTGTTCACGTGCCGCTGACTACTGAAGCAAAGAAGGAAGCTGAAGAACTCATGCTCTCTATTCGTAACTTGCTCAAGCCATCGTTTGGAGGCCCAGTGGCAACGCCAGGAAAGGACATTGCATGGGCATCCTTCTACTTGACGAGCACGGACACGGAGCCAGATGAGAAGACATTGAAGACGTTCGTGGACGACGACGAAGTGTTGTACGCCATGGGCGAAGGAAAGATCACGCCACAAACGTGGATCCGTATTCGTAAAAATGACAAGATGCTCGTGACGACTCCGGGACGCATTCTCATCAACCAACAGTTCCCATCAAGCATCGGCTTCCAGAACGAAATTCTCGGTAAGAAGCAGCTTGCAAACATCATTCGCGACACGCTCGAGTTCCACGGTCAGGAATTCACCGCTGGAATTTTGGACAACCTCAAGGATCTTGGATTCAAGTACGCAACATTGTCGGGATACTCTTGGGCAATGGCCGGCTTGCCAACCCTGAAGGAGAAGCCAGCATTGGTTGCAGAAGGCGACAAGCGCGTGCGTGAGGTTGAGGATTACTTCAGCCAGGGTTTGCTCACACAGAGCGAGCGCCACACACAGATCATCAAGATCTGGACGGAAATCAAGGACCGAATCGCGGATATCAGCAAGGACTCGCTTCCACACGAAAGCTCTGCGTACACCATGATTGAATCTGGTGCTCGTGGTGCCTGGGGTCAGCTCACGCAGATGATCGGTATGATTGGTTTGAAGTCGTCGCCTTCTGGAGACATTATCGAACTTCCGGTGAAGTCTTCGTTCAAAGAAGGTGTGTCCGTGCTGGAGTTCTTCATCTCGTCTCACGGTACGCGTAAAGGTCTTACCGACACGGCGTTGCGTACGGCAAACGCTGGATACCTCACCCGTCGTCTCGTCGATGTTGCACAAGATGTGGTGGTTCGCGAGGAAGACTGCGGCGACGACAAGGGTGTGTTGTTGACCAAGGAAGAGTCCGATGAGATCGGTGAGCCGCTCTTGATTCGTATCTTGGGTCGCGTCGCACTTTCCGACATTAAGGTTCCTGGCGAAAAGAAAGCTGTCGTGAAGGCTGGTGATCTCATCACTGAAGTTCACACTCGTGCAATCAAAGCCACCGGAAAAGAATTGATGGAAGCACACGTTCGCTCCGTCATGACCTGCCGCGTTCGTCGCGGTGTGTGTATGAAGTGTTACGGATATGACTTGGCGCACAACAAGATGGTAAAACCAGGCGTTGCTGTGGGCATCATGGCCGCGCAGTCCATCGGTGAACCAGGTACGCAGCTCACCATGCGTACGTTCCACACTGGAGGTGTGGCAGGAAAAGACATTACGCAAGGTTTGCCACGCGTTGAAGAATTGTTCGAGGCTCGTTTGCCAAAGCGAAAGGCCATCATGACCGAAGTTGCGGGAAGGGTGGAAATTGAAAAGGCAGAACGTACCATCGTGCAGGCTGGAACCGGCAAGAAGATGATGGATGCAATGCCAGGACAAAAGATTGTGAAGGTTCGTCACCTTGCTGTTGATGAAAAAGTCTTCATGATTGGCCGTGGTGCCAAGATGAAGGTCGCAGAAGGCGACAGTGTTCGCGAAGGCGACGTGCTCGGTGCAAAAGTGGATGGCGAAAAGATCACGTCCGATGTGAAGGGTGTGGTGAAGGCTGTTGGAAAGACGTCGGTGACCATCGTTCACGAGGGCGAGAAGGTTCGCGAGTACATCATTCCGCAGGGGTACACCATGTTCATCAAGGACGGCGACGAAGTGACAGCTGGTGACGCGCTTACCGACGGCCACTTGGACTTGCAGGCACTCTTCGCCGCAAAAGGCCGCGACGCCGTGCAGCGCTACCTCTCAAAGGAAATCCAGTTCATCTACGCATCGCAAGGACAGAAGCTCAACAACAAGCACATCGAGGTTATTGTTCGCCAGATGTTCAGCCGCGTTCGCGTGCTCAATCCGAACGATACCGATTTGCTCCCAGGAGAAATCATCGAGCGTGCAACATTGCTCGACGAGCAGGATCAGGCATTCGCAAAGGATGGGAAGCTCGCAGAATACGAGGATCTCTTGCTCGGTGTCACGAAGGTGTCGCTTTCTACGGAAAGCTGGCTCTCCAGTGCATCCTTCCAGGAAACGGCTCGCGTGCTCATTGGCGCGGCAGTTACCGGAAAGATCGACGAGCTCCAAGGCTTGAAGGAGAACGTCATCATCGGTCGCCTCATCCCAGCAGGAACCGGCTTCGGACTTGAAGGATCCCCAGAATTGGCGAACTTCGAAAGTCTTGCGATGGCTACGCCAACGGTCACTTCCGAACTCGAGGCCGAAATTGCGGCAACGGGCCCAGGAATGGGTAAAGAGGCAAGCGCAACAGAGAAAGCAGAATTGGAATCATAATCACCCTATTCCATAGGCGGGGCCACCGTGCCCCGCCGAACCAAAAACCCGAGGCTCAATTGAGCCTCGGGTTTTTGGTTCGGATGAAAAAGAGAAGAGGCCGGGCATCCGCGCGTGGCGGACACTCGGCCTCTCGTGTGCGATGCCCCGCTACTCCTTCGTGGGGAGCATGGTCGCCGCGGCAACCGCGTCGTCATCGACCTCCGCGCGAACGCGGGGCGTGATGGCGAGCTGCTGGTGCATCGCGGGCACCTGTTGCATGCCGCCGTAGCCTCCGGGCGAAGCCTTCTTCGTACCCGTGGGGTAGGCCGGGCGGGGCTGCGCGGCGGGGGGAGTGTAGGCGGTGGGCTGCCAGCCGCCTTTCCTAGGGATCCTTGCCATGAACTCTCCGAGGTTGCGCGTTCTTTATACACGAAAACGCGCAAAAAGTCAAATAATTTAGCGAATATTAGCCCTTTATAAGTCTTTCCGCCTCTTCGGCGCCGAAAAGTCTTTCGAGGTCGCTCCTGTGTGTAGTGTAAAAATCTATTAACGAAATAACGCTGGAATTTCCAATACACCAGGCCGCGACTGCGAAATGAAAACGCGCTTCACGCATATCCGGTTCAAGCGTCACGTGCTTCTCGATGAATGGATAAAGATACGACGGGTATTGTTCAAGCGCGCGATTCAAAAAAACCGGATCATTTGAAATACAATATTTTCCCCATAGTGCCGAAGATGCTTTGCTCATCGATTTCATGTATTCGCTCGCGGCGTCTTCTGCGGTCTTTTCGTCTCCGATCGCTTTTGCGCATTCCCAGAGATATAAAAGAGCGTCGAGGTTTCCTGGCCAGATGATGAGGGATTTTTTCTCAAGTTCTATGGCCTTTTCAATTCCTATCCTCGTTGTTTTCTTTGTTTGTCGTGCAGATTCTGAATAAACGGTTCCAGTGAGTTCTTGAAAAGACACTTCGATCGTTTCTTCGGCTTCAGGTGTCCATTCCGGATTTTCTTCAACGTCATCGAGTCCGGTAGTTTCGAACGTTACGCCATCAAGAATGAGCGCTGGATGTGAAAGTGGAACAAATCGATATATTGGATGATCTGCTTGATGTTCGGGTAGCTTTGGTTTGTCGTAATCAAGGACGCCTCCGGTGGTTAGGCGGTCAAAGAGTTCCTGTTCCTTTTTTGCGATTGCATCTTTTGGTCTGGTAATGAGTCGAAACGATGGCTGAAAGCCTCTTTCAAGAAGTTCTGCACCAATGAGGAGCGAAAGTCCAAGACAGTTTCCACCTTTCTTTTTGAGAATGTCTTGTAAGCGAAAGAGTCGATCATTGTATTGAAAGCCTTGAGTGATAAGTTTTCTTCGCATTTCATGTGCAGTTTCGATGGCGGAGAGACCAGGTGGAATAGCAGAGAAGACATTCCGCAATGTTTGTGTCTCCTTTTCACTTGCGCCAGATGCTTCTCGATACATCCCGAAGGCGGATTGATTTTCTTTTTCGTGCGTCTTTGTTTCCGCCTTAAATTCTTCCATCTTCATACCCTCGGATTGTAGCAGATCGTGATTTCAGTATCGACGACGATTCGTCTGCACTGAGATCGGGGCGAGTCGTGCTCGCCCCGCGTTGCTGCGCTGATCAGAACAAGATCGCGAGAGCGCCATTCTCCTCGTCGATGGCGCAGAGCTTGATCGCGGTATATTTCTCGTCGATGTTATCCACGTGCCACGCGTCATTGAAAAAAACGAAGGTGATCCTTTCCTCGAACGACTCCGGAACTTGGCAGCTGGCGACGAGCACCAAGTCCGTATCGACGACGTCGAGGATTTTCCAGACTTCTTCAGGGCTTCCGTTCTCTGCCTTGAGGAAGAATGCAACGTCAGCCCCGCGTACGAGGTATTTTTTGAGCATCCAGATGAATTGAATGTTTCCGATGAGCGCGTATTTAGCGTAGATACTCCAGTCCTTGATGGGCCGCACGATGATTTTCCTCCGATCTTGATTGTTGACTATCACCCAAGACGATGTGGAATCCTCTCGAGTGAGGTCGGGGTGAGCATTGCGGCTCGCCCCTGCGTTGTGGCGTTACTTGTCTCCTGGCAGCGCCCGATTCCACAGCCGCGCGAACGGACGAAGCGGGCGGGGAATCGACTGCGTCGGGAGGAGCGGCTGCGTGGGGCAACCGAACGGCGAGAAGAGCTTGAGGTACGCGACGCTTGCCGCGTACGACAGGTTCGCCACCGCGCGCTGCTTCCAATTCGGGTGCGTGATGTTCCCGCCGAATGCGCCGAAGTCGAGGTCGAGGAGCTTCTCCGGGTTGCGGAGGAGTTCGTCGACTGCGGACGGGTCGCATTTCCACCCTTCGTTACCAGGCGCGAGCTTCTTGCCGAGGAACGGGCGCCCACGGATCCCCGCGTGCGTGTATTCCCGGCAGGCGATCGCTCCCAGCGCGAGTGCGCGGAGGTTGTCGTCTGCGAACCCTACAACCATGAGCGCTTCCGGAAGGATGTTTGCGCTCTGGAGTGCGGCGAACGCGGCGGCGACGTCGCTTTCCGTGTTGTGGAGTTTGCCTTCGCGCCTCCACACTTCCGGATCTGCTCCGTCCACACCGATGCCCAGGCACGTCAGGCCGTACGAGTGCCAACGGTCGAAGACGTTCTCGTCTTGCTCGACCGCGCGTACGACGCACTTTGCGGTGGCAAGACCACGAACGCGCAGACGGACGCCTTCGCGGGCGAAGTTCTCGTGTGCGATACGGAGCATCTCCTCCATCTTCTTCGGCGTTTGTGCGACGTCGAGGCTGGAGAGGTAGATCTCGTAGCTCGGAATTACCCCCGCGTACCGCTTCACGAGCCGCGCGATGGTTCGCGTTTCGTCGTGCCAGACTTCGGCTGTGCGGAACCGCTCCTTCGTCCCTTTTTCGGCGGCGCAGAAGTGGCAGTTGAACGCGCAGCCTGTAGACGTGTACAGACAGAACTCGTTCCGGAAGTACGCTGCGAGGATCCGTTCGGGCAGCTGCTCGAGCATCGGGCTCATCGACGTCTCTTCGGCCGATGGGATGGCGAACGGGAATGTGCATGCCCACGGCCCAACGGAGTCGAAGAGTACGGCACGCTCTTCCGGTGTAAGGCGGTTCACGAACTCGCCGCCAAACACGATGGTGTCGGAGTATCCGAGCTTGCGGAGACGCATTGCGGTGCGGATCGCCATCGGAGCGTACGGCGCTCCTAGGATGCCGACGCCCACCATTTCGGGTCTGTCCACCAGTGGGTTCTTGCGTCCCTCGATGTTTTCGTCCGCGAGGCGAACCGTGTGGCCCGCGGCCATGAGACGAGCGCCGAGGGACATGAGTCCGTTGGGGGGATAGATGTGCGTACCCCACGGGTACGCGGGCTGGATGAGAAGGATGCACATGACGGTAACCTCTGGGTTCTCGGGATGAGAATGCCCCGGTCTCCCGGTATCGATCCCGGGAGGGCGGGGATTCCTCACGTCTCAGCTCCGTTAACCCACCAGAATAGCAGAAAGTCCGATTTATGTTAACCGACAATGACGAATAATATACGTATATATATTGTGGGCAGAGCAGTATCTACGATATATATCTACAGTGTCATATACCTTTGACACAACGAGTTGTTTCCAGTATCCTCGAGATATATGGCGAACGATCTCTCGAAATCGTTAGAAAACATCGGGTTTACGAAGAACGAGGCTGGGGTGTATGTGGCGTTACTCGAGCTTGGACGCGGAACGGTCGCAAAGATCGCCGAGCGAGCCGGAATCAATCGAACCACTGGATACAATTTGCTCAGCACGCTCGTTCAGCGGGGAATGGTGAGTAGTTCGGGGAAGGGCGCGCGGCAGGAATATGTCGCCGAATCTCCGGATCTCCGGATCGATTGGTGTCGTATATGAAGAAAGAGGCGGAGGATCTTGTGGAGAATCTCTCGGCCGCGAGTTCGCTTGTTCCAGAATTAAAATCGATTCATAACATCAGCGAACGACCTCGGGTTCGGTTTTACGAAGGAAAGGAGGGACTCGAATCGGTGTATGAAGATACGCTGACGTCGCATGAAACCATTCGTGCATACGCCGCGGTGGACGACATGCACAAAACATTGCCAGACTATTTTGCAAAGTATTATCAACGCCGCGTAAAGGAGAATATTGCGATTCGCGCAATTATTCCTGCGACGGTTGTCGGAAAAGATCGTGCAGAGAAAGACCGCGCCGAAATGCGTGAAACTGCACTCGTACCGTCGGAGAAGTTTTCGTTCACCCCAGAAATCAACATTTACGACAACAAAGTGATGATCGCCTCATGGCGCGAACAACTTGGAATCATCATCGAGAGCGCCGAGATTGCGGACGCGATGAAGAAGACGTTTGAGCTGGCGTGGGCAGAAGCGAAACGATTGGATGCGGAGATGAAATAATCAAAAGTCCAAGGCTCACGCCTTGGACTTTTGATCTTAGAATACCTTCTTTAATCGATCTCGAATTCGATCAATTAAGGTTCTGTTGAGATCTTTCGGTTGTGGTGTTTCTGGAGCAATTTTTGGAACTATGAAATGTCCAAACATAGTTGGGGCTGCGTCCGGGTACATATGTCCGTATTTTTCCTTTGCTTTTGCGTACGCTGCTTCCAAGATCGCTTCAGTCTCTTCGCTCGACAATTCTCGAAGGCGAACGTATTCGTCTTCTTTCAAATCTGCCTGGGCTCGTTCGGTAAGCATTTGTGTGTCGAGATTTCTCGCGACTTCCTCGCGAGGATGTCCGGTAGTTTGCATGACTCCAAGAATCATTGTTTCTCGCATTGTCGTTTCGATATCGCGCGCTGTCGTTCCGGAAATTTCATCGACTGCGGTTTTTGCCCTTTCGGCGTCATCAAATTTTTTTCGAAGCGCTCGATGCCCTGCGCGGTATCTTTCGTCTCGAATATCCAAAGGTTCGTTTACGCCAATTGGAATGTTCTGCGGATCGATAAGTGGTCGTTCTGGGGGGTTAATACGCCCTTCTGGTCTTTCAAATTTGAGTACGTTGTCTCGTTCTGGGGGTTTTTCATTTTTTGGCATAGTTCATGTGATTGCGCGTTCATTCTACACTTTTTGATAGGCATTTGCCGAGAAATATCCTCAGTCATGTTACGATATCCCCGCTATGCGAATCCTCGGAATCGATCCAGGCTACGGTCGCCTCGGCTATGCGATTATTGATGTTGTGCGGGGGAGGCCGAAGGCGGTGACGTATGGGGTGATTACTACAGAGAAGGGAACGAGTATGCCAGATCGATTGTTGGAAATCGCTGCTGACGTTCGCGGAGTAATTGGAAAGTACAAACCGGAGAGGCTGGTGATCGAAGAGCTTTTCTTTGCGAAGAGCACCACGACGGCGCTGAAGGTTGCCGAGGTTCGAGGAGTGATCTTCCTCCTCGGCGCCGAAGCCGGGCTCGAAGTAGTCGAGGTGAAGCCAAATGCGGTAAAGTTGGCGCTGACCGGATACGGCAAGGCCGACAAGCGGCAGATGCAGGATATGGTGAAGGTGGTGTTCGACCTGAAGAAGGCGCCAAAGATTGACGACGCCGCCGACGCGCTCGCAATTGCCTGGTGCGGGGCGGTGAGGTAGCTGGCGGTCGGGAGACTAGACTCTGAACGGACGTGAAGGGTCTCGGTCAGGCGTACGGTGGGCTCGTTCGAGATCCTCCGTATACACTCAGGATCTATTTCTATGAAACAACAGCCTCCAAAGATCATCACAACCCTTTCCGTATCCATCCGCGATGCTGGCGGACGGGCGCTTTTGGTGGGTGGATGCGTGCGCGACATGTTGCTCGATATTGCGCCGAAAGATTTTGATATTGAAGTGTATGGTTTGGCGCCGGAAAAACTCACCGAGATCGCGAAGACGTTTGGCGAGGTGATCGAAGTAGGAAGGGCGTTTGGGATTTTGAAACTCAAGATTACCTCCCCCCAACCCCCTCCTTCGAAAGGAGGGGGAGGAATCACTGACATCGCTCCCCCTTACGAAGGGGGAGTTGGAGGGGGTCTCGAAATTGACCTTGGCATCCCTCGCTCCGACTCTAAGATCGCCGACGGCCACAAAGGTTTCGACGTTCGCGTTGATCCCTCGATGAGTCCGCAAGACGCTGTACGCCGTCGTGATTTCACTATCAACGCCATCATGATGGATCCGTTAACGGATGAAGTCATCGATCCAGCCGGCGGCGTTGCTGATCTCGAGAAGAAGATTCTGCGCGTGGTCGATCCCGTTCTCTTCGGCGACGATCCATTGCGTGTGCTTCGTGCGTTGCAATTCGTTGCTCGATTCGATCTGATTGTCGATCCAGAATCGATGAATGTCATAAAGGCGACAGTATCGCGATTGAAAGAACTTTCGCCGGAACGACTTCGCGATGAATGGAGAAAGCTTTTAGTGCTCGCTGAGATGCCGTCAATCGGACTTCAACTTGGATTCGACCTTGGTGTATTCGACGTGCTTCATCCCGAGCTTCCGATTTTGAAATCGACTCCTCAGAATCCGGAATGGCATCCAGAAGGTGATGTGTGGATTCATACACTCATGGTCGTCGATGAAGCTGCGATGATTATCCGACGTGAGAATCTTGATGACGAATCTGCGTTTACGATTATGCTTGCTGCGTTGTGTCACGATCTCGGCAAATCGCTTTGTACACGGGTCATCGACGAAAAGATCCGATCGATCGGGCATGAGGAAGAAGGCGAAGCGCCAACACGATCGTTTTTGAAAACGGTCGGCGTTTCATCGGCCGTTGTTGAAAAGATTGTCGGTATTGTGAACGATCATTTAAAGCCAACGGTTTTTTACCTACAGGAAATTGAGAAGAAAGAGCCAATTACGGATGGTGCAATCCGAAAGCTTGCCGCGCGGATCTCGCCGGCGACGATGAATGAGTTGTTGCTGGTATCGGAGGCAGATTACTTTGGACGTGGGCAATGGCGACACGGGGAATTGCGAACCTATCCAGAACGACCGTGGCTTCTCGATCGCGCCGAGAGACTCAACGTCCTCGTTGGCCCAGCACCACACGCCATTACGGGCGCTGAACTCGTGGCTCTCGGAATTGAACCAGGGCCGAAGATGGGGGAGATGATTCGTGAGGCGGATCGGTTAAGGGACGACGAGGGGAAGACGAAAGAGGAGATTGAGGAATGGATCAACGATCAAAAAAGATGGTTGTAACAAGCCATTTTTTTGACGATTCAATGAAAAAATGTTACAAAGCGAGCGCCAAGGAGTGCGCCATGTTCTTGCTTCTTTCCGCGGCCTTTGCCGCTTCCCAGACCACCCCCAGTGTCACCGCCACGGTGGCGACGCTCACCGATTGCGTAGAGCGCGTCCGCACCGACTTCGAGGGCGGCGCCGTGCTGCCTACCCGGGCCAAGACCGCCGCGGATGGCGTCGCGACGTGCCGCTCCGTTGCGGAAGCCAGCCGGGCGCTCCTCGCCGCTGATATCGTCACCACCGCGCAGGCCTTCCGGGCCGAGCGCGAGCGGATCGACGCTGTGTCGAAGCCCACGGTCCAGACTCTCGTGGGGACGGTGACCAACGACGATGCGTGGATCTCTGTGCAGCTCGATCGGGCCCGTACCCAGAACGGGACGAGCGTGGTGCGTGTGAACACGACCGAACTTGAACGGCTGATGCTCCTCGCGGAGCGGAAGTCGTTGGAGATCGGCGACGTGGATGTCGCCATCATGTCGGCTCAGACGGAGGAGCTGCGGTACTTGGGGCTCCGCGATAGCCTCTGGGTGATGGCGTGCACCGGTGAGATCACCTTGCCCTTCGGTGAGGGGGTACCGTACGACCCGCGGTATGACAGCACTACCGACCAATGCCGCAGTCTCCTCGAGCGCCATCGCGATTCGCGCTCGGCGACGAGCGGCGACACCTACATCATCATCCCCGGCAACGCAAGGCGCTGAGGGCGGCAACAATCACGAGCCCGAGCTTCCGACGAGGAAGCTCGGGCGATCGCTTTTCTATACACACTTTTTATTGACCTTCGAGAGCATCTCCAGCAATCTTAAAGAAGATTTGCATATGGCTCCTCGATTCCGCTGCGTGATTCACGGTTCATTACGGAAGCACCTTCGCGAAATGGGGGAGGCGATGGAGATTTTTCAAAGTGCGGGAATCGAGGTACTCGCGCCGCAGATGAGTGGGATTGTGAAGGAGGAAGATGGGTTTTTGTTTTTTAAAGGCGAAGAGCAATTCGATCCGCGGTTGATCGAACTGATGTACTTGAAGAATTTGCGCGAGCTTGGCGAGAATGGGTTTAGTTACTTTGTGAATCCAGGCGGATACATCGGAAAAAGCGCGTCGTACGAACTTGGCATTGCGCAGGCGACGAATGTTCCATGTTTCTTCTTATCGAAGTTGATCGATCATCCGGCGTATATTGGTGAGAACGCGGTGTGGAAGGTCGCCGACCTTGCTGAATACGTGACGAAACATGGAGGACTGCCGAATATGCGGGCGATGAACGATTCTGCGCTTGATCGATTGTGGAAGCAGATGATTGTTCCCGGATCGGTGGTGACTGCGGGAGCAATCATCGAGTACGCGAATCCACGAGGGAGCGAGCGTGAAGTGCTTTTGGTAAAGACGCATAAATGGGGTCATCGGTTCTCCATTGTTGGCGGCAAGGTTCGCCGACGAGAGCGGGTTGATGATGCATTGCGGAGGGAAGTGAAAGAAGAAACAGGTCTCGATGGTCTGATCGGCAAACACATCTGCACATTCGATCAGATCCGCAACTCTGGCTACTACAACACCAGCACCCAACACCTTTTCGTCGACAACGTCGTCCGCGTGGATTCCCGTCGTGTGGTGTTGAATGAAGAGGCTCAAGATTACATTTGGATGCCGGTAAAACAGGCGTTAGCCGAGCTACCGATTGAGCCGAACGCGAGACATACGCTGGAGTTGTATCAATTAGGAAGTCGATTATAGTAGAATCGATACAAGAAATCTCAACGCGCCTATGCATTTTGTCCGCGAATTCGGTGCACTCAGCAAGAACGACGTCCATTTGGCCGGAGGAAAGGGCGCAAGCCTTGGAGAAATGACGCAGGTGGGGATTCCGGTGCCGCCGGGATTTGTGGTGCTGAGCGATGCGTTTGATCGGTTCCTGGAAGAGACTGGGTTGAAGTCCGAGGTTGAAATTCAACTCGACAAGGTGAATTATGAGGATGTGGCAAGCGTGGAGCGGGCATCCCGAGTGTTGCATGATCTGATTCACGACGCACGGTTTCCGAAAGATCTGGAGGAAGAGATTCTCATTTCTTTCGCTGCGCTTGATTCTGAGTTTGTTGCGGTGCGATCGTCGGCAACGGCTGAAGATTCGTCGACCGCAAGTTGGGCGGGGGAGCTTGAGAGTTATTTGAATACCACCGAAAAGAATTTGCTTGGGAACGTAAAAAAATGTTGGGCGTCGCTTTTTACTCCACGTGCCATCGTGTACCGCATGGAAAAGGGAATGCGCGAAACACATGTTTCTGTGGCGGTCGTCGTTCAAAAGATGATTCAGTCCGATGTTGCGGGAATCGCATTCACCGTTCATCCCGTTACCAAAGATCACGATCAGATGATCATCGAAGCATGTTGGGGACTCGGCGAGTTCATCGTCGGCGGAATTGTTACTCCGGATTCCTACATCATGAGTAAGAAAACGAACGACGTCATCGAAAACTACACGGCGGAACAAGATACGATGTTGATTCGTGGAGAGCACGGGAATGTTACCGTTGACGTGCCAGCAGACAAGCGCGAAGCGGCAAAGTTGAACGCGAAACAGATTGAGTCGATTGGCAGCATTTGTATCGCCATTGAAAAACATTACGGCTTCCCGTGCGACATTGAATGGGCAATGCAGGCGGGGGAGTTTTATATTGTACAAAGCCGACCGATCACGACGCTTGGGGAATTTACGGGGAAGCCACCGGAAAAAGTAGAAAATAAGGTGAAAGAAGAAAATTATCCTGTATATTATCGACACGAAAAATTGAATTGGGTGAAGTTTCTTGAGCGAAAACGTTCGCTTTTCACATATTTTCCTTTCATCGAGATCGAAGCGCGGCTCATGCCGAAGGTTTGTGATTTTCGATTCTTTCATCATCTTTATCGTTGGGCGGGAGATTTGGGAACGCATTTCCGTGTTGTTGAGGAATTTACGAAGTGTAACGATCATTTTTTGAAGCTCATTCAGAGTCGCGACCCTCGAATTCAGATTTGGTCAGTAAGAGGCACTGAAGCTCACGAACTTGCGGATACTTGGATGAGATTATTTGCGGAGAATGCTCCAAAGTTTTCCGTTGATATGTTCAATTCGTTTTATGAAGACTTTCTGTCGGTTTTGCTGTACACAGCAACATTGCCGTATCTTGTATTGTCGACTATCGATGCGGAATTAACAAAAGGTGCTTCGCGAGAAGATTTTGAGGAAGTGCTTTCGTGGTACGAGCCTTTGCGAAATACATCGAAATATCCCCAGCTAGAAAGAGCTGTTTTGAATACGTGGTTTGAAGAGCTCGGCCATCGTTTTCAAATCGATCCGGTATTTGTGCATTTCATGACGCCAAGTGAGATTCGTAATATTGAACCCTTGGGAATTGATATCGAAGAAATGAAAAAGCGACAGTCGTGGTCGTTATTTTGGAATGACATTGAAACGAATGAAATTCATTTTTCCTTCGATCAAACATATATTGAGAAGATCTCCGGATTAACAGAAAAGATTGATACTTCTGGACTACTTACTGGAGCGGTCGCTTTTCCGGGGAGGGCGAAGGGGATCGTGAGAGTGATTAGTGCGCGAAGTGATGTAAAAGAGTTCAATCAGGGAGATATCCTTGTTTCGATCAACACGAATCCAGATCTTATCCCTGTTCTCAAAAAAACTGGAGCAATCGTAACCGACGAGGGCGGAATCATGTGCCATGCCGCGATCGTCTCTCGTGAATTCAAGATCCCTTGTATTACCGGTACGAAGATTGCGACGAAGGTACTGAAGGACGGGGATACAGTGGAGGTGGATGCGGAGAAGGGGGTGGTGACCATTTTGACTCGGACGTAAAGCTCGCTATCGTTCGTTTTCATCGTCTAAAAAGAATTCGTACGAGGATTTGATGGATTCAAAAATGTATTCTGCGGTGCCGGAGTCGACTTCCATTAGCTGATGATCGGCGCGATAACGGGCGTGGGCAGGGTCGCCGAGGAATGTGAGATACCGTTTGAGATATTCGGGATCGAGCGCAAACATGTTCATGAGCTCAGCGTGGTCTTCTACCGCTTGTTCGTGCGGGCCTACTCTTCGATACGTCTCGAGACTTCCAAGCGGCGAGAATCCTATACCGCCTTTTCGTGCGTGAAAGATTGTGTTCATGAAGTCGACACTGTCTTCGTGCGACGTTTTTCCTTTGTACCCAAAGAGTCCAAAAATTTTGGGGTGCACCAAGTGTGCAAGCTCGTGAGAAAGACGATAAACGTATTCTTGTTCACCGCGAAATCGCCAATCTTCGAAGGTGACAGTTTGATGAATTGTTGGCGGCATGAATGCCGCGCCGAGCCGAATGCGTCCGCCGACGGCGTGGCTAATGCTGTCCCAGCGCGTGGGATCGATTTCGAGGAGCGAGGGGCTAGTCTGTTTCCGTTCGCAAAGCTTTCGCCATACAGATCCGCTGAGTGCGGAGGTGCGTTCGAGACTTTCGATGAGTTTTGCGCGGAAAAGCTCTGGATTCCTTTTTGCAAAGTCGGGGGATAAACCGGTAGGGGTCTCGAAGGGATTCATAGTGTAGTATTGCCAGAGAACTTTTTGACTATTTTACCCTATGGATCTCTCGACGCTCTACAAAACACAGATTTCGCTGACAGAGTGGTTTCAGCGGATGGGATTAGCGAATTCGGAAGCGCATCGGAAGGAGGATAATGCCAAGCGCGAACGGCTTGCAGTGTTGAATGAATATTTTGGTTTGCCGTTCGATAGACCAACACAATTTCCGGCAAGTGAGTTAGCGAATTCGTCGCCAAGGTTCGAGGAGTTTTTGAAAACTCGAGGAGAAGAACTTTGTGCGTTGCGATTAATTCCGATTGATCCTGTAATGCCGAAATTACGAACACGCGGAGCATCGATTGCGGAGTCGATGAAGTGGTTTGCGTTGCAAGAAATCGATCCTGAAAAATACAAAGCCGATTTTGTTCCGCATCCGGACGATAATACGTGGAGCACGATTTTCGTCATTAACCAGCATGGGGCGTTCGGCGATGTTCTTGCTGGGCCTCACAACGAATTAACACAGGGATTTTCGAGCGATGGCATGGAACCTATGACGTTTGCGTGGGACGGAGAACATTGGAGTTTAAGCTTAAATCGTCCTTTAGCGGAGGCACATCTGCGAGAAGTGATGGCGATGTTACGCGTGAACGATCCTGCCGTTCGGGAGCGTTTGACGAAAGAATTCGGCGCGACGTTTTTTGGTGAGTTTCTTTGTGGGTATTTTGAAACTGCAACATCGACCGAATTCGGAATCTGGTTCATCGACTGGAATCGATTACTTGGTAAAGCGTATGCAGACACGACAACCCTCCCCCTTACGAAGGGGGAGTCGGAGGGGGTTTTACGTGGTCAGATCGGCTCCCGTGGTTCCGCCACCGGCCGGGCCCGCGTGATTCTTGCTGCCGATGTTGCCGATGCCAATATCGAATCAGGTGAAATTATTGTTACCGACATGACAACGCCGGATTTTCTGCCGCTGATGATGAAAGCTGGGGGAGTGGTGACGGCGTGGGGTGGTATTTTGAGCCATGCGGCGATCGTGTGCCGCGAACTTGGGAAGCCGTGTGTAACGAATGTGAAAGGATTGCTCGAATCAATTCACGATGGCGACCTCATCGGTGTGGATGCGGTGGACGGAGAAATAAAAATGATTTTTCGGTGAAGCTAAACTTTAACACTTGGATGCAACGAAAGGAACGGTGAAAGTGATTTCACGAGCCTAAAAAGCGAACGGCCCCGGCTCTCTCGTGACGAGAGCGCGGGGTCGTTGCGTGCGTGACGGACGGAACAGATCACGAGACGATCGACATCAGCGGGCACTTGAGATGCGTCGAGGAGACGATTTCCCAGCCCTGCCCGTCGCGGTTCTCCAGCGTGTAGCGGACAATGTCCGCGAAGCCGAAGTCTGCCGGCATGGTGTTCGTATCCACCGCCGCGATGCCCATCAGGGGCCCGTGGTAGCCGACGAGCGCGTGGTGGCTCCGTTTGTCCGGATCGAGCGAGGAGAGCTCGGTGGCGATTCCCACTAGTCCGCTCTGCACCTGGTTGCGTGCAGTCTCGCCGGCGCCCCAGGTTTCGATGAGCTCCCCCATGGTGGCGCCGTCGCCGATGACTTCGAACGCGGCGTGGAGGTCTGCCCCGATATCGCCCTCGAAGAAGCCGTCCACTGTGAAGGCTCCGTGTTGGGCCATGATGACCTTGCGCTGGTGGAGCGCCAGCAGTGCGTGAGCCACGGCTTCTTGGGCGCGGTTCTTCTCGCTGTGGAAGGCTCCGTCCAGCTCGACGTCGTGTAGATGTGCGCGGACGGAGGCTTCGACCTGGTCCAGCCCGAGGGCCGTCATGTAGTCGTTGTTGTGCACGCCGTGGCGCAAGAGGTCGATGACGATGGTACGCATCAAGATTGCTCCCTAGGATTTTGGCGCGTCCCGGCGCCGGGGTGAAAGAGAGATGTCGTATCTGCGGGACAAAAGAAGATATCACAATATTGAAAACCATGGAAGGCTTTACCTTACAACCAAAAAAAACAAAACACCGGCGGTTTGCCGGTGTTTTGTGGAGCGGGTAAAGGGAGTCGAACCCTTATCTCGAGTTTGGAAAACTAGAATAATAACCGCTATACGATACCCGCGAAGTATCTAGGAACTTTTGCGAGAGCAGTGTATCAAAAGGTTTGGATATTGAAAAGAACCGCCTGAGGCGGTTCTTTTGGCTCTAGGCTTTTTCTGGACACGAACACGCTTCTGGAGTCTCTTGGCATCCGCTGCACACGCCGTTAGCAAGAGCCTTTCCGCACTTCGAACAGGTCTGATCATCCATATGAAATATGTAAAGAATCAGGACTTGACCATAGTCTTGAAGCTTGGGGAATGCAATGATTCTATGCACTTTTGGCAAGAGTACCAATGATTGTCCATGTTCCGTCTGTAGCCTTTTCCATTTTCGCATTTGGCACTTTGAATCCAGCTGCGAATTTGTGACCGCCGCCGCCGTACAGGCGCTCAGCGATTTCAGCAACGTTCTTTGTTCTCGCCCGTGCGCTGCCCTTTACGGCACCGTCGTTTGTTTCGCGATACACCACAATAATGTCGTGCGATTCGTCGAGCACGGCGTTGAGGAATTCCGACACGACGCCCGCAATGCTTTCGATTTCTTCTGGAGTTGCACCGATATCGGCAATATCTTTTTGGGTGACCACCGTTGCGATGCCGCCAAAGCTTTCATCGGCGAACAGGCGTTCGAGTGCAATTCCCCAAATGCGCAAAAAGTTTGTGGATTTGTTCACGTAGTTTGCGCGGATGATTTCTTGGAGCTTCGCACCGTGTTTGACGAGCTCTGCCGCAGCTTCGATCGCGGCATTCGTCGTGTTTGCGGAGAAAAATACCTGTGTGTCGGTGATAATCCCAGTAAGAAAACACTGTGCCGCATTCGGGATGATCGGATATCCTGCGGCTTTCACGAATCGCCACACCACATCGGCAGTGCTTGCTGCAGCTGGTTCCACCGCATTCGTTGTGCCGTAGTTGGGATTTGTAAGGTGATGATCGAAGGAGATCAGCGGAACCTTATGCGGCATCTTTGTGAGAACTGGTGGGAGATATGCGCCGTCGGAGCAATCGCAGACGATGGCGAGGTCGATTGATGGCTGCGCAAGGACGTCGAAGTCTCGGCGAATCACGTCGATCATTGGTAAATAGGTGAACGTTTTTGGAAGCGGCCTTGGAGAAAACACGTCTACGCGCTTTCCAAGATTCGTCAGTGTATGAAAAAGCCCCATCGTCGATCCCAACGTGTCGCCATCAATCCGTTCGTCGGTAAGCAAAAGAATATGCTCGGCCTGAGCAATCTGTTCTGCGATATTTTGAACCAGCATCGAATTCATAGCAGAGGGTGAGTATACGGTCTTTTCGGGAATTTGTCATGCATAACGACAAACGGCGCCCAGAGGGGCGCCGTCGGCGTGCGTGTGTTGGCGATTACCCGCACTCCCAGTCAGGAGCCTTGGGATCGTAGAGCGCGCGCTTGAGCAGGTGATGACGGACGAGTCCCTTCCGTGCTTCTCGGCGTGCAAGAAATGCCTTCACGCAGGCGGTTTGCTCGAGAAGAAGGAAGAGCGCGATCGCTCCGTCTTCGGTGAAATTCTGGAATCGGACGGGCCTTCCATTCTCGTTGCGTGCGCGCTTGAGAATCCTTCCAGGATGGATGTTCGCCGCGAAGCCGGCAATGGCGATCTGGATGCCCGTTCCGAGATCGAGGATGGTGATGGTTTTGTTGCCCACGTCCGTAGAGACGGCGGAGTAGCCCGTGGCGTTGGTCATGATATTCTCCAAGGAGAACGATGCAACTCGCCTTGCGGTCTGTCAATTTTGGAATGGGAATTTGAACGGGAAAGTTGATATATTCTATAAGAAATGTATACTTTCTGTGCTCAGCCCTGAGGAACTCATGAGCGATGGCACTCATATTTTGACTCTCACCTACCCCATGCCGGAACGGCTCAATCAACGAGCGTCGCGGAGTCTGGATCCTCGCGATGGGAAGCAGCGGTGGATGTTCGGCAAGTGTGTTGCACCGGGCGGCCGCCCCATGCCCAACGTCGGCATCGGGGAGAGCGATAGTATTAGCTTGAAGCACGCCCAGATCCGGTTCGATGGCCGCCGCTTCGTCCTCGAAGACCTGCGCTCTCGGTTCGGTACGCAGATTCGTCGCGCGGGGAACACTCGGGACGTCGGAGAGGACGAGATCGTTCTCGAGGCGGGCGACGTCATCATCTTCCCCGGGAATATCGAGGTCGAGATCGACATCCAGCTGGCGACGTAGTTCGGACAGCGTGCGGCACTACGGCCACCCCCACCAGAACGCCCCTCGCGGCTGTTCTCGTGAGGGTGGCGTTCTGTTTTGTGCGTTCCTCTGCTACACTTTCCCCAACTATGTACCTCTCACGCATGGAGATTCAGGGGTTTAAGACGTTTGCCCAAAAAACGTCCTTGGTTTTCCCGGGGCCGAAGACGGGGGACCACGCCGTGACGGTGGTGGTTGGACCGAACGGAAGCGGAAAGAGCAATATTGCCGACGCGATTCGGTGGTGTTTGGGTGAGCAATCGATGAAGCTTCTTCGTGGGAAAACTGCGCAAGACATCATTTTTTCTGGTTCCGAAGGTCGTGGCCGGTCGGGGTTTGCCGAAGTGAGTCTCACATTCGATAACTCCGATAAGTCGTTGAACGTTTCTTTCGCTGAAGTTGTTATCACTCGCCGGCTCTATCGCGATGGGGAATCGGAATATCTTTTGAATGGGCAGACGGTTCGTCTTTCCGATATCCAACTTCTCCTCGCCGAGGCCGGGGTTGGTCAGCGATCGTATTCCGTCATCGGTCAGGGCATGATCGACCAGGTTTTGTCGGCGACCCCGGAAGAGCGAAAGATTTTCTTTGACGATGCAACTGGTGTTCGTGGTTTACAGATTAAACGTCATCAAGCGTTGCTCAAGCTGCAGAAGTCCGCAGAGAATCTTGCAGACGTGGAAATGGTGTTGCGTGAGCTCGAACCACGATTGTCGCTGCTCCGAAGGCAAGTGAAGAGACTGAATGATCGTGAGGTTGTTGCGAGCGAACTGAAGGCGCTTTCGGCGGCGTATTACGGAACCATGTGGTGGAACGGAATTGATGAACGATCGGCGATTGAAGCTCGGCAGAAGTCTGCGGCAACACTTGTCGCAACAAAAAAAGCCGAGCTCGACGCTCGCGATACTGAACTCGCTGCGCTTGAAAAGGCGCAGGTTCCATCATCATCGACCGATGCGGATTCGATGCAGGCGTTGCAATCGGAATACAAAAAAGCACAGCAAGATCTCGCCGATGCTCGACGTGCGCATTTTACGCTGGAACGGGAGCTTGAGCTTGCGAAAGTAAAATCACAATCAACGTGGGCACCGTTGCCGCTTCCTGACATTATTGCCGAGGTGAAAGATGTTTCTGTTGCGCACGAATCGCTGCTCGGCCGATTGAAGGCGGTAACGAATCTCGCCGATTTGGCGTCGATTATTGCGGATCTTGATGGAATTTCTACGCGATCGAAGAAACTGCGTGATCGACTTACACGACCGAATCCGGAGGACTTTACGCCGAGCCCAGAATCGATTGCGGCAATTGCGAATGCACTGACTGCCGTAAGGACTGCCGAGGATTCCGTGAAGCGCGCGGAAGTCTCGATGGATGCAAAAGCAAAGGCATCGGTAACGGCAACGTCGGAGGTGTTCGCGGTGCAAAAAGATGTGCGACGATTACAGCAGGAGCTTTCTGGCCTCGAAGGACAGGCGAACGCTGTTGCGATCGATCTTGCTCGTGTTGAAACGCGACTTGAAGGATTGAAGAAGGAGATTGAAGATGCGACATCGGAGAGCGCGGAATCGATTATGAACGTTGCGCCGACTGAACGTATTGTCGACATCGGTCCAACGCACGATCGAATCCTTCGTTTGCGCCATCAGCTCGAGCTCATTGGCGGTATTGATGAGTCCGTTATGAAGGAGTTCGCAGAGGCTGAAGAGCGATCGACGTTCCTTACGACACAAGTGACCGATCTTCGATCGGCGATCGGATCGACCGAGAAGGTGATTGATGAACTTGATGAACAGATTCGTGCGCAGTCCGACGTCGCATTTAAGAATATTGCGACGGAGTTCCAGAAATATTTCGCGATTTTGTTTGGGGGAGGACGATGTTCGTTGGTGAAGCTGACGAAGGAGGAGTTGGCGGTCGATGAGGACAATGGGCAGGGGGCAGAGGCGGAGCTCGTCCATCACGATGATGTTGATACGCTTGAATCGATTGCGAAGAGAGTGCAGGAACGCAAAGACTCTGTTGTAGGAATCGATATTCAGGCAACGCCGCCAGGGAAGAGATTAAAGGCATTGAACCTGTTGTCGGGAGGGGAGCGTGCGTTAACATCGATTGCGCTCGTTTCGGCGATTATGGCAACGAATCCTGCACCGTTTGTGGTGCTCGATGAGGTTGACGCTGCGCTTGACGAGGCGAATACAGTGCGGTTTGCGAATATCATCAATGAACTGCGAAAACTCACGCAATTTATCGTTATTACGCATAATCGTGCTACGATGGAAAAAGCAGACGTGCTCTACGGAGTAACGATGGGTGACGACGGCGCCAGCAAGTTGCTGAGCGTGAAGCTTGAAGATTATGTAAGCGAGGAGACTGCGAGACGCTAAAATTAACTTAGGGGTTTCTCATTTGAGACTATTTTCGATGAACGAGGAACAAAATTGTGAGGCGTACTGCGCGTGTACGGTGAGCAATTTTGTGACGAAGTGAGTCGAAAAGAGGCCAAATGAGGAAGCCCTAATATATGGAACACACATCATCGAGAAGGGGACCGGCATTCGCCCGTCGCGGAAAAGGAACGCGAGGCACGCAACACGGCGACCGAACGCAGGGAGTTCAGAGGATCGATCGCGCTCCTCGTGATTCGCGTTCAGAAACGAGTTTTGATACTGCGCCACGTCCAAGCCGTAAGCCGCCGTATATGAAGGCGGAAGGCGGAGGACGGAGTGATCGTTTCGGTCGCAGCGACAAGCCAACGCCGTACGGACAGCGGGCACAAAGCGCGATCAGCCGTGCCGAAGGCCGACCGAAATTTGATCAGCGGAAGGCTGGGCCGCGTGCGGCGGCGGCGACGAGTTGGGAAAATGTTGCGGAATGGTACGGTACGCATCTTTCCGCGCCAGGAACGTATCAATCCGAAGTGGTGTGGCCAGGTGCGTTGCGCATGCTTGGTGTTGGCCCGGGAAAAACATTCCTCGACGTTGCGTGTGGCGAAGGATCATTCGCGAACCTCATTATCAAACAGGGTGGTGGAGTTGTTGGTATCGACGCTGCGCCGACATTGATTCGTCAGGCGCAAAACAAACACATCCGAAACGCAGAATTTTTGGTGGGCGACGCAACGAGCGCGGATCGTAACCTTCGCGACAGGAAATTCGATGGTGCAGCGCTTGTTCTCGCGCTTCAAAACATTAACGACATGCCAGCGGTGTTCGCGAGCGTGAGCCGAATGCTCAATAAGAACGCGCCGTTCGTCATCGTTTTGAACCATCCAGCATTCCGTATCCCTCGACAGAGCAGCTGGGGATTTGAGGACGAGCGAAAGATGATGTATCGCCGCGTGGATAGCTACATGAGCGAAAACGCCATCCCAATGCAGATGCATCCAGGTGACGCGCCAACCATCAATACCACGTCGTTCCACCGCCCAATCTCGTCGTATGTCACCGCATTATCTGCCGCCGGCTTCACGGTAGATGCCATGGAAGAATGGATTTCGCATAAGGAATCAACATCAGGTCCTCGCGCAAAAGCCGAGAACCGCATCCGCAAAGAAGTGCCGATGTTTTTGGCGATTCGCGGACGAAAAATGTAAGTATGAAATCAACCATCTCTTACCCAAGTCTCTGGCTCGGCATCGTGATCGGTGCGTGGATGATGTTCTTCGCAATGAAAGCGATTATCTCTCAAGAGTTTTCTGGGCTTGAGGCTGCCGGAAACGCGGATTACGTTCAGCTGCGGAATGAAATCCTCGATGATTGGGTGATGATTCCATTGATGACAACGATTCCTCTCACAATCGGAGTTGGTGTGATTATGGGGGTGATTGGGTGGAGTAAAAAGAAAGCGAAATAGCATCTGAAACAAAAACCGCTCCGAAATTGGAGCGGCTTTTGTTTATGATGTCAGTTTTGGGATTTCGGCTTCGTGTTCGACTGCCCAGGAATTTACGAGTGGCTGCTGAAACTCTGGACTAATAACTTCCACATCTACAGGGTAGAGCGTTCCGTCGGTATCACGTCCCCAGTTATCGCTATGTGACGCTTCCCAAATGTTCAGCATGTGCATGAGTGGCGCTTTTTCATGGGGATTTGGATCGTCGGCAGTAAGTTCCGGATAGATTCTTTGATACCAACTCAGGAGATGTGAATTTGGATGTTTAAACTTTGCATCGATGACGTCGCCTTGATCACTGCTTTCTGTATATCCATCACGTTGAAGAAGCGCCCAAGTCACAAGAGTTTCCTTTCCCTCCTCTGGAAGTTCATCACCTCGCACAACAGCAAGACCTCGAGTAATACCAAAGATTTGATAATAACCCTCTCTGCTTTCGGTTACTGCCCAGCGTGTTCCTGGGAACACAACTCCCTTTTCTGTGAGAAAACGAATCATTCCAAGATTTTTCTCTGCGTCTTCACGTGTTTTGAAAATAAATCCATGCTTTGCGTAAAGGAAATGACGTTTATCTGACGTGCAGAATGTTCCACGTCTTACCGTATGGAAGTCATTCTTCACGAGAAATGCTTTGAACTCGTCTTGTGAAAAAAGATGATTTTCTTTTCCTTCGAACATTGTTTCTTCTGGGGTTGGAATCCTCCGAGGCCGTTCTAGCTTGCCGCTCAAAATCTGTTTCTCTAGCGACATATATTCCGTACCTATTTCTAGCCTCCAAACACTTTTGCGTACAAGAGAATTCCGCCAACAATGATGCAAACAAGCCCCGCAAGCATCATAACGACGTGATTGCGCTCAACGCCAGGATAGTCGTCGAGTTTAATGCCTGCGCCGATAAAGAGGCCGAGGCCGAGAACCAAGAGGAGTATTCCAGTGGGGATCATATGAAGAGATTATAGCAGAGGCGGAGAGCGCATTTCTTGCACAACTAACACTGGATGGGAGAAATGATGGGGTACAATGCATCCATTCCTATGCGATTCGAGCTGTACACCCGTGACTCCAAGCTTTCGAGCGAGTTTTGGCGAGCGCTGATCGAGAAGATCACTCGGCGAATTGGATATTTTGATCATTGGACCTTGGAATTAGCGTTTACTCCAAACCAGTTACTCTTTTTCCTTGAATCAAAAAAAGACTTTTCTGGTTTCGCGACTGAGTTCGCTCCATTCATTATTCGTTGGGATAAGAACTATCAAGAAGAACAGTATCCACCGATGCGATCGTGTTATGTGGACTTTTCGTCAAAAGAAAACATCATTCGGCTTAAGGAACGCGAGCAGATCCGTACCGGAAGAACGCTGAAGGGCATCCGATGGCATTTTTATCATGCGCCGGTTTCGTATAGCGTTCTTGAGCTTTACTTTGTTGACGCTGCCGGGAAGGCTTTCCGTTGTAGGCGTCGGTTTGTGAATACTCGGTGGAGTTTTCTGGACATTGATCTCTCACAAGGCGTGCAATACAAACAGAAGGAGATTCCATTGTATGTGCAGGTGCAAAAAACCGTTGAACTTTTAAGCGATCGTCCGGATGGTGCGCTGGTTCAGGTTCCGGGATTCCCATATTTTCAAGAACCAAAGTATCTTCCCTTGAGTAAATACAGCCACGAACGACATGGATTAGTGCTTGGCCAAACGGGTACGGGAAAGTCGCGGTATCTCTCGCACTTCATTCGTCAGCTCGAGGTTCAGGGGATGACGGAGACGCATACGGTGGTTGTACTCGATCCTCACGCGGCGTTGTACACGGACTTTTCAGATAATCCTGCCCATGCGAACGTGGACTTTGTACGCACGGCGTGCCAGCTCTTTGCGCAATTTGGAGAGCCGACCCTCGCATCGGAACTGACGATTTTGTTGTTCAAAACCTTGATGAAGGACCAGTTTAACTCGAAGGCGGAGCGCGTATTGAAGTACGCGCTGTTTACGTTATTTACAGGTGAAAAGATGTCGCTTGAAACGCTACGAAAATTCCTTACGGACGTGATTGTTCGTAAAGAGGTGTTGATGAACGCGAGGGTTGCCGAGGGTATTCAGATCTTTTTCGACACGGAGTTCGGTGAACTTCAGACAAAGTTCTATCAGGAAAGTATTTTGCCGATTTTGACGCTACTCGATGAGCTTGCTTTTTTGCCGATCACGAATTTCGAAACTGCTGCGTCGCTGAGTGATCTCGTTGATAATAATAGTCTCGTCTTCATGTCTCTGGATCGTACGGCCCTTGGCCAGAAGGCAACGAAACTTATTGCCGGACTTTTGATTCAACAGATTTTTCTTCTTGCGCAAAGCGGAAAGTTGAAGAAGAAGGTCATGTTTCTTATCGATGAGGTCTCTGTTGTGCAGAATGAGGCTCTTGCGGCAATTCTTTCCGAGGCTCGAAAGTTCGGGCTATCGCTCACATTGTCGCAGCAGTACCTCCAGCAAATTGATACGTCTATTTTGCAGTCCGTTATTACAAACGTTTCGAATTACGTCATTTTTAAGGTTTCTGAAGAAGACGCGAACGATCTCGCGAGTAATTTGGAGTTCAGTTTTCCCGAAGAGCTTTTCGCTGCATCAATGGAGCGTGCGGCGTATGAGAAGCATCTCAAGGTGAAAATGATGACCGAGCTGAACCCGCGTGAGTGTTTGGTTCGGGTGTTTTCGGACGGAAAGTTTTATCCTATGATCAAGGCTCGGACTATTGATACATAACCATATGACTGAAGAACAAGCATTACAACACGCGAACATGATTTCCAAGGACATCTTTGGACGCGATCTTGGACTTTCGCTCGATGAGATACAGCGACTCCTCACCAAAGGAATCGACCTGCCAGTCGTAATGGAGTGCTCTCGAACCAAGACGCCCGTGTATATGTACGATCCGCAGCCTGGACAACAGGTGATTAGTGAGGCGGCATTCATGGAGCAGGCGAACAAGGACGACTGGATGATGCCAAAACGCGATCTCGCAACAATTGAGGATTTTCAGAAGGCTTGGCAAGAGGCGAATTACATGAAAGGTGATAAATCGGTGGAATCGCAGGACGTCGCAAAGTCCGACTCCGTGATTTCGTCACAGGGGGTATATATGAGCTCGTTGATTAGTAGCTCGAAGAACATCCTTTTTTCACACGGAAACTATTTCTCGAATTATCTTCTCGCGTGTCGTGGCAATAGTTCTTGTAACTTTGGAATTCGATTATTCGATAGTATTTATTGCTCATCAAGCTACGAGGTGCGTTGGTCGAACAAGGTAACCAAGAGCATGTTCATTAACGATTCGTTGGATTTGTACGAGTGCATTGCGTGTTTCGGCATTCGTTCCAAGAAATACTGTATTGCCAATATGCAGTATGAAAAGGAGGAATACATGAAAATCAAAGCGATGATTATTGATTGGATCTTTGCGGGATTGAAATAGAATCTCGACACGATGAATGAAAAAGTCAGTATTCTGTTCGACGTTGTTGTCGCACAAGTGTGGCAACGGCAAGAACTTTTTCTTTGGGAACAATAAAAGGTTCGTAGTTTTCCCCGGGGACAATTTTTACATGTTTGCCGTAGAGCTCCTCGGATTCTGCTGTGATGGTGATTGGAGCGCCAAAAATTCTCATCGTTGCCTTTACGGTGCATTCATGGCTCCAGATGCCGATAATCTCCCAATTTTTAACCGCTTCTCGTTGGGCGTTGGTGAGGAGCCAGATTCTCCCGCATACCGACGCTCCAGGTTTACAGGCGATCCCGTACGATACAAAACTTTCGTCCCAATGATTCCGAAGAATATGTTGCGCAGCCTTGGCAATGTGCTGAAATGATTCAATGCACAGCGCGAATCCGGTTATTGTTGCCGGAAAGCTGAGTGCACCATGGCCCGTGATGGCGCGAATCATGTCTGGATGACAATTTGCTCCAAACCCGAAATAGAGGCGCATATGGGGAAAGGATAGCAAAACTTTAGGTAGAGCAAAAAAAGTTTGATAGGCTTTTAGTGGAGGGAATGATATGTTTGTGACGGAGATGGAGAAGGTGCGATGTGCTCGACGCATCGTAAATGAGATGGAGGAGTGGGATTTCTTTCTTCCGTGGTATCGACCGGACCGGTTTCTCGTATTGGATCAGTGCCTCACGCCAAACGAGAGTGTATTCTCTGCTGCTCGCGAACTCGGGCGTGCGATGCGGCGGTGCAAGCCTGGTGCTCGGGCGGGAAGGCAGGAAGATCGGGATGCGGTGAGCGAAGAAGTCTTCTGCGACCAGTTTGCGCAAGCGTATCTGATGCCGCGCAGTGCACTCACGGCACTCGCTCGAGAGCTCGCGAATTACGATCCGCTGTCGCTCGCGCACGAACTCGTTGCGCGTACCGGCGTGCCGCTTGAGTACGTGCTCCCGCGATTGCGTTGGGTGGATCCGCCGGCGCTTCGGGAGTATTCGAACTTTATCGGTATCTTCGAGTGGAATTATTCTTCCGGCTTTCAGTTTGCATGGCGACTGAAGCCCGGACTGCACCTTGCGCCGGCGTGGGTGAAGTCGTTTGAGTATCCGTATCGGCAGTACGGGCACGAACTTGAGCGCTTTGGGTTCTTCCCGCCGTCGGAAGGCGGAGATAGTTTTAGGGATTCCGTGCACCGAGAAACCGCCAACATGAGCAGTCTCCATCCGTTCACAAAGCGGCAATCGCCGCTTTCACGGAAGGACGGGGCGCTGCTCTGCTGGAGCAACCTTCACGAAGAACCGATGCGGACGAGCGACCTCCTGTTCCGGAGGATGCTCATCACCTGCTGGCTTCACACGACGTAATACGCGCCTGCTCCGGCAACGGGGTGGGCGTTTGGCGTTTTGGGATACACTGAAAATATATGACCGACGAAATGATTGACGTTTCGATGACGTGCCCAATCTGCGGGGCGACGTGTGAGAATGAAAAATGCAAAGTTATCTGCCGAAGCGAAAAATGTGTGTATCGGGTGGTGATGAATTGTTCGGAGTTTGATGCGGAATAAAACAGAAGACCGCACCCGAGGCACGGCTTCCGTTGAAGCTGGTCTCGAACGCGGTCAGCGGTTGTCGTGGATGCCCTGGAAGACGCTCTCGACTTCATCGACGATCACGTCGCTCGCGCCGGTCCTGTTGCTCAGGAACAACCAGGAGTACTTCGCCGTGACGAGATCCGCCTCGCCGCACGGGGTCACGACCGCGCATGCTCGGAGGAACATGAGCGGGATCGGCGTGAGACCGCGGCGAAGGACCTTCTGGACGACCGGATCGACGATGGTCTCGACTGCCACAAGCGCCGAGTTGTAGGCTTCCTTCCAGGAGTGGCAACGCTTGCTGCGTTCGCCCTCCTTGAGGGGCTCGCCCGTCGGGTCGAAGCTGGCGTCCTGCGGATCCCAGTTGATGACCAGGTCGTATTCCCCGGTCGGGTACGGAGGGCCCATGAGGGACCCCCGCATGACGGCGCTGATGAAGATGGCGGGAAGAGGGGTGGTTTCCACGAAGGCTCCTGGAAGAATCGTTTCTTTCGGCACTCGAACATTGAAGAATACCAGTTCTCTCCACGTTTGTCAAAAGAATTGGGTTCTGTTGCCCCTACAGGTCTTGACAAATTATGGGGCGGGGAGTATCCTTTTGTCATCATTCGTTTATCTCCCTATGACGACAATCCGTCTCTCACGTACTGGAAAGCGCAAACAGCCATATTATCGAATTGTCGTGCAGGATGGCACGAAGGATCCTTGGTCACCGGCAATTGAGGTTATTGGCAACCTTGATCCACGGGCGGATCGTAAGGACACCGTCGTCAACAAGGAACGTGCAGCATACTGGTTGAGCGTTGGCGCGCAGCCATCAGCAACGGTAAAGAACTTGTTCATTGACCTTGGCCTCATGAAGGGCAAGAAGGAGAACAAGATCACCATCACAAAGGCTCGTGCAAAGGCGATTGCTGACAAGAAAGCGAAGGCCACCGCGTAAGTCATACACAGGACGCTGTTTCATTGAGACGGCGTCTTTTGTATTATTGGAACATCCGAAAAGTAAATCCTGTTTTTATGGAGTTCGATCAGCAGTTCGTGGAATTCATTGTGAAGGCACTCGTGAACAAGCCAGAGGAGGTCCGGTCAGATCGAAAGGTGGATGAACAGGGAGTGTTGATCACCGTTCACACCAGCCCAGAGGACACCGGATACGTCATCGGCAAGAGCGGAAAGACTGCAGTCGCAATTCGCACATTGCTTGCAACCATCGGTGCAAAGGCAAACATGCGCGTGTCGTTCCGTATCGATGCTCCAGCGTCATCAACGCGCCGTGCGGCGATGGGTGATGACACCAACGCCGCGGCAGCAACGACCGCAGCACTCGCGACTGATGACGATGCGCAAAAAGATGAGGACGCTGATTCCGTGGATAGCCTGACATTCTAATTCGCTACGTATTTTGATGTATGTCGAATATTGAAGGCGCTTGGGAAAATAAACCGATGAGTGATGCAGAATGGCTTAGGCAGTATCGCCAAGAAAAGAATGAAGCTCATGGTGTGAGAGCGAAGAGTGATCCGGTAGCTCCAAACACAGGAAGTGTCGAACGTGATGAAAAGATTCTCGCAGGTCGGGCAGAGCATGAGCAACTTTTGGAAGATATCGCTCTTGTAAGAGCGATGGATGACGAAAATCCACATAAACCGAATGCGATAACTCGAGTGAGGGGGCGCATGGCCGATTTTAATCAAAAGGCAGCACTGAGCCCAGACTATTGGACGGATGGAGAGTTAGAGGGGTTTAGAAAACAAGAAGACTAAATCTTCAAGAAAAGAATCATCGTGGTACCATAATTGGGCACGGTGATTTTTGTTTATGACGATAGATGATGCGCGTTCGGTGTTGATGACCGATGGATACGCCGATATTGATGAGTGGCACGACAACGCGAGTGTCATTTACCCGGCCCATGAACACGATGGCGATACCGCGCATATTGTGGTGGGAGGATCGATTTTTATAACGATGAGCGGAGAAGAAAAAGAATACCATCCAGGCAATCGATTTGATATCCCCGCACATGTTTCACACACGGTACGCATGGGGGATGAGGGTTGTACGTATATTTTTGGGGAGAAAGTTTGAGAACACTATGAATATTCAGCGTCCGAAATCGAAACAGCCGATTCCTTCTCATGCGACAAAGGTTTTCGAAGGTGTTCTTTTTGACGTGTATCAATGGGAGCAAGAACTCTTTAATGGAGCGCGAACAGTGTTTGAGAAGATTCGTCGGCCAGACACCGTTGTTGTTTTTCCGGTGCTTGATGACGGAAGAATTTTGCTCACAGAACAAGAGCAGCCTGGATGCGAACCATTCATTGGTGCAACCGGTGGTCGAGTCGATCATGACGAAGATATTTTAGACGCGGCAAAGCGAGAACTTCTTGAAGAAAGTGGTTATGAGGCGTCGGAATTTATTTTGTGGGATGCGCAACATCCAACTTCAAAAATCGAATGGGTGGTATATACATTTATCGCGAAAGGGTTAAAGAAGGTCGCGGATTTGAATCTTGATCCTGGAGAAAAGATTCATGTAAAGCCCGTTTCTTTTGATGAGTTCCTTGAGCTTGGAACTACTGCACGATTCTCAGAGAAAGAAATCGTTTCAAAGATATTTGAGGCAAGATCGGATTCAGAAAAGAAGGAAGAACTTCGGAGGGCGTTTGCTCCGAAATAAAATTATGATCCACTTCGACATCATCACCATTTTTCCGGAAGTGATTGCGCCGTATGCGAATGCGAGTATTTTGGGACGGGCGCAGAAGGAGAAATTGATTAAGATTACGGGGCATGATTTGCGAAAGTTTTCGAAGGATAAACATCGGAAGGTGGACGACGCTCCGTATGGCGGGGGAGCAGGGATGGTGATGACGGTGCAGCCGATTGACGATGCGGTGGAGGCGATTCGATTGCGAAAGAAATTTTTGCGAAAGGCGGTGCCGACGGTGCGGGTGATCGTAACATCGGCGAGTGGGAAGCGATTTGCGCAGACGGATGCGAAACGATTGGCGGCGTATGATCAAGTGATTTTTATTTGTGGACGGTACGAGGGAATTGATCATCGTGTTGAAGAAGTTGTCGCAGACGAGGCGTTGTCGATTGGTGATTTCGTATTAACTGGTGGAGAATTGCCGGCGTTGGTGATGTCGGATGCGATTGCGCGTCAGGTTCCTGGCGTGCTGGGCAATACGGAAACGTTGTCGGAGGAATCGCACGATCGTGAGGGATTTTTGGAGTATCCGCAGTACACCAAGCCAGAGGTTTATCATCGTTCTGCGGGAAAAAAGGTTGTCGTCGATCTTGCAGTTCCTTCAGTACTTTTATCCGGAAATCACAAGGCAATTGCGGCCTGGCGAGCGGAAGAATCGCAGAAACGGGGAAAAACTTAAAAGCATCCACATTTGATGCACCTTTCCGTCCTTGACAGCTTTTTTGCGTTCCATTACTCTACTGCCACATTCGCACTGGCTTTTATGCCTTTGCGGGCGTCGTATCTTCACAACTGAAGAGCAACAAACAACCAAGCATCATGTAATGAACAATTACGTGATTACAACGTCCACAATTGATGCCTGTCGCAAGACAGGTCACTAAACAGAACCACATTCGTAAGAGTGCGGATTATAACTGAGAGTTTGATCCTGGCTCAGGATGAATGCTGGCGGCGTGTCTAAGGCATGC
>ERZ1292633.409-Hain-H41-02um-R1-409-length-51885-cov-7_pt1 | contig 33173 bp, 37 predicted proteins | sample MGYA00564406_ERZ1292633 | MGnify/ENA primary metagenome ERZ1292633 (study PRJEB36523, sample SAMEA6512639) | groundwater metagenome | collected 2019-01-08 | study: AquaDiva: Metagenomics assemblies of 32 groundwater samples
TATACCAGACGCTTTCACGCTCCATTGTTATTAAGGGCGCGCAATTTTTGTGGATAAATGATTTGGCTCAGCCGGATAACCTTGCGCTTTTTGGTTCACATGTTAATATTCTACCTATATTGATGGCCGCGGGTATGTTTATACAGCAAAAGATAACTCTCCCGACGGATAATTCGGAAATGGCTCAACAGCAGAAGATGATGGCCTGGCTTATGCCGATAATATTTGGTTTTGCTTTCTATAAGATGCCTGCAGGTTTAGTAATCTATTGGCTAGTAAATAGTATCTTAACTTTGGTTTATCAGATAAAAGTTAAAAAAAGCGCAATATAAACTTATGGAATTTGAAGGACGTACTGTTGAAGAAGCGATTAAAAAAGCGCTGAAGGAATTAAAGCTTCCGAAAGAACAATTAAAAATCGAAGTTTTAGTTGAAGAAGAAAAGGGTTTATTCGGAATGCCTGGTGCAACGCCAGCTAAGATTAAAGTAAGCGTAAAAAAAGGCTTATGATACGGTTTGATACGGTTAGTGAGCACAAATATCTATTGACAATTAGGGTGGGCAGAGAGACAATAAGTTTATTACACCCAGCGCAATCGGAATGTGCGCTGGTGTAGCCTAACTGGCTAAAATTGCTCCGCGTGGAACGTAGCAAAATTATGGGAAAAATCATTGCAATCTGTAATCAAAAGGGTGGGACAGGCAAGACTACAACAGCGGTCAATCTTTCTACAGCTTTAGCTCTTACTGGGAAAAAAGTATTATTAATAGATTTAGACCCGCAGGCAAATACTACAAGCGGACTAGGGGTCAATAAGCACGAGATTAAAAGAAGCATTTATCATCTTTTGTTGGAACAGATTGAAGCAAAAGAAGTTATAATTAATACTAAAGTAGAGAATCTCTATCTTATCCCATCAAATATAGATCTTACAGGTGCAGAGGTTGAATTAGTAAGTGCGCTTGGCAGGGAAAATCGTCTTAAAAAAGGCTTAAGCCAAGAAAAAGAAAATTTTGATTTTATTTTTATAGATTCTCCGCCATCACTTGGACTTTTAACCATTAATGCGCTTTGCGCAGCAGGCTCAGTTTTAATACCGGTGCAGTGTGAATATTATGCGTTGGAGGGACTGACGCAGTTAAATAACACCATTTCCCTGGTTAGGGAGAATCTTAACCCAATTTTGTGCGTTGAGGGGGTTTTACTGACAATGGCAGATTTCCGCACAAATTTAACTAAGGAAATTATTCAGGAAGCAAGAAATCATTTTAAAGAGAAAGTCTATCAAACAGTAATTCCGCGTAATATACGTATGAGCGAAGCGCCTAGCTTTGGTCAGCCAATAGCTTTTTATGATAAAGAATCAATTGGCGCGCATAAATATGCAGATTTAGCCAAAGAGCTGCTTGTGGGAGGTGAAGGATGATGGAAAGAAGAGCCTTAGGAAAAGGTATTGATGCTTTGATTCCGGATCATGAGTCAGAAAAGCACAACAGGATGCAAAATGTGCATCCGGATCAGATCCAGCCAAATCCATTTCAGCCGCGCGAAGAATTTGAACAGGAAGGCATGGATGAGCTGGTAAAATCCATAAAAGAAAAAGGGATTTTACAGCCGATATTAGTAAGGAGAAAAGGAGATGCTTTTGAGTTGATTGCCGGTGAAAGACGATGGAGAGCTTCTAAACTATTGAATTTAAATGAGATACCAATTATTATTAAAGATGTTGAAGATCAAGATTCCTTAGAAATTTCTCTGATAGAAAATATCCAGCGCCGGGATTTAAATGCCATCGAGGAAGCCAAAGCCTATAGTTATTTATTGGAAAAATTTAATTTAACTCAAGAAGAAGTCGCAGATATTTTAGGAAAAGCCCGCGCAACGATTAGTAATGCCTTGAGGTTGCTTAAGCTGCCGCTTGAAATTCAGGATGAAATAAAAAAGGGAAGAATTTCATTTGCGCACGGAAGGACTTTGCTTGAAATAGATGATCCTCTAGACCAGAGAAAATTGGCAGAAGAGATTATTTCACGTGCCCTTTCTGTGCGGGAGTTAGAAAATATCGTAAAGATCAGGCGGCCACGTTCTGCTAAAAGACGCATGGTTAATCCGCTTGCTATTGATCCGATGGTTGCAGTGACGGAAGAAGAATTGCAACAGTCTTTAGGGACAAAAGTTCGCGTTATCCGACGGAAAAAGCGCGGGCATATAAATATTGAATTTTATTCTATGCAGGATTTGGATAGAATCGCACAGTTAATTAAGGAAAGGAAAGGTTAAATGGACCAGGCAACTTTGATTTTAATTAAGCCCGACGGGCTAAAGAAGTCATTGACCGGCAATATACTTACGCGCCTGTCTGAAACTAAGCTTGAGATTGTTGCTGCTAAGATGGTGAGGGTCACCGAAGAATTAGCTACGGAACATTACCGGCATCTTAAGAGTAAGGCTTTTTTCCCCGAGTTGATTAAGTATATTCAGGGAGAGATGCATGATCGTCGTAAAGTTATGGCACTTATTTACTGGGGTACAGATTCTATTAAAAAATGCCGGGAGTTGGCAGGTGCTACTAACCCTGAAGAAGCAGACCCTACTTCTATTCGCGGTTCCTACGGCAGGATTCTTACCACTGGTTTGTATGAAAATGTTGTGCATGTTTCATCTAATGAATCCGAAGCAGAAAGAGAAATAAAGCTTTGGTTTATGCCGGAGGAGATTATTGTGGATTTATATCCATCTAAGATTATCGTCGAGAAAGAGCGTAAGGTGCAGGCATGGGCGTAAAAAAAATTAAAAAAGCTGATTTTCAAAGTATGACCGGATTTGGTACTGCGACTGGTTCGCTTGCGCGTTTTGGCACTGCTTCGGTAGATTTACGTAGTTCAAACCATAAATATTTAGAGATTGTTTTGCATTTGCCCAATGGTTTTATGGTGCTTGAAGATTATTTAAAGAAAGAGGTAGAAAAAATAATCAGCCGCGGCAGGATTACCCTGGTGGTTAATGTGGGCATTAACCCTTTCCAAAAAGTATCGGTGAATAAAGGGCTTTTTAAAGATTATTATCGCTCTATCAAGGATGTGCAGAATGAATTCCACATTAACGGAGAAATCGGAATTGCGAATCTTTTAAATTTGCAGGGAGTTTTGTCTTTGTGCGAAGATAAGGCTGACGCGAGAAAATATCTACCCGAGCTGAAGAAAATATTCCAACCCGCGCTTGAGGGCCTATTAAAATCAAGAAAAAAAGAAGGGCAGGCTTTGCGGGTTTATTTAAAAAACCATGGCCGTAAGTTAAAAGAAGGGCTTGTGGCGGTTACAAAAAGATTTAATCATGTAGTTGCTGAAAAAGTAAAAGTTTTAAAAACAGAGGATGAAAAAAGCTGTTTCTTAAAAAATTCTGATATTGGCGAAGAGCTTGAACGCCTGGAATATCATATTCGTAATTTTATACATAAGTTGGATACCGGCGGAATATTGGGAAAAGAGCTTGATTTTATTGCCCAGGAAATGCAGAGAGAAACAAATACCATCGGCGCCAAATCCTGTGATGCGGTAGTCTCGGGGCATGTAATTCAGCTTAAAAGTGAAGTAGAGAGAATCCGCGAACAGGTACAGAATGTTGAATAAGTGAAGGATTTTATCGGCACGATTTTTGTTCTTTCCGGCCCGTCAGGCTCAGGTAAGACAACCTTAGCCCAACGTGTTGTTTCTGCCCCGGAATTTAAAACCTTTCTTAAAAAATCTATCTCTCTTACTACGCGTTTGAAACGTTCGGGAGAGTATCAAGGCAAAGATTATTATTTTGTTGCCGAGCAGGATTTTAAAGATTATTTGCATAAAAAGAAAATCCTTGAATGGACCCGGTATCTAGGGTATTATTATGCCACCCCTAAAGATAAGGTAGAGCAGGTTCTTTTGTCAGGTAAAAGCCTGGTGCTTTGTTTGGATGGTAAAGGAGCAACCCGGATTAAGCGGATTTATCCGGATAATAGTGTAACCATATTTATAAAACCTCCTTCTATAGGAGAGTTAAATAAACGTATACGTAGCAGAGGTTGCAAGACCAGAGATGAGGAAATTAAAAAAAGGTTAGCAATCGCCAAGCGGGAAATCAAGGTAAGTGCAAATTACGATTATATTATAGTAAATAAAAATTTAGATACGGCGGTTAATAAATTAAACAGCATTATTCGTCGTTACATTAAAGCGAGGTGATATATGTACGTACCACTTGAAAAAATGTTGGACAAATGTAATTATTCTGTCTACAAATTAGTGACTGTGGCTTCAAAAAGAGCGCTAGAGATTGCCGAAGGCCAACCAAGGCTTGTAGCTGCAGGGACTTTCGAGAAACCTTCAAGTATCGCGCTTTATGAAATTGCCGCAGGCATGGTTTATCTGAAGAAGACAAAAGGATTAAGTCCTGTGGTAGGTATATAGGTTATAGTAGCCATATGAAGGCAAAAGAAATAATTTTAGCTGTTACCGGAAGCATTGCTATTTATAAATCCTGCCAGATACTCAGATTGTTTAAAAAAAACGGATTCTTGGTAAGTGTAGTGATGACTGAAGAAGCAAAGGAGTTTATCCGGCCTTTGCTTTTTGAGCAATTAAGCCAAGGTAAGGTTTATAGCGGCCTTTTTACCTCGCCCGATGTTTGGAATGTGGAGCATGTGTCTTTGGCAAAAAAAGCAGATCTTGTGTTGGTAGCACCTGCCACTGCAAATATTATTGCTAAGGTTAATAGCGGCCTCTGTGATGATTTATTAAGTTGCCTGATTGCTGCTACTAAAGCAAAAGTTGTTTTTGCTCCGGCGATGAATGAAACGATGTATTTTAATCCGATCACACAAGAAAATATTAAGCGTTTAAAAACCCTTGGCTATAAATTTATTTCACCCAAAAAAGGTTTACTTGCCTGCGGCGATGAAGGTATGGGGTGTTTAGAAGAACCGGAAGAGATTTTCGCGCAGGTAAAAAAAATTTTGGCGTGATTGGGTTTGGCGTGGTACCCAAGTGGTTAAGGGAGTTGTCTGCAAAACAACTATTCACCGGTTCAAGTCCGGTCCACGCCTTTGATATAGAGTTGTCTGTCCCGCCGGAATACAAAAGACCATGCGGGATCCCGCCTGCAAGTTAAGTTTTTCGGCGGGACAAAACAACTATTCAGCGGTTCGATCCCGCTCGTCGCCTAGAATTGCCCGCTATAACAAGTCGGCAATTCATCCCGCAGCCTACGACTAAATTCTGGAACCGTCTGGGCGAAGCCCGACGGAGACAGAATTTAGGAGTGTATAGGCAAGGGATAAAAATAACTAAGCGACAAAATTTACGAGCGCTTTGGCAAGGAGTAAATAACCGACGGCGACAGAATTTACGAGTGTTTAGACAAAGGGTAGAATTTGTTCGACACTAAGTATGCATAGTTTGGAGTCATTGCGAGGAGCCGAAGGCAAGGAAGCAATCTAAAATAAGATTACTTCGGCACTTTGTGCCTCGTAATGACATAATTTCGGGGTGCTTAGCTCAGTTTCCGCCATTATAGCGTTGGCGGACCCGCCGAGATTTGTGGCGGGGGTTAGAGCGCATAAAAGTTGGGCTCATAGCTCAGTTTCCGCCATTATAGCGTTGGCGGACCCGCCGAGATTTGTGGCGGGGGTTAGAGCGTATAAGATTTGGGGTGCTTAGCTCAGCTGGTTAGAGCGTTTCCTTGACATGGAAAAGGTCACGGGTTCGAGTCCTGTAGCGCCCACCATAAAAATTGTGTAATGTGCAGAATATGAATCTAGATATACTAAGGCATTCTTGTTCACACGTCATGGCTCAGGCGGTAAAAGAGCTTTGGCCGGAGGTTTTACTTGCTATTGGGCCGTCGATAGAAGACGGATTTTATTATGATTTTGATAGGAAAACTCCTTTTACCGACGATGATTTGATGCGCATTGAAGAAAGGATGTGTCAGATTATCGGCCGTAACCAGCCTTTTATACGTAAAGAGGTTTCTAAAAAAGAAGCGCAGGATTATTTTACGGGCCTTAAAGAAGAATACAAGCTTGAGCTTTTAAAAGAAATTCCCGACGAGAAAGTCACCTTTTATAAAACAGGGGAAGATTTTACGGATTTATGCCGTGGGCCGCACATTGATTCAAGCGCTCAGATCAAGGCGTTTAAACTTTTATCTGTAGCAGGAGCTTATTGGCACGGGATAGAAACAAATCCGATGCTGCAGCGGATTTACGGCACTTGTTTTAATAGCGAAAATGAGCTCAAGGAACATTTGCAAAATTTAGAAGACGCAAAGACCCGCGATCATCGTAAGCTTGGCCCTGCCTTAGAGCTTTTTGATATCTATCAGGAAGAAGCAGGCCCGGGATTAGTTTTTTATCATCCTAAGGGAGCGATGCTACGTAAAATCATCGAGGATTACGAGCGTAGCGAGCATTTAAAACGTGGGTATGAGATTGTTATGACTCCGCATATTATGCAGGCTTGCCTTTGGCAGACCTCTGGCCACTATGAATATTACAAAGAAAATATGTATACTTTTAAAATAGAAGATAAAGAGTTTGTGTTGAAGCCGATGAATTGCCCCGGCCATATCCTGATTTATAAATCTAAGACGCGTAGTTACCGGGACCTGCCGATTCGTTTTTTTGAATTAGGTACGGTTTACCGTCATGAAAAAACAGGCGTATTGCATGGGCTTTTACGTGTGCGTGGGTTTACCCAGGATGATGCGCATATTTTTTGCCTGCCATCTCAACTCAAGGATGAAATCAAAGCAGTTATTGATTTTGTCTTTGACACAATGAAGATTTTCGGGTTTAATGATGTAGGGATAGAGTTAAGTACGCGGCCTGTGAAATCCATAGGTACAGATGAGGATTGGGCGCTTGCTACTGCAGCGCTTGAGGACTCCCTAAAAGATAAAGGCCTTGAGTATGAGATTAACGCTGGAGACGGCGCTTTTTACGGGCCAAAGATCGATATCAAATTAAAAGATGCCCTAAAGCGTAAATGGCAGTGCGCAACTATTCAATGCGATTTTTCCCTGCCTAAGCGTTTCGGCCTTGAATATATTGATAGCGACGGAAAAGCCAAGCAGCCGGTAATGTTGCATCGAGTAATATTGGGAAGTTTAGAACGTTTTATGGGCGCGTTGGTAGAACATTACAATGGTAATTTCCCGCTATGGCTAGCTCCTGTGCAGGTAGCGGTAATTCCTATAAAAGATAGCACTAAGGCCTATGCGCAAAAAATAACAGAGATGCTTCTAGAAAAACAATTTCGTGCAGATATTGACGAACGTAATGAAACCTTGAATAAACGTATTGCTCAAGCGGAGCTCGAGAAAGTCCCCTATATTGTGATTGTTGGAGACAGAGAAGCGGCCAAGGAAGCTGTTTCTGTGCGTAAAAAAGGTAAGGGCGATATCGGTATTATGGGAATAAATGAATTTATTGGGAAGTTAGAGGAGGAAGTAAGGAATAAGAATATTGATTGTTCCTCGCCTATACGCTCGTAAATTTTGTCGCCAGTCTCGCCTTCGGCGGACGGCTCCAATATTTACTTCGCAGGCTTCGGAACTAATTCGTCCCGACCGAGCCAAAGGCGAGCGTCGGGACTCATTTAGGAGGTGGTAGCTATAAAAAGTTACATTCGCATTAACGACGCTATTCGTTCACCGCAGGTGCGCTTGATTGGCCCTGACGGAAGCCAGATGGGTATTGTGGCGGTACGTAAAGCTCAAGAGATTGCCATTCAGCATGAATTAGATTTGGTGGAAGTGGCAGCTCAGGTTACTCCACCGGTTTGCCGTGTTATGGATTTCAGCAAATTTAAATACGACCAGGAAAAAAAAGAACGGCAGGCAAAAAAACATCAAAAGCTTGTGCGGATGAAAGAAATCCGGGTAAAGCCGAATATTGATATTCATGACTATGGCGTGAAGCTTAAACAGGTGCAGGTATTTCTTCAGAAGAAAGATAAGGTTAAAATCAATCTTTTCTTCCGCGGACGTCAGATGGAGCATATGGATCTGGGAAGAAAAATTCTGGATAAATTTATTGCTGATACCCAAAACGACGGCCATATAGAAAAAGCGCCGCTTTTGGAAGGCAAGATTATGTCACTTTTGATTGCACCGAAGTAACCTCACTAAAGAAGGAAAGATAAATGCCTAAATTAAAAACTAAAAAGGGAGTAGCTAAACGTTTTCGTTTGACTAAAAGGGGGAAAATTAAATACAGAGCAGGTGGCAAAGGCCATCTTTTGACCAACAAAAAAACCGCGCGCGTGCGTAAGCTGCGAAAGGCGAAAGTCCTCGATGATAAAAAGAAAGAAAAATATCTCAAGAGGATGCTGCCTTACGGTTAGGAAGGGAGTATAAGTAAAAATGGCAAAAATTGCACACAGTGTAGCAACCAGGAAAAGAAAGAAGCGCCTTTTAAAACGAACAAAAGGATTTTGGGGAGACCGTAGTAAGCAATTCCAGCAAGCGCGCCGCGCTTTAATGCATGCATTAGTTTATGCGTACCGCGATAGGCGCAATAGAAAACGCGATTTCCGTCAGCTTTGGATTACAAGGCTTAATGCAGCTTGCAGGCAGGAAGGGCTTACTTATAGCCAGTTTATTCATGGCCTGAAAAAATCTCAAGTGTTACTTGATCGTAAGATTTTAGCGGATATTGCCGTAACTGATTCAAAGGCATTTGCCAAAATTTTAGAAGTAGCGAAGAAGAGCGTGGAAAAAAAGTAATTGAGGGAAAAATAATGCACGTAATTATCGTCGGATGCGGGCGAGTAGGATCGGAATTAGCGAAATTGCTTTCTTCGGAAGGCCACGATGTAGTGATTATTGATCGTAATTCTGCTTCACTTGACCGCCTTGGCAATGCTTTTAACGGCCTTACGCTTACAGGAAATGGTTTTTCTTTAGAGCTTCTAAAACAGGCAGGGGTTGAAAAGGCGCAAGCTTTTTGTTCATTAACAAACGGCGATAATACGAATCTGATTTGTGCTCAGGTTGCCAAAAAAATATTTAAAGTCCCGAAGGTGATCGCGCGGGTTTATGACCCGCAGCGGGCGCATATTTATGCAGCACTTGGGCTTGATATTATAAGCGGGACTATTCTTTTTGCGGCAATGTTGCGTGATAAAATTATTGAAAGCCGATTCTCTAGTTATTTGATCGAAAGCAAGGAATTGGGAATTCTTGAGATAGAAATAAAAAAAGAGCTTGCCGGTAAAACAGTTAAAGAAATAAATGTCCCGCAGGAATTTCTGGTAGTAGCTATAAGAAGGCTTTCCGGGGTAATTTTACCTGAACCCTCAACAGTCTTAAAAGAAAAAGATACTATTATGGGAGCAGTAAAAGTTACTAGCTTAAATAAAATTAAAGAAAAGCTGGGGATTTAAGGTATGTATATTATCGTAGTCGGAGCAGGTAAAATCGGGTATTTCTTAGCCAAAAGATTATGCGCCGGAAAACATACGGTAAGTATTATTGATAAAGACAAGGAAGTATGTGAAGAGCTGGCGCGTAATTTAGCGGATGTGCTCGTAATTAACGGAGATGGATGCGACCCGAATATTTTGGAAGAGGCAGGGGTAGGCCGCGCTAATGTTTTGGCCGCAGTAACCGGAGATGACGAAGATAACCTGATAATCTGCCAGTTGGCCAAAGAAAAATTCGGGCTGCAACGCACTGTAGGCAGGGTTAATGATCCTGATAATGAGCATACTTTTGCTGAACTTGGCATAGATGTGCCGGTTGATTCGACTAAGATTATTGCAAAAATCATTGAGGAAGAAGCATCGTTTTCGGACTTTGTGAATTTGATGAGTTTTAAGCGCGGGAAGCTTGCTATTGTCAGAGTAGATTTGCCAAAAGATTCGCCGGTAATTAATAAACAGATACATGATATTATCTGGCCGGAGAATTCCGCTCTGGTTTCAATTTTGCGCCAGGAGGAAGTGATTATCCCTAAAGGTAACACCGTGCTTTTATCCGGGGATGATGTTATTGCCATTACTTTAATAGGAAATGAGCCGCAAATTTTAAAACTCTTAGCAGGTTCTTTATGAAGACAAAAGCTTTCACCCTATCAGCGTTAGGTGTAGTTACAGAAATAAGTTACGCCCTTTCTATATTGGCTGTGGCACTTATGCTTTCGTTTCTTTTTTTCATTTAATCTGCCATGCTCCTACGCCCCAGTTTCCAAGACATCCGTAATATAGGTTATTATTTAGGTAAGATTATCGTGGGTTTGGCGCTTACCATGCTTATTCCGATTTTAGTTGGTTTTTTATGGCATGAGCCGGAACCGGTAATTGACTTTTTTATTGCCGCGGAAGTTTCTTTAGTCGTCGGGCTTTTGTTAATGAAGTTTTGCTACAGCCAGAAAGATTTAAGTTGGATGCAGGGGATGATCGTAGTTGCTCTTTCCTGGCTCGTGGCAATGGTTTTGGGCGCTATTCCTTTATACCTAAGCGGCCATTGGCACAGTTTTTTAGATGCTTGTTTTGAAGCAATGTCTGGTCTTGCCACCACAGGATTAGTTTTAGTGCAGGACCTGGACCATTTGTCTCATAGCCATAATCTTTGGCGCCATCTGATTATGTTTATAGGCGGCCAAGGCATAGTAATTGTTGCGCTTTCATTCTTTGTTAAAGGGTTTTCCGGGGCTTTTAAGATGTACGTGGGAGAGGCAAGAGATGAAAAGATCCTGCCGAATGTAATACACACCAGCCGTTTTATCTGGTTGGTTAGTTTTACTTATTTAGCTCTGGGTACGATTTCACTTGGCATAACCGGGATTGCTTTAGGAATGCCGTGGCAGGAGTCTTTTTTCCACGGCGCCTGTAATTTTATGGCTGCTTTTGATACAGGAGGGTTTACTCCTCAATCACAAAATATCCTTTATTATCATAGCTTATCATACGAAGTCGTTACAATGGTGCTAATGATATTGGGGGCGATTAATTTTAAGATGCATTATCAAGCCTGGATAGGAAACCGTAAAGAAGTTTTTCGGGATATTGAAATGTTGGGATTTTTTACTACTGTCATTATTACCTTTTTTATTGTCGGGGCAGGGTTAGTGCAAAACAGCACTTATCAGCAGGGGATAATTTTATTCCGTAAGGGGTTTTATCAACTTATTTCCGGCCACACCGGGACCGGTTTTCAGACAGTTTATCCTAGCCAATTTATTGCTGAATGGCCGCATCTGTCTTTAGTGGGTATAATTATTGCCATGGCATTGGGAGGCGCAGTATGTTCTACAACCGGGGCAATAAAAATGTTGCGCATTGGGATTATTTATAAGGCACTGATGGAGGATATAAAAAAAATCATTCTGCCGGAGAAAGCGATTTTAGCGCAGAGATTCCATCATATAAAGACTTTGTTTTTAGAACAGCCGCAGGTGCGCGCGGCTTTTTTGATTACCATATTATACCTTGCGCTTTATGCATTAGGTACATTAGCGGGGATGTGGTTTGGTTATCCGTTTTTAAATTCTTTATTTGAATCTACATCTGCTGCGGCGAATGTTGGCCTTTCTTGCGGGATTACAGAGGTGAATATGCCGGCTGCGTTAAAAATTACTTATATTTTTCAGATGTGGGCAGGCAGGCTCGAGTTTATGTCGGTATTTACACTTTTTGGATTTTTTCTTGCGCTATTAAAGGGTAAATAATGTCAGCAATCTTAAAGAGAATTGCATTTTTATTTTTAATTGTTTTGCTTCCGGTTATTGCCCGGGCAGAGCAACCAGTAACAAGTGTAGAGCTACTTAAAGACGCTTCTTTTTATAATGCGAAGAAAATAATTTTTGAGGGAGAAGTAGTCGGCGATATTATGATCCGAGGCAAATCCGGGTGGATTAATGTTAATGATGGGGGAAATGCTATCGGAGTTTTTGCAGCTGCTAATTTTCTTAAAGATATTGATCAGGCAGGCCGGTATGGAAAAACAGGTGATCTGGTGCAAATTTTTGGGGTATTTAATCGTAGTTGTACGGAGCACGGAGGAGATTTAGATATTCATGCTTTAAATATACAGCGTATTAAAGAAGGAAATAGCACAATAAGAAGTATTCCGACGTTTAAACAAATTATATTAGTGCTTTTATCGGTAATACTGATAATAATATTATGGATATCCAAGGACTCAAGAAAACATTAGAAGAAGAGTTTGCTAAGGTTAATTCTTCCCAGGAATTAGAGGCGCTGCGTATTAAGTATTTAGGCAGAAAAGGCGTTCTGGCTCAGTATACTGCCTATATTCCGACCCTACAGCCTTCAGAGCGCGCGGAATTCGGGAAGAAAGTAAATGAATTTAAAATTTTTTGTTGCGAAATTCTCAAAGAACAGGTTGAAAATAAAGTAAGCCTTGAGAAGAGTGTTGTAGAACAAGATTTAGATCCTGGGTTACCTAGTTTTACCTTTGAGCCTGGCCGGTTGCATCCTATCACGCAAGTAATTGATGAAATTTGTTCGGTGTTTAAACGTATGGGTTTCTGGATAGTGGAAGGCCCGGAGGTAGAAACAGAGTATAATAATTTTACCGGATTGAATATTTCTCTAGATCATCCTTCCCGCGATGCGTTCGATACGTTTTATTTAAAATCAACCCGCAAACTGTTACTACGCAGCCATACTTCTCCAGTGCAAATTCGGGTAATGAAAGAACAAAAACCTCCGTTAGCAGTAATTGTGCCGGGTAGAGTGTACAGGCCTGATGCGGTTGATGCCAGCCACTCTTTTATGTTTCACCAGATAGAAGGATTTATGGTACAGGAGGGAGTGAATTTTTCCCAATTAAAAGGAGTATTAGAAGTATTTGCAAAAGAGGTTTTTGGGAAAGAAATAAAAATGAGATTCAGGCCGCACTATTTTCCTTTTACTGAGCCTTCGGCTGAGGTTGATATATCGTGTATTATCTGCGGGGGAAAGTCAGGGGACAGTGAAAAGAAAAAATGCTCTGTTTGTCACGGAAAAGGATGGCTTGAAATTTTAGGTTGCGGCATGATCCACCCTAATGTTTTTAAAAATGTTGGATATGATAGTAATAAATACAGCGGTTTTGCTTTCGGTATGGGAGTAGAAAGAATCGCAATGCTGAAATTCGGCATTGATGATATTAGGTTGTTTTTTTCTAACGATTTAAGATTTTTGAGGCAATTTTAAAATGAAGGTAACTTATAATTGGCTAAAGGAGTACTTGGATTTTTCTCTCGGGGCGGAAGCTTTGGCTAGTAAGTTTACAGCAATAGGACATGAAGTAGTGGGGATAAAAAAGGAAGCAAAAGATACGATTTTTGAGTTAGAGGTAACCTCAAATCGTCCGGATTGTTTAAGCGTTGTGGGTTTAGCGCGGGAAATTGCCGCAGCTACGGGCAAGAAGATGAAATCTGGTTACAAGTTACAAGTTACAAGCCACAAGTTAGGTCATGAAAAAGTTAACTTTAAAATACAAATTGAGAATAATAAAGATTGTCCTTTATATACTGCAAGCATTATAGAAGGTGTTAAAATTGGCTCTTCTCCAGAATGGATTAAAAATAGGCTCGAGCTTATCGGCTGCCGTAGCGTTAACAGCATCGTTGATATTACTAATTTTATTTTATTTGATTTGGGGCAGCCTTTGCATGCCTTTGATTTAGACAAGATAGTTAGCCAGTTCCCCGGTTTACCAGTTAGCCAGCTAGAGATAATTGTAAGAAGAGCAAAAAATAACGAGGAGATAGTTACTATAGATGGTATAAAAAGACAGCTTAATGAGGATATATTGGTTATTGCAGCCGCTATTAAACAACGAACCGGCCAGCCGGTCAATCGGTCAACCGGTAAACCAATTGCTATCGCTGGAATTATGGGAGGAAAAGACACGGAAGTAACTTCTGATACCCGTAATATTTTACTTGAGGCAGCAATCTTCCATCCGGTCCTAGTGCGTAAATCCAGGCAGTTTTTAAAATTAAACAGCGATTCTGCATATCGATTTGAACGCCAGGTAGATATTTCAGGAATTGATTTTTCCGTAAGAAAGGCAGTAGCATTAATTAGTGAGATTTCTGGTGGTAAAGCCGTCTTTATGAAGAAAACCCCGAATACGAAGATACCCGCTTACAGTAAATCTTTTTCATTTGCTTTAGCAGGGATAGAAAAAAAACTTAATATGAAAATCGGTTATTCTAAAGCAAAAAATATTTTAGAGGGTTTGGGATTTAAAGTAACAAGCCCTTTAAAAGGAAAAATATCTGTAAAAGTTCCTACCTTTAGAAACGATATAGAAGGCGCACATGATATTGCAGAAGAATTCGCCCGGATATTGGGTTACGAAAATATAGTCGTTCGGCTTCCCAGGATAACAGCTAAACCACAAGAAGAGAAATTAGTAAATTTTATATCCCGATTAAAACAACTACTTTCGGGCTTAGGCCTACAAGAAGTAATTACTTATACATTAACAGATCGTGACTCCCTATCTTACGTTAGTAAAGAGGAGCCGGTAGAGATTTTAAATCCTCTCAGCAAAGAGCAGGAAGTTTTGCGTACCAGTATTATCCCGGGATTGTTACGTTGTGTAGCAGTTAATCTTAATCAAAAACAATCAAAAATAAATATTTTTGAAATTTCAAAAATATTTAAATTTGAAGAAAAAACAGGTTGTAAGGAAACTACTATTTTAGGGATTATAGCCTGCGGCGGAGAAAGGGTTTATACCGGTAAAGATACAATCGAGAAGGCGTTTGATTTTTATTATTTAAAAGGCATCGCAGAAGTAATATTAGCGCGCTTAGGCATAAATGGCATTCGTTTTATACCTCAGGAAGAACCAGGGGTTTTTTCTATTGGCACTTCCGGAAAAAAGCTGGGAAAAATATTTCCTGTTTCTCAGAAAATTCTTTTAAAGTTTGAGATAAAATATCGTCAAATCTGGATGCTGGAATTTGATCTGGAAGAAATTTATACACAAGTTAGCGCTATAAAGAAATTTACTCCTCTTTGGTTATTTCCGGAAATTACCCGGGATATAAGTATTGTGGTAAAAAATGTTATTTCTGCGCAGGAAATGGTTAGAGCCGCTAAACTTGTTGAGCAAGGATTGTTAAAGGAAGTTTTTGTTTCGGATTTCTATCGAGGTGATCAAATTCCCGCTGATTCTAAAAGCTTAACTATTTCTTGCGTTTATCGGGCGCATGACCGGACGCTTACCGAAGCTGAAATCCATCCGGTTCATGAAAGAATTTCTGCGTTTTTAGTTGAAAAATTTCAAGGCTTATTACGCTAGGCTTGTGTGCGGCAGTAAATACGGCTTTCGAAGTCCACTTCTTCAAAAATTTGTTTTGCTTCCCAAAGTAAAGTTTCTGTTTTTCCTAATATTAGGTGCCCTCCTACTTGCAGAGCTTTATAAAATTTCATAATTAGTTGTTCCTGCAGGTCGCGTTGAAAATAAATAAATACATTACGGCAGAGGATAATGTCCATGTTTTCAAGCGAATTAATAGTGGTTAAGTCCAGGTATTGGAATTGCAGCATTGGTTTTAGTATTTGGTTTATACGGAAAGTCCCGTTTTCAGTTGAAAAGTAATTTTTTATTCTCTCCGCAGAAACGTTATTCACCCGTTCTTTAGCGTAACGGCCTTCTTGAGCATTGCGTAGGCACTCCTGTTTTATATCTGTGCCAAATATCTGCACATCTACCCCTTTTTTCTGGGCACCTAATTCATGGGCTAGTATAGCAATTGAATACGCTTCTTCCCCGTTTGCGCACCCGGCGCACCAAATTTTTATAATAGGAATTGATCCGAGTTTTGATTTAGCTGTGATTAATTTCGAGAGGAGTTCTTTTGTTTTTGGCCAGATTTCCGGGTCGCGGAAGAATTCTGAAACATTGATAGTGAGAACTTCAAAAAGACGGTCGTATTCTTCAGGCGTGTTTATAAGCAGCCTTAGGTAATCCGAGTAAGATTCAAGTTTATTTGCCCGTAGCCTTAGCGCTACCCGGCGCTTAAGCAGGCGGCGGTGATATTGACGGAAATCAAGCCCGCGCTCTTTATAAAGGCACTCAAGTAGAAGTTGAAATGTTTGTTCTTTATCTTCCTTAAGCTGATGGCGGGGGTTATCACCTACAATTTCAACGGCATTAAGTAGTACTTTAAGGATAATCGCACGGTTTTCAGCTTTTGCTTGTTCTGCTACCGAAAATATTGCACCTTGTTCTGTGGTGACATAAACCGCAGGGACACGGGAAAGGGTGTAGGCGAGCATGTCATTTTTGCAAAGTTTGCAAGTGCAGATATCGTAGCGTAAAGCCAGAAAGCTTTCTAACAGATCTCCGGTAATATCTTCTATAATATTTTTTAATACGCCAGCCATATTATCTTTAGTATAACATTTTTTAATAAAAAACAAAATAATTTTACCTGCGTCAACCGCGTAGGTTGATTCAACCTACGCGGTTACCGAAGGTAATATTCCGCTTGACACAAGAGCAGTATAAATTTAAAATAAAATTGGTTGATTATCAATAATGCCTTCTGAAAGGGAAAGATGGAGGAAATAATCCTTAGTGAAAGCCAGCGGGATGCTCTTAAGGAGATTGGTAATGTCTGCTCCGGTAATGCCGCCACTGCTTTATCTCAACTTTCAGGTAAAAAAATCTCCATTGTTGTCCCGCGCATTTTATTTGTTCCGATTGAAAAAGTGCCTGATATTGTCGGCGGAGCGGATAAGCTTGTTGCCGGGCTTGTAATCCGGGTTTTAGGGGACATTCCCAGCCATATTTTATTTGTCTTTTCTCAAAAAGATATCCTCATCCTCTCTTCTTTTCTTACCCATAAGCCAATTACTCTTGGAGGCGTTATTACAGAAATAGATCGTTCTGCGCTTAAAGAGGTTGGTGTTATTTTAGCTAATGCTTATTTAGGATCGCTTTCTGCTTTTATAGGAGTGGGCTTAATCCCAAAAGTTCCCGAATTGATCATTGATATGGCAGGAGCGATGGTTGATTATATACTTATTGAGTTAAGCGAAGTTTCACGTTTTGCGTTGATGATAGAATCAGAATTTAAAGAAACTACTACTTCTTTAAGCGGGAATTTTTTCCTTATCCCTAATTCTACGGGATTTGAGTTGTTGTTAAAAGCAATCGCAAAATTCTAAATATGCACGAAGAGAGCTACCGCGAACTTTTTTTTTCCGAATCCGAGGATTATCTAAAAAACATAAATCAGGCAATGGTTAAACTCGAGGCTGCCCCCGGAGATAAGGCTAGTTTAGAGGAGATTTTTCGTTGCCTGCATACTATCAAAGGTATGTCTGCTACTATGGGTTTTGATAATCTGGCTAAATTAAGCCACAGCATGGAAAGCCTGTTCGATGAACTTAGGCAAGGAAGGATTAAGTTGACTTTGACGATTACAGATAAACTCTTCTATTGCATTGATATAGTTTCTCAACTCTTAGAAGATACAAAGAACAATCAGGAATCTAACGTTGACGTTAATCTTCTGACTAATGAACTTAAAAATTTATCTTTAGCAGGGGATCCTAACGAGTTTTTTTTAACCCCCGCGGAAAAATTGAGCATCTCATCGCGGCCCGATTTAGAAGGCAAATTTTTAAAAATTAAAATATCGCTTGTTACTGATTGCGCGATGAAGCAGGTAAGGGCATTTCTTGTGCTTAAAGAATTATCCCGGTTCGGAGAGATTATCAAGACAGTCCCTTCCCAGAATATTTTGGAAGAGGGAAAATTCGAAAATAATTTTTTAGTGGTTTTGGTGACAAAGGAAGATCCGGAAAATATCAGGCAGGATCTTATGGGTATTTCCGAGATTGAGTTTGTAGAAGCAAAAGAAATGCAAATTAATTCTCAAAATGCGATTCCCGGGGTAGCCGATAAAGATACAGGAGAGCATTACGTAAAAAAAATACAAAGTATGCGTATCCCTGTGAAACGCCTCGATCAATTAATGAACTTGGTCCAGGAATTAGTAATTGCCAGGATTCGCTTAGCACAATTACGCCAGGCACAAAAGAATCCGTCGTTAGATGAAATTTCTTTTTCTTTTGACCGGTTAGTGACTTCTCTCCAGGAAGAAGTTTTGGCAACCCGCTTTCTTCCTATTGCCCACATTCTGGATAATTTTCCCCGTATGGTGCGTGATTTGGCCCACAACGCAGGAAAAGAGGTAAATTTTTTAATCAGCGGTTCAGAGATAGAGCTTGACCGGGTGATTTTAGATGAAATAGGAGACCCGCTTGTACATTTGGTACGTAATGCCATTGACCATGGTATTGAAATTCCCCAAGTCAGGATAAAAAATAATAAACCTGCGGCTGGAAAAGTTGAAATCCGGGTAAGCAGGCAAAAAGGGCAAATTTTTGTTGAGGTAATTGACGATGGAGAAGGTATTGATACGGAAACAGTAAAAAATGAAGCAATACGCAAGGGTTTGCTTAGTAAAGACGATGGGCAATGGCTTGAGCCAAAAAAAATACTGGATATCCTGACTACTTCCGGATTTTCCACAAAAAAAGAAGTGACGGAAGTTTCCGGAAGAGGGGTAGGTTTAGATGTAGTAAAAAATAGATTAGATATGCTTGGCGGAGGAATGGATTTTTTTTCACAGCGTAATCAGGGAAGCCGTTTTGTTTTAGCCCTTCCTCTGACAGTAGCGATTATTAAAGCCATGCTGGTAAAGGTTGGCGATGAAACCTACGCTATTCCGTTAATGAATATCAGGGAGACTATAAAATTAAAAACTAGCGAGATAAAATTTATTCAGCATTTTGAAGTATTTCGTATACGCGAAGAAGTTATACCGATAATACGCTTAGATAAAGAGTTAGGGCTGGATCTTAAGAATGAAGAAAAAAACGATATTCCTGTGGTTATAGTAGAAGCGGGAATGATGATTTCAGGGCTTGTTGTGAGCGCAGTTATAGGAGAACAGGATATAGTAGTTAAACCTTTGGGAGCACCATTGAAAAAAACACGTGGTATATCCGGAGCTACTATATTAGGCAATGGCAAGGTGGCGTTGATACTTGATGCCGCGGGGATAAAATAAGAGAGGAAAACTTATGGACGATACTATACTAAATTCTGATCAGTTAGATGCGCTTAAAGAGATTGGTAATATTGGGGCAGGAAATGCCGCTACTGCCCTAAGCCAATTAGTTGGCAAGAAGATTTTAGTAAATGTGCCTCAAGCAGATTTTATACGCATAGATAAAATGTCTGTTTCTAGCCTTTCCCGGGATCCCCAAGAATTAAGTATCGCCATATCTTTTCGTATTTTGGGGGTAATTACCGGAGGGATGATGGTGATTTTTCCGCAACGTAGCGCGCTGCTTTTGATCGATATTTTATATAATCGTAATCTTGGTTCAACAGAGATTTTTAATATTGAAGATGAATCAGCGCTTTCAGAGTGCGCGTCTATTTTAAGCTGTTCCTACCTTAATGCCATAGCCCAGTTACTTAATCTTTATCAACTAATTCCGTCTATCAGGGATACTTTTATTGATCAGTTCGGAAAACTTACTCAGGTGATAATCAGGCGGTTTATTCCGGAGGAAACGAATTTTCTTTTACCTATAGAAAATCGCTTGACTGTTGAGGGCGCAGAAATTAATGTTTTTGTGATTTTTTTGCTTGAGCCAGCAAGTATGAAAAAAATGCTTAAGACTGCCGGGATATAAGATGCAGGATAAAGACATAATCTTTGCTTTGGATATAGGAACGCGTAAAGTTATGGGTGTAGTCGCCCGTCCCCAGCAGGGTTATCTTGAGATTATGGAATCCTATTCACTTGAGCACCAGGGCCGTCCTATGCTTGATGGCCAGATTCACGACATAGGGAAAGTTACAGATCTTGTAAAAGAAATAACCTCAAGGCTTCAGGAGCGTCTCGGGTTTGAGTTAGAAAAAGTAGGGGTAGCTGTCGCAGGAAGAAATCTGCTTACTTTTAAGGGGACGGGCGAGAAAATATTTGAAACGCAGCAAGAGGTTAATTTAGAGCTTGTGCGTGAATTAGAGCTTATGGCTGTTGAGAGTATTATTTCCGGGGCTCAAGAACAGTTAGGTAATTTTCATTGTGTAGGTTATAGTCCGTTATACGCCTATATTGACGGCGCGCGTTTTTTTCATCCTCTCGGCCACCGCGGTAAATCTGTTAAGATTGAAGTAATTGCAACTTTTCTTCCGCAGCAGGTTTTAGAAAGCATGCTTTCTGTATGTAAAGAATCCGGTTTAGAGCCGGTTAATATTACGCTTGAGCCGATTGCAGCAATGCAGGCGATAGTTCCTCAGGATATGCGCCATCTCAATATTATTTTAGTAGATATTGGAGCAGGTACGTCTGACTTAGCTTTAAGCCGGCAGGGCGCAGTAGTCGCCTATGGTATGGTGCCTGAAGCAGGAGACGAAGTTACAGAGGCGATTTCTCAGGAGTTCGCAGTTGATTTTTCCATGGCAGAGCATATTAAACGTTTACTTACTCCGGAACAGGAAAACGCAAATTCTTTCGGCCCTAAAATTTCCTATACTGATTTGTGGGGGAGAAGCCAGGAAGTAGAGCGTTCTAAAGTAGAAGAGGTTGCCGGGGCAAGGGCGTTTGAGATTGCCGATGTAATCGCCAAAGAAGCCCTAAGGCTTAACGGAGGTAAACCCCATGCGGTGATTTGTATCGGAGGAGGCAGCCTTACTTATGGTTTGGTACCTGCGCTTGCGCGTAGTTTAGGAATTGCCGCGCATCGTGTAGGTGTGCGCCTTCCTTCTCTTATCCCGAATATCCGGAACTTTACGCATAATCTTACAGGCCCGGAAGCAGTTACCCCATTAGGGATTACGCTCATGACAAGCCAAAGTTGCGGTATAAATTTTATAGAAGTAAAGGTTAATGGTAAACTTGTCAGGCAGATAGATTTTAAGCAGAAGAAAGATCTTTTAAATGCCCTGATTTTAGCCGGCTATAGTAACAGGAAATTATATCCGCGCGTAGGGCTTGCGCTTACCTATGAGCTTAACGGAGAATCTTGCGTAAAAAAAGGTACTTTAGGAAAGCCAGCTAAAATATTTATTAACGGAAAAGAGGCTGGGTCTTTATCTGAGCAGGTTAACAATGGCGATGAGATTGTTTTTGAAGAAGCAAGACCCGGAGAAGATGCCCGGGCCAGCGCAGGGGAATTGGCAGATTTAAGCGGAACAGAAGTTTTATATAACGGAAAATCCTTAGCGGTATATCAAGAGTTATTTATAAATGGGTTAGAGGCTGGAGCCGATTCATTGGTTATTGACCGGGATTGTTTACAAGTAAAGCCGCCTACAATAAAAAAGCTTTTAAGGCAAGAAGGAGTTGAGTTAGGTACCCTAGAAGAACGGCAAATTTTAGTAAATATTAACGGGTCTCCCCGGATTATCACGCAGGGAAATTTTACTCTTACGGTAAATGGTAAAGAATCGACCTTAGACACTTTTTTAACCGGGGAAGATCAGGTATTGTTTTCACTTAATAATCCGCGTGCTTACCGGATAAAAGATGTTTTAGATTTACCGGAATCAAAAACCGTGATATCTGTGGAGGTCAATGGCAAAGAATTCAGGCTTTCCCGTGAGCATAAACAGATTTTTATGAACGGGCAGCGCGTAAAACCTGAAGAATTTTTGATTGACGGAGCAGAAATCAGGGTATATGATGCAGAAGAATCTCCGGTATTACTTTCAGAATTATTCCGTTACATAGATTTTTCACCCGAACAACTAAAAGGCAAGCTTTTGAAATTTTTTGTTAACGATATTCCGGCAGGTTATACTACGTTACTTACCGACGGATCCCGGGTGAAAATAATCTTGAAAGAAAGAGAGGAATAAATGGAACTCTATAACTATATGGAAGATATGGTAGCTGGAGTTTTAGATGAATTTCTAGCAGATAATTCCGAAGTTTGCAATTGTACTAAATGCCGGCTTGATATGATGGCTAAGACATTAAACAAGCTTCCGGCAAAATATGTAGTATCTGATAAAGGAAGAGTATTCACCAAACTACAGGAAACAGAGGTGCAGTTAAAAGCAGATATTTTTAGGGAGTTGACTAAGGCTGCGGTATATGTGAAGAAAAATCCGCGGCATTGAAGAGGCAGAAAATCATATGTAGGGTAACGGGTATCGGGAAACGGGTGAAGTTTTTAAACCGTGCCCCGTGCCCCGTATCCCGTAACCCGTATCCCGAATTTCGGAAAAGAGGAGGTAATCATGGCTCCACGAGTATTAATTGTTGATGATGCGCTTTTTATGCGCAGGATGCTGGCAGATATTCTTAAAAAAGAGGGATATGAAATTTGCGGAGAAGCAGAAAACGGCAAAGACGCAATTGAGCGTTACAGCCAATTAAAGCCCGATTTGGTGACGATGGATATCGTTATGCCTAAAATGGAAGAAATCGACGGCATAGGCGCAGTAAAGGAGATCATCAAAACTGACCCTCATGCAAAAATAATTATGGTTTCAGCTATGGGCCAGCATGTATTAGTGATTGAAGCAATACAGGCAGGTGCCAGGGATTTTGTGACTAAACCTTTTCAGCCCTCCAGAGTTCTTGAGGCAGTAAAAAGAGTGCTGGGTAAATAGTCATGGAGCAGGTAATGGTAGAAATAGGAATGGCGGAGATGCATATCGGCCGTTCTCCCGAGATCTTAATAACACGCGGCCTGGGTTCATGCCTGGGCATTACCGTTTATGACCCTGCAAAAAAGATCGGCGCTTTAGCGCATGTTATGCTTCCGGATATAACCAACGCGCGCATAAAACATAATCCCTACCGGTTTGTTAATTCTGCTATCGATGCGATAGTTGAAGAATTAAAAGTCCACGGCAGCCTTACCAGGAACATGAAGGCAAAAATATTCGGCGGTGCGCACATGTTTAGCTTTATGGTTACTAATACAGTCCTTAATATCGGAGAAAAAAACGTGCTTATGGCAAAACAGATGTTTGCCCGTTGGGAGATTCCGGTATTGGCTGAAGATGTGCGGGGTAATTTCGGAAGAACAATAGAATTTTATTTAGATACGGGAAAAGTTATGATGCGCACGGTTTCACAGGGAGAAAAAGAATATTAATGAGTAAAATTAAGGTTTTGATTATAGAAGATTCTTTGTTTATGCAGAAAATTTTAAGTGAAATGGTCAATTCTTCGCCGGATATGGAAGTCGCGGCAGTTTTTACTAACGGCCAGGAAGCATTAAATAAATTTGAAAATTATTCTCCGGATGTGATAACGCTAGATATGAATCTTCCCGGGGTTAACGGCATAGATGTACTTAGCGGAATAATGTTGCGTAGGCCAACTCCTGTGATAATGGTTTCTGCTTATACAAGAGACGGAGCAGAGGTTACCATAAATGCGCTTTCTAAGGGCGCAGTAGATTTCATTGCTAAGCCAAGCGGAGAAGTCTCTTTAGATATGGCGGCGGTTAAAGAGGAGTTCTTATCCAAGATCAAACTTGCTGCTACGGCTAAGGTTCAGCCAAATATTACCGTGAGGCCTCCTCCGGGGAAGAGTTCCGGTGCTTTAATAAATTTTGCGCAAGGATTTAAGAAATTGATAATAATTGCTGCTTCTACCGGAGGCCCGCAGGCGATCCTCGAGCTTTTTAGCCGATTGCCTAAAGATATTGCTGCAGCTTTTATAGTTGTGCAGCATATGCCTCAAGGGCTTTTTACTTCAAGTTTCGCCCAACGAATTACCATAGAAACAAAATTTCCTGCTATGGAGAGCGTCGGTGAAGCAAAACTTTTTTCCGGCCTGGTTTATGTTGCGGTAGGCGGGTATCATACGGTAGTGGAAAAAAAAGCGCAGGATGTACCTGATAGCGGCAGTTTAAAAATAACCAAGGATCCGTATGTTAATTTTGTCCGTCCATCTGCTACTACCACTATGATTTCTGCTGCGGAGGCTTTTGGCCCTGACGTAATCGGGGTAGTCTTGACCGGAATGGGTAAAGATGGGTTAGAAGGCGCGCGTAAGATAAAAGAAAAAAAAGGCTTTGTAATTGCTCAAGATAGAGCAAGTTCAGTCATTTATGGCATGCCGCGGGTAGTTGTAGAAGGCGGTTTAGCAGATAGGGTTCTCCCTTTGCCGCTTATCGCAGAAGAGCTGGTGAGTTTATGTGCATAGGTGTTTTTGAGGATAATTATGCCTGAAGAATCTTTTTCCCGGGAACAACTTGATTTATTGCGTGAATTAGGGACCGTTGGTTCAGGAAGAGCAGCAACTTCTTTAGCTGAGTTATTGCGCGTAAGAGTAGAAATCACCGTTCCAAAGGCAGAACTTATCCCGCTTGAAAAAATAGGTAAGATTCTCGAAGGAGAAGGTATTGATAATACTTTTTTTGTTTTAGAGAATCAACTTGAAGGAGAAGTAGCGGGGACGATTTTTCTGCTTTTCTCGCCAGCTGACGCGCGTTTGATAGCATCTTTACTTTTAGGGGAGAAGCCGGAAAAAATTAACATAGAAGATGATCTTTTTATTTCCGCCTTAAAAGAGTGCGCTAATATTTTAGTCGGTTCTTACGTTATCGCTCTTACGGAAATGACAGATTTACGGGCTATGTCTACCGTGCCTAATATAGCTGTGGATATGCTCGGGGCAGTAATAGATTTTATGTTTGTTAAAATTGCAGATGATTGTGAAGAAGCCCTGTTTATTAATACATCCTTAAAGATAAAAGATCAGGACATGGCAGGGGTATTTTTATTTTTTCCAGACAGGGAATCTCTAAAAAAAATCTTTGCTACTTTTGGCGGGATTTAAAGAGAGGAAGCGATGGGCCAAGAAAAAAAAGAAACACAGTTAGTAGTTTTCCGGATTGGCGATGAAGAATTTGGGGTAGAGATTGTTCAGGTGCGGGAAATTGTACGATTATTTGAAATTACACGGATGCCGAAGGCCCCGGTTTATATAGAAGGCGTAGTAAATTTACGCGGCCAGATTATCGCGGTAATTGATTTAGCAAAGCGTTTAGGGGTCTCTGCAAAACCAAGAGGGCAGAACTCGCGTATAATGATAGTTGAGATGGGGCAAAATACTATTGGAATGATCGTAGATTCGGTTGTAGAGGTTTTACGCTTGCCCCAGGAAAATATCGACCACGTTCCGGAATTAATTGAAACAGGGGTGCCGGAACATTATATCCGCGGAGTGGGAAAGCTCAAAGACCGGCTGCTTGTGTTGCTTGATTTAAATGCGGTCCTGACTTATGAGGAAGTGAAGAATTTAGAGGGGCATGTTGAAGGTGTAGAAAATATACAAAACAAGGAAAGGGGGAGTTAATGCTGAAGTCAAGAGTTTTATTTTTTGCAGTGCTTGGTTTATTTGTTTCCTGTGTATCCTGGGCAGCAGAAGAGGCCTTGGTAACCCAAAAAATAGGCGATTATGATCTTCGCCTTAATGCGGAAGATCGTGTTCGTTATGAATTCAAATCCGATGCTGATTTTAATAAAGCTACAAGAGATAATGGAAGTGTTTTTTATCAAAGGGCGCGCATAGGAATGGCTGCTGTAAAGCCTAAAGAAGTTGAACTTATGGTTGAGCTAATAGACGCCCGCGCTTATACCTATCAGATGAAAAAGCCTGCGCAAGTTGATGAGATTGATTTGCATCAGGCATACGTAAAAATTATGGATCCGTTTTCCTTGCCGATCAGCCTCAAGCTTGGGCGTCAGGAAATACAGTATGGTAAAGGGCGTTTAATTGCTGCCTCATCTTGGTCAAACCTTATCCGTTCTTTTGACGGCGCAATTCTTAAATATAAATCAGGAGGCCTCTGGGTTGACGGGATGGTTTCTGTGCCGGTGGTAGCTGACAACCATAATTTTGACAATCCCAAAGAACATGAAATAATCAGCGCAGTATATTTAAATTATCAGAAAGATAAAAAATCACCCACAACAGAATTGTATATAATCGGCCAGGTTGACAAAGATAACGTGGTCAGAGGCGATGATCTCCGTTATGGGCCGCTTGAGCGTTATACTGCAGGTTTCAGAGTCGCAGGAAAACTGGATGATAGTATTAGTTATGATTTAGAGGCTCCGTATCAGTTTGGAACATACGGCTCAAATAATATAGCCGCGTACGCGTTTCATCTGGATTTATCAAAGTCCTTAGAAGCGATGATGGACCCGGTAATTACCTTAGAGTTTAATCTTGCTTCTGGCGATGAGGATCCTACTGATGGTAAAACAAATACCTTTGTTCCGATCTATCAAGGGACACATGATCCTTACGGGATAATGGATCTGTACCGTTGGCAGAATATGCGTGAAATAGCAGGAAAAATTACACTCTCTCCTGATAAAAAACTAAAAATCATTCCGGGAGTAAATTTTGTCTGGTTAGATAGTAAGCGCGATTCTTGGTACAACACAAGCGGTACGGCAGTCCGCACCGATACAACCGGTAATTCTTCTGCTTTCTTAGGAACAGAAGTTTCTATAGTTGCAAAGTATGATTTAAATAAGAATGTAAAGCTTGAAGGCGGGGTGGCGCATATGTTTAGCGGTGAGTTTATACACGACACAGGCGCTAGAAACGAACCTAATTGGGTTTATACTCAGGTTGGGGTAAAGTTTTAAAAGTATATAGGCGTGTGTAGGGCAGGTTTAAACCTGCCCTACATTTTACTAAAAGGAAGGAAGAAGATGTTGAAAAAAATATTTCTCTATCCCGTTTTAATAACTTTATTCTTATCCATTTTTCCTATTGCAGGAATTTGCGCTGACCAGGAAGTAACTTTTGCAATGTTGCCGCAGATGTCGGTAACAGAGGTTTATAAATGCTGGAGCCCTATCCTGGAATATCTGGAAAAAGAAACCGGTATACACTTTAATCAGGTTTACCCAAAAGATTTTTCAGAACATGTAGCAATGTGCCGGGAAGGTAAGATTGATTTTGCCTACAGTAATCCGATGACCTATATCAAAATGTCTCCGCGTAAAGACTTGCGCGCGTCGGGCCACAAGGCAATATTATTAGCGCTTGAGCCGCAAGGCGCGACTTTTTACGGTGAGTTTATTGTGCGCGTCGATAATGAAAATATCAAAACCATAGCCGATATAAAAGGAAAAAACGGTTGGGTTGTCGGTTATGATTCTGCCGGCGGGTTTACTTTTCAGTATGATTATGCTCTCATGAAAGGTATTGATTTGGAGAAAGACTGTAACTTGACAGTAGCTGAAGGTAACAAACAAGAAAAAGTTGTTACGGCTGTTTTTAATCATTTGGCAGATTTTGGTTGTGTCAGGAGCGGTATGCTTGAAAAAATGAAGGATCGTGTTGATCTTGGCCAGTTACGTGTCCTTGCCAAAACCGATAGTTACCCAAGCTGGGTATTTTCTGCGCAGGATAAGGTTGACCCGCAAATTGTTGCTAAAATTACGCAGGCATTGCTTAAAATACCGGCGGATGTTTTAGAAAAAGCTAACCTTCCGGGAAAAGTGAAAGGTTTTCAGGTAACTACTGATGCAGATCTTGATTCTATGCGTAAGTTGGCAGATAGAATTAAATTTGAGTATTAAACGCAAAAAATAAAAATGTTGAAGAGTTTTAAAACCAAGCTAGCCTTAATTATTATAGGGGCTGCGATTATTCCGCTTCTTCTAAGCTCTCTTTTTTTTCTTACGCGCGTAAAGAGTATATTTTTTAGCCTGCAAAAGCAACAAGTATTAAAAACTAAAGAGTACGTTGAAAAATCCCTCCAGGAATTTGAAACTAAATCGCTTAATTACGCCGGAGTGCTTAAAGATTTTCCCGACATAGGCGAAGCAACTAAGCTCGCTGTAACATCCGGAGAGCGTAGCCAGCTCCTATCCGTACTAAAAAAATATTATAATCCCGCAGAGATGGATACTTTGCAGGTTATTGACGCAAAAGGCAAAGTAATTGTCCGGGCAGATGCTCCGGATATGTACGGGGATACAAAAAATGAAAAGGGGATTGTCGGGATAGCTTTAAAAGGAGAGGTTAATTTTGGCATAGAATCGGGAGCGCGTGGTTATGCTATGCGCGCAGTTGCCCCTTTAAAAAACAATGGAGAAATAGTTGGAGTAATTATGCTTGGCAGATTCTTGAATGATAAATTTGCCAGGCACTTTTCACAAGATACTAATTCGCAGATAATCTTTTTTCTAAAAGATAACGTTACCGGTTCAAGTATCTCTTATAATGATGTAGCAGGGAAAAATAAAGAGAAGATAAATGCAGCCCTTAAAGGCGTTATAAGTAATAAAAAACCCGTTATTTTAAAAATTAAAAATGAAACATACGCCTTTTCTGCCATTACGTATTTTTTCCGTAATACCTGGGTGCCACTTGATGTAGTTATCGGAGTAAGCTACCGCGAAATGGCGAAATTTCAAAACGGCATGATTCTTGCGGTGATTGTGCTTTTTATTTTAGCTAGCGTCGGAGCTTTGGCTCTGGGTATATTATTAGCCAGGGATCTCACGCGCCCGCTTACTTCTCTCTCGCAAGCAGCGCATATCCTTGCCAAAAGCCTGGTAACCCGCAATGCCGACCTCACGAAACGATTACCGGTAAAAAACGAAGATGAAGTGGGAAAAGTTACCGAAGCCTTTAATAAAGTAATTGAGGCAATGCATATAATGGTTTCGCAAGTACGTATCGCTGCGGATAAAGTATCTTCTTCAAGCGAACAAGTTTCTTCTTCTTCTGAAGAGATGAGTTCATCTGCTCAAGAAATTGCTACAGCGGTGCAGCGGGTAAATAAAGGCGCAATATTACAGGCAAAACGTTTTAATGAGACATTCCAGCTTTTGGAAAATACTACTAAAGGCTTAAAAGAAGTTGCTTCTGATGCCCAGTCTGCCAGTAAAGGAGTAAGTCAGGCTGCTAAAAGCGCAGAAGTTGGTAAAGTTGCTGCGCAAGAAGCTGTAGAAAAGATTAATAATCTGGTATCGGCGATTGAAAGTACTAATAATGTAATTATTACTTTGGGAGAAAAATCTCAGGAGATCGGAGAAATCACCGAGGCAATTACTTCTATTGCTGACCAGACTAATTTACTTGCTTTAAATGCTGCTATTGAAGCTGCCCGCGCAGGTGAGGCAGGAAGAGGTTTTGCGGTAGTTGCGGAAGAAGTTAGAAAACTTGCTGAAGCATCAGCTGAAGCAGTGCGTAAGATCGGCGGCCATATCCGTACAATTCAGCTTGAAACCAGTCGTGCTGTTGGCTCAATCGAAATGAGCGAAAACCAGGTGTTAGAGGGCAAAGAACTGATTTTAAAGATCGCCCAACTTCTTGAGCAAATTGTAAAAGCAGTAAATGAAGCAAACGCTTTGACAAAAAACATTGATAATCAAACTCAAAAGCAGTTTAATTCTGCGCAGCAGATTGTGCAGACTACAATAGAAGTTGCCAATATCTCTAAAGGTTCTGTTAGCGATTCTCAGCAAGTGGCTTCTACAACTCAGGAGCAGACTGCCCTTATGGAAGAGATGGCAGGGTACTCGCAAGAGATGGCCCGCCTAGCTAACGAATTAAAAGAGATGGTCGGACAGTTTAAGTTATAAATTCCCTGCCGTGTTCGATGGATTAAGATGATTGTTGATCCAATACCATCAAGATGGGGGCCCATTTTTTTCTTACGCTTTGGCGTAAGAGATAGGGCACCCACGTGTAATAAAAATGGTTCAACTATCACGTCCAACGGCACAGTGGCGGGGATTTTTTTGGCCAGTTAGGCCACACCCGCACATATTCCACTTGTGCGGGGTGTAACCAGTTAGGCCACACCCGCACATATTCCACTTGTGCGGGGTGTAACCAGCTAAAACCTTTGACGGTTAGAAGGATTTTCAGTATACTAATCTCATGATTGTAACGCAAACAAAACCTATAGAAGAAATTCTTGCCGCGCTAACCCCAAAAACTAAAATATTTTTGATAGGATGCGGTGAATGTGCCACTTCCTGCCAGACAGGAGGAGAGCCGCAGCTAAAAGCGTTAAAGAGCCAGCTTGAGCAGGCAGGTAAGGATGTTTTAGGCTATTGTCTACCCAAAGCTCCCTGCGTAGCTGCGCAGATAAAAACCGAGCTTGCAAAAAATATTCCTTTATTACGTCAGGCTGAGGCAGTAATTGTGCTTTCCTGCGGATTAGGGGTACAATCCTTTAAAGATAACGATCGCTTAGGCCTATCGGTAATTTCAGGATGCAATACTCTGGCTGCGGCTGTAATGGATGCACAAGGGAATTTTTTAGAAAAATGCCTGCTTTGTTCAGAGTGCCTGCTTTCACAAACTGAAGGGGTATGTCCGGTTGCCTTATGCCCGAAAGGGATATTAAACGGCCCTTGTGGCGGAATGAATAAAGGGAAATGTGAGACGGATAATGAACGTGACTGTGCATGGGCGCTTATCTATGATAGGTCGATAAAAGCAGGGCATTTAGAGCAATTTAAAAAAATCAAGGCCCCGCGCGATGGACGTAAATACGCCCGGCCGCATAAAGTAATTTTAAATCCAAAATAAAAATATGAATCCTCAGCCTTATTCAGAAAAAGTAATGGATCATTTCACTAATCCCAGGAATGTCGGAGAGATTGCGGATGCAGATGGCATAGGCAATGTCGGTAATCCCGTTTGTGGGGATGTTATGCGTATGTATTTAAAGATAGAAAACAATATCATTGTCGATGTTAAATTCAAAACTTTTGGCTGTGGAGCTGCAATTGCTACTAGCTCCATGGTTACAGAAATGGTTAAAGGAAAGACGATCGAGGAGGCTTTGAATATTACCAATAAAGCTGTTGCAGAGGCCCTTGGTGGCCTGCCCCCGGTTAAGATGCACTGTTCTGTGTTGGCAGAGGAGGCTTTGCGTTCGGCTTTGGAAGATTATTATAAAAAACAAGGTAAACCTGTAGTTTTAGTAAAGAATAAACATACGCATTCAGAATAAGTTAAAATATGCTCAAGTTGACAAAAAAAGCGATTCGTAGTAAAATGCTTGCATTGATGAATTCACAGAAGGAGGAAGACCGAAAGGAAAAAAGCAGCATTATTAAAAATAAGCTGTTTAAAAGCGGCGTGTTTAAAAAGGCGCGCACGGTGATGTTCTACCTTTCATTCGGCGGAGAAGTTTCTACAGAAGAGATGATAAAGGAAGCCCAAAAATTAGGAAAGATAATCGCAGTCCCGGTATGTACGGCAAAACGGATGCTCAAACCTTGTTTATTAAACCGGAGCACAAAGTTTACTAAGTCTTTTTACGGGGTACTAGAGCCCGTTAATGCTAAAACGGTAAGCTTGTCGGGTATTGACTTAGTAGTAGTGCCTGGTTTGGCGTTTGATCAAAAGAGAAATCGTTTGGGCCGTGGTAAAGGCTATTATGATATTTTTTTGCGCCGACTCTTAAAAAAGACAACCTCGTTAGGCTTAGCCTTTGATTTTCAGCTACTTTCCTCTCTTCCTGTAAATACGCGCGACCGGCGCGTAGATAGAGTTATCTCGAATTAGAACTCTTACGCCCATCACTTGTAATCCTTAAAAACTACCGTATATTACTCTTCGAAAGTTTTCTTAAAAAGAGAAAGGATCTATTATGATACAAATAGTCATTTTTATGGTAGTTGCCGTAGGCGCAGCTGCCTTAGGGTATGTTTTAAGAAAGTATTTGGCAGAAAAGAAAGTTGAAGAAGCGGAGCAAAAAGCTAGTCATATTCTTGAACAGGCAAAAAAAGAGGCGCAGGACCGCCGCCGTGAGGCAGAACTTGAAGCAAAAGACTTGCTTTATCGGATGAGGCAGGATTTTGAACGTAACACTACACAGCGCCGCGATGAAATTTTAAATCTGGAAAAGCGCTTGACCCAGAAAGAAGAGAATATCGACCGGAGGCTGGATCTTTTAGAAAAAAAAGAAAAAGACATTGATACAAGAGTAGAGAATCTTAAAAAGCAGGAAGATGGCCTGAAAGCGAAAGATAACCAGCTGCATCTTCTTATTGCCGAAGAAAAAGACCGTTTGCAGAAAATTTCTTCATTATCGGCAGAAGAGGCTAAGCAGATACTTTTAAGCCGGTTAAATGATGAGCTTAGTAATGAAAAAGCAGCAGCGATTCGTAAATATAATGAAGATTTTCAGTTGATTGTTGATAAAAAAGCCAAGGAAACGCTGAGCCTTGCGATTCAACGTTGTGCGGCTGAACATACTGTTGAGTCAACCGTAAGCGTAGTGAATTTGCCTAGCGATGAGATGAAGGGTAGGGTAATCGGAAGAGAAGGCCGGAATATCCGGGCGCTTGAAATGGCTACCGGAGTAGATGTTATTATAGATGATACTCCTGAAGCAGTAACATTATCTTGTTTTGATACGGTGCGTAGAGAAATCGCCCGTTTAAGCCTCGAGAAGCTTATTAGCGACGGACGCATTCATCCCGGAAGAATAGAGGAAGTAGTAGAAAAATCTAAAAAAGAGATTGAGGAAAAGATTCGCGAGGAAGGTGAGCGCGCAGCTTTTGATGCCGGGGTAAATAACCTGCATCCGGAGTTGATTAAACTTTTGGGCCGCTTACGGTATCGCACAAGTTTCAGTCAGAATGCCCTGCAACATTCAAAAGAAGTTTCCTATATTCTGGGCGCGATGGCTTCAGAGATCGGGTTAGATTTTAAAATTGCTCGTCGTATCGGGTTGCTACACGATATCGGCAAAGCCGTAGATCATCAAGTAGAAGGAACGCATGCTAAACTTGGAGCTGATCTTGCCAGAAAATATAATGAGTCCGCAGAGATAATCGCGGCGATTGAATCGCATCATGAGGAAGCTGAACCAAAGAGCCTTTATGCTGTGCTTTTGGTGGCAGCAGATGCGGTAAGCGCTTCTCGTCCGGGCGCGCGCAGAGAAACCCTCGAGACTTATGTAAAACGCCTGGAAAAATTGGAATCCATTGCCAATTTTTTTAAGGGAGTAGAAAAAGCCTTTGCTATACAAGCAGGTAGGGAGATTCGCGTAATTGTGCAATCGGATAAAGTAACTGATCCTGATATGGTAAATATGGCCCGGGATATCCGAAAGAAAATTGAGGAAGGTATGGAGTATCCTGGCCAGATTAAGGTGACTGTGATTAGGGAAAC